>Ga0115004_10002722_pt1 | contig 14520 bp, 9 predicted proteins | sample ArcticOcean_MG_C_10_FD_88737 | JGI IMG/M metagenome (GOLD analysis project Ga0115004, IMG submission 88737) | Marine microbial communities from western Arctic Ocean - ArcticOcean_MG_CB11_90 | ecosystem: Environmental > Aquatic > Marine > Oceanic | place: Arctic Ocean: Canada Basin | collected...
AAAGGCATAAACTTTGCATTGTATAAGTCGTATATTATAAAAAGTTTTTTTAAAATTTATTAGGTTTTTTTTAATGGCTGTAGATTATTTAAGTGCAATAAATTCATCTGGAAGTGGGTTAAACATTACTCAGATTGTTGATAGTCTCGTTGAAGCTGAAAAAGCTCCACAAGAAAGCCAAATCCAAAATAAAATAGATAATAGAAATACTTCTATTTCTGCAATTGCAGAAATTAAAAGTTCTCTATCTAAACTTTCATCAGCATTAACTAAGCTTACTGGAAACACTTCTTTGAATGTAAGTTCAACTAGTACTGCTGTAAGTGCGTCAATTACTGATCCATCATCTGCAGTCGCTATTAACTCAAGTGTGACTGTAACAACACTTGCAAAAGGTCAAACCTTAGCATTTGAAGATTACACGTCTAGCACATCTCTAGTTGGAGCAGGGTCGTTGGTTTTAGAAAGAGGTGACTGGTCCTCTGGAAGTTTTGTAGCTAGTGCAACTCAAGCATCAACCACTCTCACTGCGACTTCAACTGATACACTTGAGTCTTTGAAAGATAAGATTAATGCTTTAGATTATGGAGTTGTTGCAAGTGTATTAGGAGCTGGGGATGACACTTTCACATTAGTATTAAAATCAGGTGACGGGAAAAAAAATGCCTTAAGAATTACATCAACTGAAAACCCATCTGGTTCTGGGTTATCTACTATTGATAATACAACCACAAACTCGTCCAAGCAAAAGGTTGCTGGAACAGACGCTGCCATTACTGTTGACGGTATATCTTTAACAAGATCTTCAAATACTATAAATGATCTTTTCACAGGATACTCTATCAATCTTTTAGCTTCTACAATTGTAGGAAGTACTGACACTCCAGCGATTCTATCAGGTTCTGTTAATACTTCTGATGCAACAACTAACTTACAATCTTTTGTTACTGCGGTTAACGAAGCAAGGACATTATTGAATAATAAAACATTTAGGGGTTCTTCTACCACAGATACTGGAGAGTTATCTGACGATCCTATTATAAATAGTGTGAAGAAAAGAATAAATTCTCTGACATCAAACTCTTTATCAGGTTTTGGAGTTAATGGAGTCTATCTGTCTAATTTAGGAGTCAGGACAGAAAAAAATGGTTTATTAAGCTTAAATACTACAGTTTTAAAGACTGAATTAAAAACAAATCCAGGTTCTTTAGATGCAATTTTCAACTCTATGTATAGTGCATCATCTAGTCTATTGAGTGTTAGTGGTGGATCCTCTAAGCCACCAATAGCAGGGTCATATACTTTTGCTATGACAGCTTATGTCTCTGGTAATGTAGCTGGATTAAAGAGTAATGATACAACTCCAAATGTTACAAGTTCAAATAATACCATACAACTTACTGTTGATGGAACTACCTCAGGAACCATTACAGTTCCGGACGCTCATTATACTTCAGAATCTGCTCTTGCCACTGCTATTCAGACAGCTGTAAATACAGATAGCACTCTTTCTGCAGCGGGTAAATCTATTGTGGTTACTCATGCAAACGGTAATTATTCAGTTAGTTCAAGTTCTACAGGTTCTTCAACATCTGTGGTGGTAAATAGTATAGGTAGTAACCTAAATGGATTTTTAAAATTAACTGGCTCTTCTGATGATAATGGAATTGGAGAATCTCAATCTGGAACAGCGTCAACAGCTTTAATAATAAATGGTGCTTCTGCAGTCGACATTGATCCTGATGGACTTGTAGCTAATGGCTCGCGAAGTGGTTCAGGAATTTTGTCAATATCTGGAGCATTATCTTCAGAAGCTTCTGGTGGATTAAATGGATTTGTATCAGTTGCAAGCAGTAGTAATAACTCCTCAGTTACGTTTACAATTTCTGGAACTAATATAGATGGAACATCCATTAATGAGACGGTGACTGGTGTAAATAATAATTCAGTTAGTACGAATAATATTTTTGCAACTGTAACTGGCATAACAACAAATGGTACAGTTTCAGGTATTAATATTGGGAATATTCCGGCTATAGTAGCAACCTCAGGAACTAGGCCTACAATTACAAGTACTGGAGGAAATGAAAGTTCAAACAGTTTTACTATTTTTGGCACTGATTTATCAGGTGTAGCGCAAACTGAGGTTATCACTGGCCCTGTAGTTAATGGCACATCATCAGGGTTAAAAACATTTAAAACAATTACATCTATTACTCCAACTAGTAATACAGCATCTGCGGTAAAAGTAGGTGTGACAACAGTAGGTATTACAACAGCAGGTGTTACAGGTTCTGCAACGCTTGATAATGTTTCAATGTCAGCTGATTCAACTAATAGTACATTTACTATTACTTCAGGTAATGCTGCGGGTATGAAAGTCAAGTATTCAGGTTCAGGTGCTGATGCAACTGTATATTATGGACAAAGTTTAATAGAAAAATTAACAACTTATTTAACAGAAATTTTAGATAATTCGAGTGGTCAGTTGAAAACTAGAGAAACTACAATTAACAAAGAAGTTACCGCTCAAACTACGTTATTAACAAATTTAGATACACAAATGGAATCTCTCAGAGATAGGTATATTCTTCAATTTACAACAATGGAACAAGCTGTGACTAGTTTAAAGTCAACAGGTGAATATTTAACCAATTTGTTTGAAGCCATGAACAAAGATAATTGATATAAATAATGGAGATTATATATGAAGCTGCATATAGGTGGTGAAGAAGAAAAAGATGGTTGGACTATTCTAAACACTCAAAAGAAAACAGAAAATAATATTATAGGTGATATTTGTGATTTGTCTCAATTCAATGATGAAAGTATTGAAGAAGTTTATGCAAGTCATATTCTTGAGCATGTAAGAAACAGCGACATTGGTGATGTATTAAAAAATATATTTAGGATACTTAAAACAGGTGGAAGGTTTTTAATTTCAGTTCCAGACCTAGAAATTCTTTCTAAAGCTATACTTGACCCAAATTTAAGTGTTCAAAATAAATATGAAATAACCAGGATTATTTATGGTGGACAAACAGATGATTACGATTATCACTACTTTGGATTCACGCAATCAATTATGAGTGCTTTATTGAAGAATGCTGGTTTTATAAAAGTTGAAAAAGTTGAAAAATTCAACATTTTTAAAGATACTAGTGAACATGAAATATGTGGATTTCCAATTAGTTTGAATGCAATTGGTCACAAAGAGTAAATTTTGGATTTTTTTTGATGTCTATAATTGATACCCGTTTAAGAGAAGCAAATAATTATATAAGAAAAGGATATGATAAGTTAGCTATATCATTAATAGAAGATACATTAGTGAAATTTCCAAAAAATATAAGGCTTAAGGAAAAGTTAAAACATATATCTACTAACCATAGTTTAAAAAGTTTTAAAAATTCATATTTGTTGGAGGATGTAAACCAAGTTATTTCACTCATTGAAGAAAAAAAATATGACTTAGCTTATTCAAAGTCACGTCAAATTCTTACAAATAATAAAAATAACGCTATTGTTTTAAAAGTTGCAGCAATGGTTGACTATGAAATTGGAAACATTCAAAATTCTATTAATCTTTATAAATTGTCCATAGACATAAATCCATATGATCACGAAACAGTTGGAAATATGGGGTTAGCGTATGCTAAAATTGGTGAGACAAAAAAAGCTATTGAACTATATAATAAAGGAATTTCTTTAAATCCCAAAGGTTATGTTATTTATAATAATTTAGCTACTTTATATAACAAAGTTGGACAATACGACTTATCCATTGAAAACTTTTTAAAAGCGATTAAATATTCACCTCAAAATAGTGATATTTATCAAAACTTAGGAGTTTCTTATAGAGAAAAAAATATTATTGAAAAAGCAAAGGAGAGTTTTTTTAAATCTATTGAGTTGAACCCAAATAATTTAAATGCCTATAACAATTTAGGTATTTTATATAGAAATTTAGGTGATTATACCAATGCTTTATCAATATGTGAAAAGGGAATTAACTTAGATCCAAATTTTACTGATTTATGTATGAATTATGGAACAATATTGTCTGAAGTTGGAGAGCATGAAAAGGCTCTTACTTGGTTACAAAAATGTTTAGTTCTCAACCCATCTGAACAAATTGCAATATCAAATTTACTTTTAATAAGTAACTACATATATTCAATTACACCACATAAATTGAATTATTTTCATAAAAGATATGGACATAACTTTTCATTGTTAAACGTTAAAAACGAAAATAATTACGATAAAAATAAAATAAATCTAGTTAATAAAACTAGCAGGTTTAGAATTGGTTACGTTTCTGGTGATTTTCATAATCACTCAGTAAGTTATTTTTTTAAACCATTATTAAGCTCAATTAATAAAAATAATTTTGAAACATTTTGTTATTATAATGCATTTATAAATGATGACATGACAAGTAAACTAAAAAAATTATCAGATAATTGGAGGGATGTTGCTAAATTAACTGATGAACAATTATATTCACTTATAAAAGCAGACGGTATAGATTTATTAATTGATTTGTCTGGTCATACGAATAACAACAGATTATCTGTTTTTGCAATGAAACCTTCAAATAAACAAGCAACGTGGCTTGGTTACCCTAATACTACGGGTATCAAAAACATGGATTACAGAATTGTTGATAAATTCACAGATTTAAATGAAAATGATCATTTAAACATTGAAAAACTATATAAACTTGAAACTCCATTTCTTTGCTATGAAGGTGATGAAGATATATATAAAGCTGAAAACCCGCCAGTATTAGAAAATAAACATATAACTTTTGGAAGTTTTAATAATTTATCTAAATTATCTGACGAATTAATATGTATATGGTCGAAAATATTACTAAAAATTCCAAATTCAAAATTAATTTTAAAAAATAAACAATTAAATTCTTCTTTTATAAGAAATTTTTATTACGAGAAATTTTTAAGATTTGGTGTTTCTAAAAAAAGTCTAGAATTATTAGGGTGGAAAAATACTAAATCTTCTCATCTTGAAGTATATAATAAAATTGATATTGCTTTAGATACTTATCCTTATCATGGAACTACTACAACTTTTGAATCACTTTGGATGGGAGTTCCTGTAATTAGTTGGGTTGGTGAAAAACATTCTAATAGAGTAGGTTATACAATATTAAAAAATTTAGAATTAAATGATTTATTAGCTAATGACGAAGAAAATTACATTAATAAAGTTATACATCTTTCTCAAAACATAGAAGATTTAACCTATTATAAGAAAAATTTAAGAATAATGCTTAAAAACTCTGTATTATGTAATGGAGAATTACACGCTAAAAGTATGGAGAGTTGTTATTATAAAATTTTAGCTTCTTCTTAATTAATATAAATTATTTAGTTACAAAGAAATTATACATTCCAATAAAAGTGCTGTTGTTATTTTGTTCATAAATATCCCAATTCTTTAAACAAAATTCAGACTCATTACTTGGGAAATATTTTTTGAAGTCTGGAAGGGTATATTGATTTGAAAAATCAAATCCAGCAAAATTTAAATTATAATTATTTAAAAGTTTTTTAATTATGTGCAAGTTGAATTGCTTTTCTTGAACATGAAAAAGTAAATCTCTAGAATTACTTGTACTATAAAAATCAGAGATATTTTCTAAACCTTTAAACTTTAAATGGCTTAACTTGTCAGTAATGACAGCCTTTCTAAATTCTTTCAAATTTTCTTCAGAAAACTGAATTTTATTTTTTTTAATATATTTTCTTGCCTTATTAATAGTAGTTCTTGCTTTTGAACTGTAAAGACCAAGTTTCATAATTCCATTTTTTTTCAGTAGTTTGCATAAAATATTTAGACCATCTTTGGGATTATTCATATGATGCAAAACACCAGAACATTCAATATAGTTATAATTACTATTCAAATCCTCTAAATCTAGAATATCTTTTTTAATAAAATTTATATTATTTACTTTGAATTCATCTGATTTATTTGAGGCGTATCCGAGACTAGAAGTACTAATGTCTATTGCGTCAATTGAACAATTTTTAAATAAATTAGCCATTGATATTACTTGTGAACCAGTGCCGCATCCAGCAATTAATATTTTAATAGGATCATTAAAATTTTTATTTTGATATTTGATATTTTTATTGTTTGCAAATTGTTCTAGAGACATACCTTCGTTTTGCATATTTAAAACTTCCCAGCGTGGGTAGGGATTTTCTTCATATAAAGATGCTACAATTTTTGATGTGTTACTTTTAAAAAGATATTTAGAATTAAAGTGATTCTTTTTAGCTTTATAATTTAAGTTTCTAACGATTTCTTGAGAAAGTACAGAATTCTCGTCAAATTTTTCAATAGTTTTTAAATTATTATCTAAAAGATCTTGACATTCATAACAAGCTAATATGTAAAGTTCGAGCTTATTAATAAGTTCATTTTTTTGAAATTTTATTTTCACAATATATTTTAAATCTTGGAAAATTTCTTTCTCTTTATTTGTTTCGTTAAAAATATATTCATTTAAAAAACATTGTTTAAAAAGAGATTTGACAAAAATTAATACTTCATAATTATCTAGTAATCTTGATAAGTTAAATAAAATTTCTTTTCTTAAATTCTGGCATAATTTATAAAAGTCAATATCAGTTACAATTAGTTTAGAAATTAGATTTGTAAAATAAGTGCTGTTTAAATTAGTACAAATTTCAATAATTTCGGTAACACTATAAACTTCTTTTTGTAATATAAAAATATTCTTTATTCCAGTATTTGCCCTTAGCTTCATGAATAAAGAAGAACTAATAGAAAAGTTAAAATTGCTTTTTTGGTTCAATAAATCGTTTATTTTATTAGCAATTACATAATCATAATTTATAAAATGTGTATGAGAGCAAATTAAGCTGAATTGTTTCCACAAATTTTCTAAATCTGGTCTTAAATCTAAAGCCATGATTATATGATTTAAAGATAAAGTATTTTCATTAAGTTTAAAATAACTATCAGCTATATTTTGCTGGGCTATGTAATTATTAGGATTGATTTTAAGACATTCAGAATAATATTTTATAGCAAACTGATAATCTAATTTTGCCCAATATGAATTTCCAATATTAAAATACAGTATATCATTATTTGGTGAAGACTTAGTACCACGAATAAACATTGATATAGCTTCATCGTGCCGGCCAATTAAATTATATATGTTACCTAAATTATTTAACGCTATTATATAATTAGGATTTAATTTTAAAGATAAATTAAAATAATAAATTGCATCATCTAAGTTATTATATGATTTATTTGCAATCCCTAAAATAGTTAAAACACTAAAATTAGTTGGAAATTGTTTTAAAATTAAATCTGTTAATTCTAATATCTTCTTAAAATCACCTTTTTTGTTGAGGTGTCCTATGTAATCCAGAGAAATATTATTATCAATTAATGAATTTTCCATAGCACAAAAAATGCAAATCTAATGCCAAAACTATCTAAGTGTTAATGGTACTGATTTTGCATTACTTAAATATTAATTTAATGGGGTCAAAATGAAAGCAGTTGCTAGTTCAATTAACAAAGATTTATTTTTACAAAACATAACTCTGATAATGAACAATTTTCACCAATCTGATTTTAACAGTGTAATTAGAGATGGGGAATTATTATTAAAGGTAAATCAAACCAATACCTTTCTAATAAATTTAATTGGCGTTTCATATTCCAAAATTAAGAATTATGAAAAAGCAGAGGCCTACTTTAAATTAGCTATAAAGTATAAACCTGAAATTGCAGAATATTACAATAATTTAGGAGCTTTAATGAATGAAGTTTCGGAGTTTAGATCTGCTCTTGATCCATTAAAAAAAGCTCTAAAGATTAAGCCTTCATATCTTGATGCATTAAGTAATATAGGAAATAGTTATAGAGAATTATCTAATTTTGAAATGGCCCAAAAATTTTATATTGCAGCAATTCAATTAAAACCAAATAATTTTGAGGTAATGAGTAATTTAGGGTTTTCTTATTTAAATGATGGTAAATTTGAACAAGCTTTAAAGATTTTAGAAAAATCGACTAGTATTAATTCTAATTATAGCCCTGCATATTTGAATAAGGGAGTATATTATTATAAACTTGGTGATAATAGTAAATCTATTTCAAATTTTAAGAAAGTTATTGAATTAGACCCAAATAATAGTAAAGCCTATAATAATGTTTCTAATATTTTATCAGAACAAGGTAAATATGAAGATGCAATAGGCTATTCAAAAAAAGCAATTTAAATAAATCCTGATGATTCTGAATCTCATTATAATATAGGCGTCACCTTCTATTTATTAGGTAAATCGGAAGAAGCTATAGCAAGTTACACAAAAGCAATCGAATTAAATCCTAATTATGTTGAAGCTCATCAAAATTTAAGTTTTGCACTGCTTAATTCTGGTAAATTAAGGAAAGGTTTTAATGAATATGAATGGCGCTGGAAAACTGACAAGTTTTTATCTTACCAACGATATTTTTCACGACCTTTATGGGACGGGAAAGAGAGTTTACATGGCAAAACGATCCTTCTTTGGTGCGAACAAGGCATTGGTGATACACTCAATTGGTCCTCCTGCCTACCTCTTGTAACCGCCCAGGCTGAACATTGTGTTGTGGAGTGCCAGCAGAAGTTAGTTCCTTTACTTAAACGTTCCTTTCCAAACGTAGAGATTAAAGCTGTAGATAATAGCATAGACTCAAAAAGAGATGACTTTGATTTTCATTTACCAATGGGTAGCCTTTACAAGCACTTTATTCCCGAAATTTCACAAAATTCTAAAGTTGACGCCTATCTAATTCCAGATCCATTTCGGGTCAAGTTTTGGAGCAAGCGTTTAAATTCTCTTGGAAAAGGTCCTTATATAGGGATAAGTTGGAAAAGCTCTAATATGGAGCCTGCACGTCTTTCAAATTATTCCCACATATCTGATTGGTCTCCTATTCTTAAAATCCCTGATGTAACTTTTATAAATCTACAGTACAAAGACTTTAAAGATGATTTGACTACAATCCAAGATGAACTTGGAGTAACAGTTCATAACTTTCATGATTTAGATCATTACAATAACATAGATGATGTGGCCGCTCTTTGTGCTGCACTTGATATGGTTGTGTCAATTAGAAATACAGTGCCGTTAATATCAGTAGGAGTTGGTACCTCAACTAAGCTTCCTAGTTGGCGACAAAGTACATGGAATAATGTTTTACATAACCCTGTTGGTCTATCGGCTCATTTATTTGAACGAAACACATGGGAGCCGTGGGACGATGTATTTCGTTTGATTGCAGAAGATATTTTTCAACTAACTAAAAATTGGAGTTTTTAATGAACAAAATTGCAGTAATTCCTAGGCAATCTGGTAGTAAACTGATATCTTTAAAAAAGGTTAAGCCCCCAGTAAAAAACAAAGTAATAGCAATGGTTCCAGTGAGATCTGGTTCTAAACGTGTAATAAATAAAAATATCCGGCCATTTGGTGATACAAACTTATTGCAACTGAAGTTAAAATTACTAAAAAAATTAGAAGGTTTAACAAAGATAGTTGTAAGCACAGATTGTGAAATATCTGCAGATATTGCTGATACGCACGGTGCGAGTGTTCTGTGGCGAGACAAATATTATGCAGGTTCGAAAGTAACAAATGATCAGCATTGGCTTCACATTGCAGAGACCACACCTGGTGATATTGTTTTTCTTGCACAAGTAACAAGCCCGTTGCTAAGAGTTAGATCGATGCAGACTGCTTTAAATTCTTTTTTGAGATCAGATTTACACGATAGTATCAACTCAGTATCGCCTGAAAAAAAATTTTTATGGAAAAATGGAATACCAATTAATTATAACATTAATATGACGCCAAAAAGTCAAGACTTACCTAGCATAGTGTCATTGAATTTTGGTATTACCATCATTCAGAAGTATACAATGATGGAACGAAAAAATGTTGTTGGTTATAAGCCTTATTTCTTTGAGTTAGATAAAATTGAGTCATTGGATGTAGATGATTTGATTGATTTTAAATTTGCTGAATTAATGTATAGGGAACTAGGTATAAAATGGTTAATGAATTGAAATTAGTAGGGTGATAACTTTATTTGTAAAATTAAGAAAACACAGATATTTGCCTACATCCAACTATTATTACAATGGGAAAAGAATTAAATCGGAGACTAGACTTACTTGTTCTACGGAATCGATTGCCAATAATTCAGTTTTATAGCCGTATTCGAGTCCATATATATGATATCCATGATCATTTGCGAAGCGCAGATAATCATCAGCAGTTCTATTCGACAAAGCCAAGGTCATTTGATTTAATTCAAACATTACTATCGGTTGAAATGAACGCAATGTATCAGTAGCACCTTCTAAAACTGAGTACTCATAACCTTCAACATCGATCTTTATAAAATTCAAAGTATTAATCTGCGACTCTTTGACCCATTGGTCTAGAGGTATGAACTGAGCTTCAAATTTCTCTTTGCCTTGTCCGTGAACACTGTAAAGACGAATATCAAGCTCCTTGTTGTATCTTTCATGTTGTTGAGGCACAGGGATGCTCAGCTGCTTTCGCTCTACACAACTTGACATCCCAAAATTATGAGCGTGCACATTACTACTCAAATTTGGATTAACTTTTAGATTTTGATTTAAATAATTGTAAATGAAAGTAACTGGCTCAAAACAGTGTATTTCTGCTTTCTTGAACATGCTTGCATAAGACAGTGAAAACATACCAATATTTGCACCAATATCTAGTATGGTTGATTCTTGGGGCAGCTCTAGATTCTGCATCCAGCGGAACATTGGAGAAATATCGTATGGATAGGATTCAATAGTGCTACTATCACTTAATAGAATTGTCTCTCCAAATAATAGCTTTTCGTGCATACAATCTTCCTATCTATAGTGATGCGTTCTCAAAACGCTACTAAATTTCTACTATTATTTAAAGACATATGTAAAAAACTTTGAAATTGGTCTTAAAAAGGTTTCTGAATAATTTAGACTTTCAAAACCAAGAGAGATATTTAAAATTTATTAATTTTTATTTTCATATTAAAAAAACTAAACATTTCGTCATTGTGTCGTTTTAATATGTAGACAAACTTTAACAATCCTTGGAGAAAGAAATGGCTAATAGTATAAATACCAATATTGGTGCTCTAAACGCCCAAAAAAACATGGTACAATTAAACAGAGATTTAGGTGACGCGATGAATAGACTATCATCTGGTCTTAGAATTAATTCTGCTGCTGACGATGCTGCTGGTTCAGCAATTGCATCTAAAATGGAGTCTCAAGTAAAGAGCCTTGGTGTTGCAATCAGAAATTCATACGATGCGATCTCAATGACACAAACTGCAGAGGGTGCTCTTGGTGAAGTTGAAAATATGCTTCAAAGAGTTCGTGAATTGGCAGTTCAGGCTGGTAACAGTACTCTAAGTAACTCTGACAGAACAATGATACAATCTGAAGTAGATGCTCTAATCGGAGAGATTGATACAATTTCAGCAAGCACTCATTTTAACAACATTAAACTTCTTGATGGAAGTTCATCTGATGTACAATTTCAAATAGGTATGAATGCAACCGATTCATTAAAAGTGAATTTACAAAGTTCAGATTCTATTTCCTTAGGTTTAAGTGGTGCATCTGGAGTTACTACATTAACTAGTGAAAGAGTTGACGAAAAAGATTTTAGTAATAGTGCTAATACTATAGCAGCAGCAGACATTAAGATTAATGGTTTTAATGCGTTTGCCTCTGACTTTACTTCTGACACATCTGCTTCATCTGCTAACGAAGCTTTACTTCTAGCAACAGCTGTAAATGCAAATACAGGCGTTCATGGTGCAGAAGCTGACGCTTTCAACTCAGTTTCTTCCTCTGCTAAAGGTACATTTAATATGTCAAGTACATTTACTATAAATGGAGATACTGTCGCATTAGCAACTTCATATAAGGGGTTAACAGCAAATATAAACGAAGCTGTGTCAGGTATTAATGCTAGTTTAAATGCAGATAACACAATTACTCTTTCAAACAAAACCGGTGAAGGTATTGTTATTGCAGGTAGTGCATCATCTGATGTTGGTTTTACTGCAGGTACTTTTTCAGGGTTTGTCAGTTTGAAAAATCTAGACAGCTCAGTAGTTAAAATCGAAGCTGGAAGTGAAAATAATGGTTATAATAATGGCCTTGGAACTATAGCAGATGTAAATGCTATTGGTTTTAATGAAACTTCTTCAACTGGAGACTTGAAAACTGCTGCAGTTAGTGGAACAGCTCTTAGTGCAAACGAAATCAAAATCAATAATGTCTTAATTGGAGAATCTTCTAGTGGACAAGCTTCATCGATTGCAGATGCTATAAATGCTAAAAGTGTTGCTTCTGGCGTTACTGCTGATGCTAACAACCAAGTTCAATTAGCTCTTAACTTCTCAGCTGTTCCTGGTGGGTCATCTGAATTCTTTATCAATAACACAGCTGTTAACTTAACATCTGCTAATGGTATGGCAGGGGTTATTTCAGCTATAAATTCTGCATCTATTGGTGACATTGTTGCAAAAGCTAGCTCAGATGGTGCCGTAACTCTTGATAGTACTTCGGGTGTTGATATTAGCGTTACTCATATAGGTGATACTGATTTCATTAGAGCATTTAAGGATGTTAATGGAACAGTTAGTACTAGTGGTATTATAGGTGGAAGTACTGAAGATGTAGATTCACTTCGTGCCTCAGCTGCAATTACGAACACTAACTTGACAATTTTGTCTCCATCAAACTTTAATAGCCAAGTTGCTTTTGCTTCTGCTGGTGCAGTTACAGATGCTGATGAATTATCAGATGGTCAGGTAGCTTCTACAACTGCTATGACACTTACTAGTACGGCTACCAGTGCTACAGCAAAAGGAAGACAGATAACTATTACAGAACTTAACAACGCTACTTCAGTTGGTATAAACTTTACTATTACTGGTACAGACATGGATGGTAACGCTCAAACTGAAACCATTACTGGTGCAACTCAAAACGGTACTGTTAGTGGAACAAAAACCTTCAATACTGTTACTGAAATAGTAGCTGACGTTGCTTCTACTCTTACTTTTGATATTGGTTCAATAACTGGACAAGCTGATCAAAACTATACACTTACAGGTACTGATGTTTTTGGTAATACTGTGACTGAAGTTGTAAGAGGTGCCGGTGGTACACTTCAAGCTTTAAGTGAGAATGTATTTGAATCTGTAACGAGTGTAACATCGTCTCAATCTGATACAGTTGCAAGTACTATTGGTAATGCAAATGATGCCGCTGCGGCTTCTGGTGTTGCATTAGTTGCTGCTGCCGACTTAGGTGCTGGCGCACTATCGATGGTAAGTGGTTCTACTAGTTTAACACTTGGTGGAGCACTGATTACTATTACTGAAAGTCATGGTACTCCTGCTGCTGCTAATAACGGTGCAATAACAGTTACTGGTACTGATGTGCTTGGTAATGAGTTGATTGAAGTAATAACTGGACCAACAGCTGCCGGTACTGTAACTGGTACTAAAGCATTTAATACTGTTTCTAGTATTACGTTAGACGTCGACTTCACATCAGCTCTAGTTGGAATTGGTTTTTCTGCTAGTTCTGGTGATAATTTTACCTCACGCGGTAATTTGACATTGTCTAATAACTCAGATTCACCAATTAAAATTGAAACTAATGCTGCAGACACTAATACTTTAATGAGAACAGGATCAGATGGAACCTTTGGTTCAACTGAAACTATTCTTCAAAAGTTAGGTGTTCAAGGTCAAAGCTCTGAATTTGAAGTATCTGGCACGAAAGTATCAGTTGGAACTTTATCTGGAGCTAACGCATCATTAGCGTTAATCGACAGTGCGATTGAACAAATTTCTGGATTTAGATCATCTTTTGGTGCAGTCGAAAATAGAATTGATGCTTCAATTAGTAACTTGACTACTCTTCAAGTTAATACTAAAGCTGCTCAATCTAGAATTCAAGACGCTGATTTTGCTGCTGAAACATCAAATCTAACTAAGGCTCAGATGTTATCCCAAGCTGCAACTTCAATGTTAGCTCAGGCTAATGCTTCAAAGCAAAACTTATTAGCTCTTCTTCAAGGATAATTGGAGATCTAAAGAAGAAAGGCCACCCTTTTGGGTGGCCTTTTTTTTTATTAAAATTAGGGTTAGTTTTGTAATAACTGAAGCACATTTTGTTGTGCTTTACCAGCTTGTGCTATCATAGCCATTGCAGATTGTTGAAGTATTTGAGCTTTAGTCAATCTTGCTGATTCAAGAGCAAAGTCAGCATCCTCAATTCTACCTCTTGAAGCGTTTGTATTAAGTGCAACATTTGATAAATTATCAATTGCCTTTTCCATCCGGCTCATTAAAGCACCCAACTTAGCTCTTTCTTTATGAATTCTATCAAGAGATCTATCAAGC
>Ga0115004_10002731_pt1 | contig 14507 bp, 13 predicted proteins | sample ArcticOcean_MG_C_10_FD_88737 | JGI IMG/M metagenome (GOLD analysis project Ga0115004, IMG submission 88737) | Marine microbial communities from western Arctic Ocean - ArcticOcean_MG_CB11_90 | ecosystem: Environmental > Aquatic > Marine > Oceanic | place: Arctic Ocean: Canada Basin | collected...
AGGCGTAAATTCCCGGTTTCGGTGAAGGGGCTCGTCGGCTAGCTTGACACCGCGCCGCATCCTATGCGGCCCATTCCCCCTGCCGGTGAAGACGTATCGGCTGACTCGCCGGAACTCGTCCGTGGCCCTGGCTGGATCAAAACCAGGGTATGAACGAGTAGATGGGTTCGGTCGGCACGCAAAGATCCATATGGCGGAGCACGACCGATTTGGGTCGCGCGCCGTGCGGGGGTGCTGGACTTCGTCCCGCCCGTCCAGCGAGAGTGCATTGGTCGACCAATCAAGTAAACGCAAATCCTCCGAAGGTTCTTCGGAGAAAGACCGCGCCACGACCAAGTCGGCGAACGGCACGGATGGATCGCAATCGCGGAGCACCAAGACCGCGTCTGCTGATAAATCTGAGAGCAAGTCTGCGACGAAAAAGGCCCCTTCGAGCAAAGCGGTCGCCGCTCCCACAAAGATCATTGGTCAGGGCAAAGCCTTGCCCACCGACGCCGACATCATTTCGACGGTCGAGGATCTCGAAGCCCTCACGGAGCTGCTGCTCAAAGAGGACATCGTCGCCTTCGATACCGAAGCCGACAGCTTCTATCACTACTTCGACAAGGTCTGCCTGCTGCAGGTCGCAACGCGCAAGAAGTGCTGGTTGATCGACCCTCTTGAGATCGGCGGCCCCGACAAACTCTCCATTCTTGCTCCGGTCTTCTCCGACCCGAACGTCCGAGTGCTCTTCCACGCCGCGGAATACGACATCTATGTCTTGAAGCGCGACTGCGGCTTTGAATTCGTGAATCTCTTCGACACGATGGTCTCGGCACAGCTCCTTGGATACCCAGCGATCGGCCTAGCAGCCCTCGTCGAGAGGCATTTCGACGTATCACTCCCGAAGGACGAACAGCGCTCAGATTGGTCGCGCCGCCCCCTAACACCGAAGCAGCTCAGCTATGCCGCTTCGGACGTGCTCTACCTCATCAAGCTGGCCGAAAGACTCGAGAAGGATCTCCGCAAGGCGAAGCGACTCGACTGGGCGCACGACGAATTCGAAACGTTATGTGGCCGACGATGGCCGGATCGCGAATTCGACAAACTCGGCTATCTACGCATTAAGGGAGCCCGATCCCTGGATCCCGTAGAGCTCGCAATCCTGCGCGAACTCTTCTTGCTACGTGACGAGCGCGCACGTGAGATCGATCGCCCTCCCTTCAAAGTGCTCGGCAATCGCACGCTGCTCGATATCTGCCACGAACAAACGGCGGACCTCGACAGCCTGAGTGAGATCAAGGGAATCTCAGATTTGATCCTGAAGCGAATGGGCAAAGATCTCGTCGCGGCCGTTAAGAAGGGCCTGCGCAAACCGCACGGCCCGATTCCGAAGATCGAAACGACTGCCCGGCGACGGATGGATCGGCGCACCGAGAAACGACTCGGCGCGCTCAAGGATTGGCGTGGCCCGCGCGCAGAAGCGCTCAAGCTCGACCCTGGAGTGTTATGCCCGAATGCCGCCCTCGAAGCGATCGCATGGGCTGCCCCTGAAGAGCCTAAGGATCTCGAAGGACTGCCGGAGCTAAAGGCTTGGCTCGTCCGAGAATTCGCGGAAGAGATCGTCGCTGTTGTCGCAAAGCATGATGCAAGCACCGAGTCCAAGTCGAGCGATGCAGATGAAAATTCTTCGGATGATCAGCCGCGACGCAAGCGCCGATCCGGACGTGGGCGTTCCGGCGCTTCGCGTGCGAAAGCTCGCGCGCAGCGAGACAGTGATCCAGAAGACGGCGCAGACGGCGAGCCTGTAGCAACTGCCTCACCCGAAGAGTCGTCGAAAGAAACGACTTCCGAGTCAACGGCCACCCCCGCGATCAGCCGCGCGAAGTCTCGCACCAAAGACGAATCCTAACGTCCGAGCAGCACCCGAGCAGCACGCAGGTACGCGATGAAGTCATTGCGCGTATCTGCTCACGTGCGGCCGATGCGATCATCCGCCCGCTCGATCGCCTAACAAGTCGATCACGCGCCGGATTTGCCCATTCGCATGCCTAAAACGCCGAAAGCCCCTCTCGATTGGCTCCGTTTCCGGATCGAGAGAGGCGTTCGTTTCAGGAGGGGGGACTCCTGGAGTCCGGTGGGTAGATGCGAGGTAACCCGCCCGGATAATTTTGTGGTGCCTGGATTTACTGGCTAGCCCTGACGAACGCGCCCGTGTTTAACCGCCCGGACCAGCCAGTATTCCAAATCGTTCTGTCTTCCATACAATGCACGGCGCGTGCCAAACTTGATATTTTTTTAAATAAGTTCCATGTAGCTGCTTTTGCAAAGGTTTTCGGCTCTCCGAGTGACTTCAGGCGCGTGCACTCTAGTGCCACTAAAGGCGGCACCTGTCGGCGCACACCAAATATTCGAATACAAAACACCCTCAAGTAACTGCTTTCAAAGGGTTTATTCGCTTATGCCTCCAAATGTTCCTGCAGCCTAATGAGGCAATCACGAGCTCTTCAAATTGGCTGAACGGCGGCTCTCCCGCCGGAAAGCGGCGCTTCTAGCCCCGCCTAAACGAACCACCGGCGAATACGCGAAGAGCGGTCCCGCCTTTGCCCTGATTCGATAGACTGCGCCCGTGTTTGCGAAACGGCGTCAGCAGCTGCTCGAAACCCTCGGACCGGATGCCGTCGCGATTTTCGTCGGTGGCCGGCTCGCCGTGCGCTCGGCGGATACCGAGTTCCCCTTCCGACAGGACAGCGATTTCTGGTACCTGACAGGATTCGGCCATCCCGATTCGGTGGCCGTGCTCTCTACTCGAGAGGGACCAGACTTCACGCTTTTCGTGCAGCCGCGCGACAGGGAAGCGGAAACCTGGACCGGATATCGCCCGGGCATAGATGGCGCGACCAGCGAATACGGCGCGGATGCTGCCTACCCGATCGCGGAGCTGCACGACAAGCTTCCCGAACTTCTGCGCGGCGCGAATCGCATCTACCACATGTTAGGCCGAGATCAAACTCTCGACGCCAAGATCGTCGCACTTCAGGAAGAGATCCGTCGCCAATCTCGCGGCGGAATTTTGCCCGCAAACGAACTCGTCGACCCGCGGATTCTCCTTCATGAAATGCGCCTCATTAAGACGCAGCCCGAAATTGACATCATGCAGCGCGCCGCAGACATCTCGCTCGACGGACACGGACGCGCCGCGGCCATCTGCCAAGCGGGACGATTCGAATACGAACTTGAAGCGGAGCTGGCTTATGCCTTTCGCGCACGCGGCGGCTCCGGCCCCGCATACGGCTCGATCGTCGGCTCCGGCAAGAACGCAACGATCCTCCACTACATCCAGAACGATCAACAGCTCGCCGAGGGCGAGGTCGTCCTGATCGATGCGGGCGTCGAGCTCGAGGGATACGCCTCAGACGTCACGCGCTGCTACCCCGTCGGTGGGCGCTTTACGCCCGCAGCTCGCGAGCTCTATGACCTGGTTCTTGCCGCACAGGAAGCATCCCTCGAAGCGAGCCGACCCGGCGCGACACTGCCGGAAATTCATGCAGCGAGCGTCCGCGTGCTAACGCAGGGCATGGTCGATCTCGGTCTTCTAAAGGGCGAAGTCGACGGCTTGATCGAAACGGAAAGCTACCGCCCCTACTACATGCATGGCACGAGCCATTGGCTCGGACTCGATGTGCATGACGTCGGCGCCTACGTCGTCAGGAATGGCACCGAGGATCCGAAGCCTCGCCCGCTCGCCCCCGGCATGGCCTACACAATCGAGCCCGGTATCTACATCGCTCCCGACGCGCCCGATGCCCCTGACGCATACAAGGGCATCGGAATCCGAATCGAAGACGATGTGGTCATCACTAGTGACGGCTACCTGAACCTCACCCGCGAGATCCCGAAGACTGCGGACGACATCGAAGCCTGGGTTTTACGTTAGTCGGCTCTTTACGAAGTGCGCCCTGACGCCGGGCACCTGACCCGACTAGGCCAAGTCGCCGAGCAAATGACCTCCACCAACTCAAGACTCGAATAACAAAGCACTCACCGGCGTGATTTAGTGATCGCGCGATGACAAGCGCAATCGCCACGCGATCTGCGCGAAACCCCCAGCAAGGATTCAATCGGATATGGCTGACATCAATACCCTCTTGAAGGAGAATCGAACCTTCAAGCCGGCACCTGAATTCACCAAGCAGGCTCATTGGAACAAGACGCTCACCAGCGAGTATCGCAAGCTCGGTGAATCCAATCCGACAAAATTTTGGGCGAAGATGGCCAAGGAGAACGTTTCCTGGTTCACGCCTTGGAAAAAGGTCCTCGACTGGAAGCCGCCTTTCGCGAAGTGGTTCGTCGGAGCCAAGACGAACGTCTCTTACAACTGCCTCGATCGGCATCTTAGTGCGGACACGGCACCAGGCGGCGTCTCTCGAAAGAACAAGGCCGCAATCATCTGGGAAGGTGAGCCCGGCGACAAGCGCGTCATCACGTACGGCGAACTCCATCGCGAGGTCTGCCAATTCGCGAACGTGTTAAAGGCCCAGGGCGTGAAGAAGGGCGACCGTGTCTGCCTTTACATGCCGATGATTCCCGAACTCTCTATCGCCATGCTCGCCTGCACGCGAATCGGCGCACCGCACTCCATCGTATTCGGCGGCTTCTCCGCCGAAGCCCTCGCCGACCGCATCAACGATGCCGAAGCGAAGCTCGTCGTGACTGCCGACGGTGGCTACCGGAAGGGCGCGCCCTTCGCGCTCAAGGACACCGTCGACGAAGCTGTCGCAAAGTCGCCCTCGATTGAAAAAGTAATCGTCGTCGAGCGCACTAAGCAGCCCGTCACCTTCAAGAAGGGCCGCGACGTCTGGTACCACGAGGCCATGGCCGAGGCGAACGCGAAATGTGCGCCGGCCAAGCTCGACTCCGAACACCCGCTCTTCATTCTCTACACGAGCGGCACAACCGGCAGTCCGAAGGGCATTCTGCACACGACCGGCGGCTACCTCACCCATGTCGCGACGACCTTTAAAGCCATCTTCGACATCAAGGACGACGATGTCTATTGGTGCACCGCAGATATCGGCTGGATCACCGGCCATTCTTATGTCGTCTACGGCCCCCTCGCGAATGGCGCCACGACTGTTATGTACGAAGGCACTCCGACCTACCCGGGCCCGGACCGCTGGTGGGACCTCATCGAAAAATGGGGCGTCACGGTTTTCTACACAGCACCCACCGCCATCCGCACGTTCATCCGGCTAGGCGACGAACATCCGAAAGGGCACGACCTTTCGTCCCTCCGATTATTAGGCAGCGTCGGAGAGCCGATCAATCCAGAAGCGTGGATGTGGTACCACAAGGTGATCGGCGGAAAGCGATGCCCGATCGTCGATACCTGGTGGCAGACGGAAACAGGCGGAATCATGATTTCGTCGATCCCTGGCGCCGTCGATACAAAACCCGGATCCGCCACGAAGCCTTTCCCCGGCATTCACGCCGACATCTTCAACGAAGAAGGTGAAAGCATCAAAGGCGATGGCGGTGGCTTCCTTGTGCTCAAGCACCCATGGCCTGGCATGCTTCGAGGGATTTGGCGCGACCCCAAGCGCTTCAAGGAAACCTATTGGAGCAACTACAAAGACACCTACTTCGCCGGTGATGGCGCCCATCGAGATAAGAACGGCTACTTCTGGATCATGGGCCGCGTCGATGACGTGATGAACGTGTCGGGCCACCGTATCGGCACGATGGAAGTCGAGAGCGCGATCGTGTCGTCTCCGGAAGTCGCCGAAGCCGCGGTCGTTGGACGACCCGATGAAATTACGGGCACGGCGATCGTTGCATTCGTTTCTCCCATCGGGACTACGACAGCGGATGACGCACTCGTCAGGCGACTCAAACAGCACGTCACTAAAGAAATCGGCGCCATCGCGCGACCGACTGAAATTCGCTTCACGAACGCATTGCCCAAGACCCGCTCCGGCAAGATCATGCGACGCCTCTTGCGAGACATCGCTTCCGGCAAGGAAGTTGCGGGCGACACGAGCACACTCGAGGATTTGAGCGTGCTGGCGAAGCTTCGGGAGAGCGACGAGGACTGACATCAGAAGACGTCTCAACTTTCGGGACGTGTTTTTCGATGTTGGAAGCAACCCCAGTGGAGATCGCTTCAATTTGAACGATGATCCACCGGATTACCCGAATTCACGTCGGGTGACTTTCACGATCGCAGTAAGGGAACGGATCGATGACAATTTCCAAGGCTCAGCAGGCGTCGGCGGACGCGTATCTCGAACGGTTTATGGCGGGCCTCAAGCGCCGAAACGAAGGTCAGCCTGAGTTCCATCAGGCGGTCCACGAAGTAGCTCGCGACATCGTCCCCTTCCTTGAAGACAAAAAGGTTTACAAGGAAGCGCGTATCCTTCAGCGGATGAGCGAACCCGATCGCGTCATCATGTTCCGCGTGTGTTGGACGGATGACAACAACCAGGTCCGCGTGAATCGCGGCTACCGAGTGCAATTCAACAACTCGATCGGCGCCTACAAGGGCGGCCTCCGGTTCCACAAGAGCGTGAATCTCTCGATCCTGAAATTCCTCGGCTTCGAACAGGTCTTTAAGAACTCCCTCACGACCCTACCCATGGGCGGAGGAAAGGGCGGATCGGACTTCAACCCCCAAGGCAAGAGCAACGGCGAAGTCATGCGCTTTTGCCAGTCGTTCATGAGCGAACTCTTCCGACACATCGGGCCTAACACGGATGTTCCGGCAGGCGACATTGGCGTCGGTGCGAGAGAGATCGGCTACCTCTTTGGTCAGTACAAGCGACTCCAAAATGAATTTACCGGAACAATCACGGGCAAGGGCCTCGGCTTCGGTGGCTCACTTGTCCGCACGGAAGCGACAGGCTACGGCTGCGTCTACTTCGCGCGCGAGATGCTCGGGACTCGCAGCGACGATGTAAAAGGCAAGAACTGCGTTGTCTCCGGCTCGGGCAACGTCGCCCAATACACGGTGGAGAAGGTCCTGCAGCTCGGCGGCAAGGTCCTTACGATGTCGGATTCGAGTGGATTCATTCACGACCCTGACGGCATTAACGAAGAAAAGCTCGCTTGGGTCATGGACCTGAAGAACAACCGCCGCGGCCGGATCAGCGAATACGTCGACAAGTTCGGCGGCGAGTTCCACGAGGGTAAGCGCCCCTGGAGCGTGCCGTGCGACCTCGCGTTCCCCTGCGCAACCCAGAACGAACTCGATGGCGATGATGCGAAGGTACTTGTCGCAAACGGATGCCAGCTGGTTTCGGAAGGCGCAAATATGCCGTCCACCCTCGATGCGGTCGGTGTGTTCATCGACAGCAAGATCCTGTTCGGCCCCGCGAAGGCGGCCAACGCAGGGGGCGTCGCGGTCAGTGGCCTCGAGCAAACGCAGAATGCGATGCGCCTTTCGTGGTCACGCGAGCAGGTCGACGAGCAGCTTCTCGACATCATGAAGAATATTCACAGCACCTGCGTCGAGCACGGAACTGAGGGCGACTTCATCAACTACGTCCAGGGCGCGAATGTCGGCGGCTTCATCAAGGTCGCCGATGCCATGCTTGCGTACGGCGTTCTCTAAAACGTCTAAAGAACGACGCACGAAAGAACGCAGCGCCTAAAGCGTCCCGTCCAACGAATAGATCCCTGTCGCGATTCCACGCGGCGGGGATTTTTCGCGATAGAGCACGCAGAGCGGTGAGTAGGCGTGGGTAGGTGGCTGGGCAGTTAGGCGAACAGATGAGTAAGCGTCTAGCTCTCTTCCATCGGAATACCGATTCCAATTTCAGTAGCACTCGCATCGCTGCCCATGCGCCCCGTCGACCATTCACCACGAGCGTTTCGCGACGCTTGAACGACGCCGCCTAATACTGGCTCTTCGGGTGCAAGGGTATGGCCCGTCACAAGCTCGAGCAGCGTACGCACGACACCCTTATGGACGGCAACGAGTACGGCCTCTGCGCCGCTCGCGCGCACTCTCGTTAACCCGCGCGCGATTCGAGCCCTAAAATCCGACCGAGTCTCACCCCCCGGAAACGTGAAGGACAGCCCTTCTGCACGCCATTTCGCGTGGCCCGCAGGATCCGTAACCGCGATTTCCTCCGCGGTCAGACCCTCCCAATCTCCGAAATCGATCTCTCGAAAATCGGACTCGAGATTGACCGGACGGCCCGGTGCCACGATCTGCGCTGACTGCCAAGAGCGGCATAACGTGCTCGCCCAAACCGACTCAAAAGTCTCGCCATAGATACGGTCTCGCGCGGCACGGACCTGTGACCTGCCGAGGTCCGAGAGCGGCACGTCCGTCACGCCGTAGTAGCGAATGCTCGATTGACCCGCGGTCTCGCCGTGTCGTACCAAAATCAAGCGTTTCAATCGATCGTCCAACAGCTCTTCCCCTTCGCACTGCGGACCAACCCTAGTTGGCCAGATGCGCACCGATCACGTCTCGTTAGCGAAACGAACAAGACGGCTTCTAGGGCCCCAAGCGTCACCCGCACCAAGAGAGTCGTCAAGCATTCGGTTCACCACGGAATCGAATGACCCGTTCGGCGCGGCGCCTTCGCGTTAGACTCCTTCGCAATATGAATTTGCCATCGCCCCCCAAACTCCTGAAGCAGATTTCTGTTCCGATCGAGGCTGCGCTCAAGGCAAAACTCATCCTACGCTACAAGCGCTTTCTGGCCGACATCGCGCTCGACGACGGCTCTGAAATAACAGTGCATTGCCCAAACCCGGGCAGCATGACCGGAACGAAAGCGCCGGGGTCTTCCGTTCGCTGCTCCACCCATGACAGCAAAAAGCGAAAGCTTCGTCACACCCTCGAGATGATTCGGGTCGGGCGCGTCTGGGTTGGGCTTCACGCGGCCAAGGCGAATGACGTGGCCCGGCGAGTACTCGAAGCGAATGCCTTCGAGCCCTTTGTGGGATACGAAACGGTCGAACGCGAAGTCTCCGTCGAAGAAGGTTCGCGCTTCGACTTTCGTCTCTCGAATCATCCCGAAACCGATGTTCCGTGTTGGGTCGAAGTTAAAAGCGTGACGCTCTGTAGCGACCGACAAGCGCGCTTCCCCGACGCGGTGACTACGCGTGGCCGGCGCCACCTCGAACATCTAATGGCCCGCCGAAAACGAGGGGAACGGGCTGCCCTCCTCTACATCGTTCAGCGAGCGGACGCCGACGTGGTCGCCCCAGCGGACGACATCGATCCCGAATATGGCCGCACTCTCCGTGAGGCCGCGAACTCGGGGGTCGAGCTCTATGCGCTTTCGGCACGCGTCTTGGGCGACCGGATTCGAGTCGAACGTGCTCTCCCGATCGACCTATCGATCGACGCCGGAGCGTATTCGGACGCTCCCGCAAAGCGAGCCGCCGAATAACCCGTCGGCGGCGACGTCGCCCGGAGCGCTAGCATCAGATCCATGAGTCCCGCCCAGCGAAAGCGCCCCGCAAAGGCCCGCTCGAAATCCAAGGCCGGCTCCGCCCCCAAAGGCGGACTAGAAGCCAGCGCATCAGATCTTTCAGGTCTTCCTGTTCGTACTGCGCGCAAGAACCTCCTCAGATGGTACGACGCGAACAAGCGTGACATGCCCTGGCGTCATACGCGTGATCCCTATGCCATCTGGATCAGCGAAGCGATGCTGCAGCAGACGCGCGTCGAAACCGTGATTCCCTATTGGGAACGATTTCTCGAAACCTTCCCAGATGTCGAAACTCTCGCTTCCGCGCCGATCGATGACGTGTATGCCGTTTGGACCGGACTCGGATATTACTCCCGAGCACGGAACTTGAAGCACGCTGCCGAAACCGTCGTCGCGGAACATGACGGGAAGCTCCCGGACACCGCCGAGGGTCTCGAGAAACTCAAAGGAATCGGCCGCTACACGGCTGGAGCCATCGCCTCGATCGCGTTTGAGCGCGAAGCGCCCCTCCTCGACGGAAACGTGATCCGCGTCTTCGCGCGGTTGCTCGGAATTCGGGAAGACAGCGCAGGCAAGGAAGTTGTCGAGCGAATGTGGCGCGTCGCCGGCGCGATCGTCCGGGGAGAACGGCCGGGAGACCTGAACCAGGGGTTGATGGAACTGGGAGCGACGCTTTGCACGCCTCGAAACCCTCAGTGCCTAGCATGCCCGATTCGCACGCATTGCGACGCACATGCGGTCGGCGACGCCGAGTCTCTTCCCATCAAAAAGAAGAAAGCAAAGCCCACAAAAATGCGGGCGATCGCGATCTACCTCGAACGCGACGGGAAAGCCCTATCCGTTAGGCGGCCTGAAACGGGCCTGATGGCAGGACTATGGGAACTCCCCGGCGGCGAAATTGATGCTAAAGATGAAGCGAAAGACCGCGTTCAAGAAATCCTTCTCGAAGTCGTCGGCCTCGAATTGCTGAGCGCCGAACACCTCGGTGCAGTGAGCCATCTATTCACACATCGACGCCTGACGCTCGAGGTCTTCCGTGCGCACGTCGCTCCGAAGGGCCGCGTCAAAAGACAGGGCTTCGATGCGCACAAGTGGGTCGCTCCCGAATCGCTGCTCGACCTCGCCCATGCAGGCCCGACGCGGAAGGCACTCGCCCTACTCGGCCTGACCGACGAGACCTCTGCGCGAACAGCGCGGAAGAACAACGCAAAATGAGCACCGGCGGGAAGGGAAGCGACGGAGAGGACCAGAAGGGCGGCAGCTTCGCCGACCTCGTTACCGACGACACGCGCCCCATTGATCGCGGACCGAAGAAGATTCGCGCAACGACTCAGGGGAAGACCACGAAACCCAGAGCGGCTGCTGGCTCGAAGGCGGCTGCATTCCGATGGCCCGATCCAACCGAGCGACTTCGTGCAGCGGCTGCGGGCGTAAGTGACGAGCAGCTCCTAGCCCTCGGACGAGGAGATCCGGAACCCGAGGAACGAATCGATCTCCACGGGACGAGGCGAGATCAGGCCGAACGGCTCATCGCCAAGCGAATCGAAAGTGCGCGAGCGCAAGGAAAGCGGTCTCTCGTCGTCATTCATGGGCGCGGCCAGAATTCTGCGACCGGCGAAGCGATCTTGCGCGACGCGCTCCCGGACTGGCTCTCGCGTGGCGCCGTTTCGAGGAGCGTGCTCGCCTTTGCCCCGGCGCCCGACCGATTGGGCGGACGCGGGGCAACCATGATTCTCTTACGACGGGCTCGTTAGTCGTCGGATCCGGACCGAACGACGCCTCGACTCACGAGAGCGCTACGGACGGCTTCGATCCGGTCGCGGTTCACGCCGCCGTCTCCGTACCCAACTCGCGAAGCGGAACGCACTTCGATTTGGCGACTGGCTGAATTCGCCAAAAACTCGACGTCGTCGTTGTATCCCATCATCTTCGATGTGTAGACGGCATAGAGATAGCCCTCGGAATCCGTCTCGACGGAGACGCGCTCGCCCCCCGAAACGACCTCACGAAGCGCTGCCCAAGCCGCCTCTTGTGGGCCATCGATCGCGAGAGCTGCGATCGCATGCCCCTCGTCATCCGCTGCACTCGAAACACAATTAGGGGAAGACGGGCAGCCGCCGAGGGTCGCACCCTTCGCACCAAGATCATCAGGCGTCTTGCCACCACAGCCGACAGCCAACAATGAAACGCCTAACAAAATGGTTCCAAAGAAGATTCGCTGTCCAGTTTTTCCTGTTCGATCCGCATTCCTAGTCATCGATCATGCTCCTTAGTCCCGCGTTGGCCTCGCGCGGTCGCGAGGTGTTTTCAAAGTGGCTGCGCGTCACCGAATTCGGCGTCACGTTCCAATGCCACAAAAATTTCGGCCGACCGTCAATCGGCTCCCCATGCTTCGCCGTAATCAATCATGACTTCGACACCCGGCTGAATATTCGCGATCGCGAACAAGTTCGCGTCTTCAAACTCCGCATTCTCGGGATCCCCGTGATTCAAGAACCGCAAAGCGTTTCGCCCGCGAATTCCAACTTCGCCGCCGTCTTCATCAATGAGCCACAGCACATAGGTGCCGTTATTTGTCGTCGTATCGCCCTCGAAGCGCCCGATGAGCTGCCCTGCACGCAGTCTACGACGCGCGAAGACACCCTTTCCATGAATCGGACTGACGCGCACTTCGATGCGTTCGAGCATCGCGTGTTCACGCTCCAGACGAGTTCTCTCGCTCATACTTTCCTCAGGTCAAATCATCGAAGGTCGGCAAAACCGCGAATGACCGAAGCTGCGCGCTCATTACCAGCTCCGATCGACATCAGCTCGATCTCTGTCGCTTCCTCTACAGCACCACGAGGCGAGCCATCAGGATCTAGCCGAAGAATCGTCTGCTGACCGCCCCAGCCATGCCATGATCCGGCCCTCAAGGGCAGCCACGAAAACATTCTCGTCGCGCCAAGTGGGGTCGTGCTCGACCTGCTGACGAAAGCGATCGCCTGCCGTCCAGCCTTCGGCGAGCTGCCAGCCATCGAGTAGGCTGGCCACGATCATTCTTTCTTGAGCAACGAGTGTCCGGATCTCCATTTCGGGGCGGTATACTCGCGCCCCCAGGAGATAACTGCCATGACTCAGTCCGATCAGAACGAAAATTCCGCAGCAAAAGAAGGCGACGCTAAGTCCATCTACAAAGAGGGCTTCGGCCTATTCGCAAAAGGCGATACCGCTGGCGCGATCGACGTCTATCGCCAAGCAATCGAGATGGATCCCACCCTCGCGATTGCCTGGAACGGGCTCTCTATCGCGCTCGCCAAGCAGGGTGACCTCGAAGCCGCCGTCGAGGCGGCGGAGAAGCTCGTCGAACTCGAACCCGATGACGCGCTGTCGCAGACGAACCTGTCGCGAATCCTGATGCAGAAGGGCGAGATCACTGAGGCCGAAGATGCGAAGGCCAAAGCGATGGGCCTGCAGATGCGTAAGGGAAGCTAGGCGCTGCTTTCGCGCGAGCGGCGCTAGGGCACCGAGCCTTAATCAGCACACTTTTCAGCACACCTCTACCTCAAATATCCTGACTCAACCCTTCTAACCACCAATTCTAGAACTGCCCTGGAGCATTCATGATTGATCTATCTCGCGAGGGCGCAGTCTTCGTTCTTCGCTTCGATGCACCGGAGAATCGATTTCGACCCGACAATATCGAGGCGTGGCATGCCGCTCTTGATGAAGTCGAAGGGGCGGGGAATCCTGCATCGCTCGTCACGACCGGGACGGGGAAGTTCTACTCAAACGGTCTCGATCTCGAATGGATGTTCGCGCAGACCGATCCTGAAGTACGGGACGGATACATTCCAAAAGTCCTCGGACTAATGGCACGCGTCCTAACGTTCCCGACGATCACCGTCGCAGCGATTAATGGCCACGCCTTCGGCGCAGGTGCACAGATTTCTCTCGCGCACGACTTTCGTGTTATGCGTTCGGACCGGGGCTATTGGTGTATGCCCGAAATCGACATGAAGGCCCCTCTTCATCCCGGCATGACCGCAATCATCCAGGCCCGCGTCTCGCACCAGACGGCTCATGAACTCATCGTCACAGGCACCCGCTACGGAGCCGAGGCCGCTCTCGCAAAACAGATCGTCGACCACGCAGTGCCCGAAGACGAGGTTCTTTCGAAGGCCATCGAAATCGCAGAAGCGCTCTCGTCCAAGGCCGACCCCGCCATGGGAGGTCTCAAGAAAGGCATGTACGGAAGGACCCTCGAGGCGCTCGCTGGACCGATGGGGAGTGTCGACGTACTCCCGCGTACATAACACATCTACGAGGCCCGGCAGAAAACGCGCTTAGCTGGCATTTCGAAGCCCCGCCAGAGCGCCCGCTACTCGAGGCTCGCTTCAAGCTCCGCAACCGCGGCCGCAAAGTCGGCGGGCACTTCGATCTCGACATCGACATCATCGAAGATGAGGTTTCGCGCATGAAGCATCTGACGCGAGACTTCGATCGGTGGATCGATCGAATCCTCTTCGCCGGTCGGCCAATATTCAAGATCGCCTAGAACCGGATGGCCGAGATGGGCCATCGTGGCGCGGATCTGATGAAGGAAACCCGTTTCGAGTCGCACTTCGATCAACGTTGCGGATCCGAAGTGATGCAGCGGTCGAACGTGCTGACCGCAGGCCTTGGCGCCGCGGCGCACGATGACATGTGCCGGCTGGTGCCGTGAGACTTCGAGGTCCATGTCGACGCGTCGCTCGCGCGGAAGATGTCCGGCGACCAGAGCGTGATACCGCTTCTCGACCAGATGAGCGCTGAACCCGCCGCGCAGCCGCTGCCAAGCTTCATCATCGGTCGCGAGAATGAGCGCACCGGTCGTGTCAACATCGAGACGATGGACGACGCCGGAACGCAGACCGCCCTCGCCGACCCCAAGAATCTCGGGCCGAAGCGCCAGCACCGAATTCAGGACCGTCTCCTCCTGATCCGGTCGAAGCGGATGCACGCCCCATCCCGCGGGCTTGTTGACGACGATCCAGCCCGGGCCTTCCCCGGCGATTTCGATCGGTCGGTCTGCGCGGGCAACCGGAAGTTCGTCCTCGG
>Ga0115004_10002732_pt1 | contig 14504 bp, 12 predicted proteins | sample ArcticOcean_MG_C_10_FD_88737 | JGI IMG/M metagenome (GOLD analysis project Ga0115004, IMG submission 88737) | Marine microbial communities from western Arctic Ocean - ArcticOcean_MG_CB11_90 | ecosystem: Environmental > Aquatic > Marine > Oceanic | place: Arctic Ocean: Canada Basin | collected...
AAAGTAATTGAAATCATGAGCGAACGCTTAAATGCGTTTGGAGTTGCTGAAACCTTGGTGCGTAAAAAAGGAGATCGTGCCATTGAAATCCAAATCCCAGACCGGACCACAAAACAAGACCCAGGAATTATTAGGGAACTTCAAAAACCCGCAAAACTTGAATTCAGGATTGTTAATGTTAACACTAAAGCACCGCTTCCCCTCCAAGAAGGAGAAGAATGGACTGACGAAGAAGGGATTCCTTACGTTGCTATGCTTAGGAGTGATGCAACTGCGAACGAAAGACCTATCTGGGTAAAGCGTCTTTGGTCTGCTGATGGTGAAATCATCGAAGAAGCCTACGCCAAACAGGATCAAATGGGAGGATGGGAAGTCGGCTTAGATTTTACATCAGAAGGAGGTAAGATTTTTTCTGACCTGACAGGTGAAATTGCCAATGCCAACGATCCGGCAAGCGGGGCGCTCGGCCGCCTAGCGATTATTTTAGACGGGCAATTAGAAAGTGCTCCCACGGTAAAACAAAAAATTGATGGTGGAAGTGCAGTAATTAACGGAAATTTCAGTTTTAGAGAAGCGAAAATGCTTTCAGATATTCTTAATAATCCGCTTAAAGTCTCGCTGACTATCGGAGAGCAGTATGAAGTTTCCCCTACCCTTGCTGCAGGTGCTCTCTCCAGTAGTATAAATGCCTGCCTATTGGGTGCAGTTTTAATTATAGCCTTCATGATAACATGGTACAAAGCAGGTGGCTTGGTTGCGGTGCTTTCAGTGGGAACTAATATCTTATTGGTAATTGCTGTTCTGGCCGGTATTTTCCAGGCAACATTTACATTACCTGGAATGGCTGCTCTCGTGCTTACAATAGGAATGGCAGTGGATGCTAATATTTTAATTTTCGAACGAATAAGAGAAGAATTGCGTTCAGGTAAAAATTCTGAAAATGCACTAGAAGGTGGTTATGCAAAAGCTTTTTCAACCATTATTGATGCTAACTTAACCACATTAATTACTGCCTCCATTTTAATTTGGTTGGGCACTGGACCAGTTAAGGGATTCGGTATTACTCTAGCGATTGGTATTGTAACCTCAGTTTTTTGTGCATTGTTCATCAGCAGGCTTCTGATGAATGTTTTATTGCAGCTCGGCGTCCAGAACTTGATCAGTTTACAAAAGATTGAAAAGCGGGCACCTCGGGCAGAGATTGATTTTCACAAATATCGGGTTCCCGCATTTGTTACTTCCTGGGTGATAGTAGCCATCGGATCTTTTTCAGTCTATTCGAACCAAGATGAAATTTTGGGAATCGATTTCAGAGGCGGGGAAGAGTTAATTGCCTCATTTGACCAACAGATTGACCCGGAAAAAATTGATCAATCCCTTGAAGGTGATGCTCAACTCGGAGAAGTTCAACATGTATATCGATCTGAAATAGGTTCTGGCGAAGGAGCTTCTCGTCTTGTCCTCCAAACAGAAATTGGTAAGTCAAGAAATGTGCTCGAGGCCCTTATTCAGGCAAACCCTAATGCAGGGTTAAAGGAAGAAGGATTGAGTAATATAGGAGCCTCAGTGAGTAATCAGATTAAAGATGATGCAATTTTATCTGTGGTAGTCGCTTTACTTGGAATTCTATTGTATGTCGCGATACGATTTGAAATGGGTTATGCAATCGGAGCAGTGGTCGCCACAATCCACGATATCTTAATGACAATAGGATTGTTTGTTCTTATCGGAACGGTATCAGGTGGCGTATTGTGTTCAGGCCAATTTACCGCACCTATGCTCGCATCTATCCTCATGATTGTCGGGTACTCGATCAACGACACCATAGTTGTATTTGATCGAATTCGAGAAGAACTTGAAATGAACCCCGTTACTGGATTGAAAAAGATCATCATGATCGCAATTAATCGTGTTCTTTCTAGGTCGATCCTCACGAGTGTTACCACTCTGCTCGCCGCCTTATCACTTTGGATTTTTGGTGCTGGAGTAATCAATGACTTTGCTTTCGTATTCGTGATCGGTATTTTGACTGGAACCTTCTCCTCTATTTTTATTGCGAGTCCAATTTTCTTTCTTTGGCATAAAGGAGATCGTAAACATGTGGAAGATGGTGAGATTCTTCCCAAGTATGATTGGCAGACTTCCTCGAGTAAATAATCACGGTGTCTCTTAGAATAGAATAAATAAAATTGAATGCTTTGGGTTGAAGATAAGTACGACGAAAATCTCGTTGAAGAACTAAGCAAAAAATTATCGGTCTCTCCAACCCTATCAAAATTTTTATTTGCACGGGGCATTATTACGCCAGAGAAAGCCAAGGCTTTTCTCAATCCAAAACTAGCCCATTTATCGGATCCTTTTGACATCGATGGAATGACCGAGGCAGTCAATCGCGTGATTTATGCCATTGGAAATAAAGAAAATGTCCTCTTAGTTGGCGATTATGATGTAGATGGAATTACATCCACGGTAATTGTGAAAAAAAATCTCATCGCATTGGGACTGACTCCATTTCATGTGACCCCAAAAAGAAAAAATGAAGGGTACGGATTAACTCAAGAAATCCTAGAACGTGGTTTAAAACTTGCCAAAATTAATTTAGTAATTGCACTTGATTGTGGTACGAACTCACAAAAAGAAGCAGAAGAATTAGAGGCTAAAGGAATTGATCTAATTATTGTTGATCATCATCAGACGAAAGAAAAATTTCAAACCAAAGCCATTCAAGTCAACCCGCACTTGCACGAGGATCAAGGGGAACCATGGAGATTTTTATGCACTGCTGGACTTGCTTTTAAGTTGGTACATGGAATTCTCAAAACATTACGCCAACAAGGAGTAAAAAAAGCCCTTGAAATAAGCCCTAAAGATTCGCTCGCACTTGCTGGTCTAGGAACGATTGCTGACCTGGTCCCTCTATGCGATGAGAACAGAATACTTGCAAAGTTTGGTCTCAAACACTTGGGGCATAATCCTGGAGCAGGTTTGGATGCCATACTTGAGAAGGCAAACCTTAGCATGGAATCTAATCCATGCAGCGAAGATGTGGCGTTTAAAATAGCCCCCCGAATTAATGCTTGTGGTCGATTAGATCATGCGGAAGTCGCAACTTCACTCTTACTGGAAACAAATCCAACAAAATGTAGTGAACTTGCACAAAAAATGAATGATTACAATGAAGAGCGAAAACGCATTGAATCTGAACTTTCTGAAGATGCACTAAAACAGGCTAAAGAACATTTTAATGACCGCTCAGCAGCGGTTGTTTGTGGCCAAGGTACACATTGGAATCCAGGAGTGGTAGGGATTGTTGCAGGTAAACTGGCTAATTCCTTAGGGAAACCTTGTATCGTTCTTGCTCAAACTGGTGGCGAATGTAAGGGGTCTGGACGGGGGGTCAAAGGAGTCAACCTCGTAGATGCGTTAAGCCAATGCAAGGAACTCCTCGAACATTGGGGAGGTCACCCGGCAGCGGTTGGGCTCAGTCTACCAGTTGAGAAACTTGAACTGTTTAAAGAGAAATTTGTTCAAGTAATTGAAAGTGACTCAGGTGGTTCATTCCCTGAACCAACTATTCGTATTGCAACGGTAATTAAACAGGAAGATTTACAAGAAAGCTTACTTCTAGATTTGAGTAATTTGGCCCCTTTCGGCCAGGAAAACTCTGAACCAATTTTGGCTCTCCAAAATATACGCTTAGCCTACGAACCAAAAACAGTGGGCTCCGGGGAGCATTTTCAATTTTCTGTCCATAATGGGAATAGAATAATCTCAGGTATTGCATGGAATATGAGTCAAAGAATGCCCCCTAGTACAACGGATATAGATCTTGCGTTTCGATTTAGATGGAATTCATGGAACGGTCGAAAAACTCCCCAAATGATCCTCGAAGATTGGCGGATCAGTGCCTAAGTATTTATCTTTTCCTCAAGGTATGCGATTGCTTCGTCCTCAGATAATCGTATCTGCTCAGTAGTGTCACGGTCCCGAAGAGTAATTGACCCATCGCCCTCAATTGTTTCAAAATCGACGGTTAATCCAAAGGGAACTCCAACCTCATCAATCCTACGGTACCTTCGACCAATTGCACCACTTTGGTCGAAAATTACATTCCATTTTCTCTGAAGTCGGTGGTAAAGCTTTCGAGCCCTCTCCACGAGTTCTGGTTTATTCTTAACCAATGGAAAAATTCCTGCCTTAATCGGAGCAATACGAGGGTGAAATCGCAAAACAGTTCGTTTTTCTCCCTCGATTTCATCAATTTGATAGGCCGAACAAATCACCGCTAGGAAGGTACGATCGACACCTAAACTAGGCTCAATAACATGAGGTAAATACTTTTCTTTCCTGGATTCGTCGAAAAACTCTAAATTTTTACCTGAGTGCTCCTGATGTTGGGTAAGATCAAAATTCCCTCTTGCCGCTATACCCTCAAGTTCATGTTCTCCAAATGGGAATTTGAAAGTAATATCTGTGCATGCCTTGGCGTAATGAGCAAGTTTCTCCTTTGGATGAACTTCTTCTCCAAGAAAATCTGAAGTTAATCCGATACTGCTAAACCAGGACATTCTAGTATTAATCCACTCCCTGTGATATTTAGGCCAAGCTTCTTCATCCGGTGGGATGAAATATTCGATTTCCATTTGTTCAAACTCCCGGGATCTGAAAATGAAATTTCGTGGTGTAATTTCATTACGAAAGGCTTTTCCGATTTGAGCAATGCCAAATGGAACCTTTACCCTTCCAGTATCAATTATATTTTTAAAATTGGCAAAAATCCCCTGAGCCGTTTCGGGTCTAAGATAAGCAACTGAAGAAGCATCGCGTAAAGCTCCAACATTGGTCTCAAACATCATATTGAAATCTCTTGGCTCGGTAAGGGTCCCGATATTTCCAGTTGCTGGTGAAGGCACTAATTTTTGCTCATCAGCGGAGAGTTCATCAAATGGCCGAAGTTCAACTGATTCTAAGGTTCCCTGCTTTGCGGCTTTTCTTTTAATTGTCTCGGCCTTTTTTTCCGCGTCTTCTTGCATATCAACTGATTCTAGCAAACAAATCCAACCGAGGGATTCTCCATTTACTCGAATATCTGCAGCAAACAGCTGATCTGCTCGGTACCTCATTTTGGACTCCCTACAATCAACCATTGGATCGGAAAATCCATCGATATGACCGGAGGCTTTCCAAATGCTAGGATTCATAATAATACTAGAATCTAAGCCCACCATATCGTCTCTCCTTCGGACCATATCTTCCCACCACGCATCCTTTATGTTTCTGCGTAATTCTACGCCAAGAGGACCATAGTCAAAAAAACCATTGAATCCCCCATAAATTTCAGATGATTGAAATACGAATCCCCTACGCTTGCAAAGAGACACTATTTCTTCGATTAAAGTATTTTCTTTAGCCATTTATATGGTTTGTTTCTATAAGTTCTGAATTGTTTCGACAACCATGAATTAGAAATTCATTCTTTAATAATTGTAAGTTGACTTGATTACGCTAGGGTAATTGAATTTATAAATGCCCAGACATAAAACATATTTTATCAGAATCCTTGTTTTCATACTTTTATTAACATCTAGTTTTTTTACTTCTAGTTGTAAAATATTCCCAGGATTCAAAAAATATGTATCTTCTGATATTAACATTGCTGGAGCCATGACCCACTCCCCTAATTCATTTGCTCCCATTGAACCTGGTACGATTCGCTTACAATCCGAAGAACTTTGGTATCGGAGGGATTTTAGTGGTAATAAAACCACTTTTTTGTGGGGGCTTTTTACTTTTACTGACTACTGATTCACGCTTTAATACTATAAATTAGGAAAAGAACATAAAGCCTATTTATAATTAGAATAATTCCATTTAGTACTTGCGAACAGCCAGTACACTTGTATTGTTATGTGTGTCATGGCTTACTCATTAAAAACTCAAGATAAAAGATCGCTTAACTCTGCTCTTCAAAAAAAAGGTTTACGATCAACAAAACAGCGAGCCTCTGTTTACGAGGTTATACTGTCGAAGCGAGATCACCCCACCGCGGATGATATCTTACTTCGTGTCCGAAAAACTCTTCCTACCATTTCACTCGCTACAGTCTATAATTGCCTTGAAACACTAGTCGATTGCGGGCTTGTTAGGCAGGTAAATCTAGACCGAGCGTCGACTCGATTCTGCCCCAATCTTACCCCTCATGCTCATTTCAAATGTAGTAAAACAGGTAAAATCTTTGATCTCACTATGGACGAAAACTCCATGCAAAGCTTACATTCAATTCTACCAAAAGGCTTCAAGTCTCAAAATTTCGAACTTTCCTTTTCAGGGACAGTAAAACATTTATCCAACTAACTTAATTACCTCTAGCAAATCTTATTCAATGAGTACTCTTCAAATCGATAACCTCTCGGCCTCCGTAGGGGAAGATCAAATTCTTAATAACTTAAATTTCACGCTTCCTAAAGGTGAAGTGCATGCGATTATGGGACCAAACGGAAGCGGGAAAAGTACTCTTTCCAAAGTTCTCGCCGGTCACCCTGATTACCAAGTTCTTGGAGGAAATGCTCGCATGGATGACACCGAGTTATTAGGGCTTAATCCGGATGAAATTGCGAGGTTGGGACTCTTTCTTGCATTTCAATACCCTGTTGAAGTGCCTGGTGTGAGTATCGCAAATTTCATTCGAGCAGCTATCCAATCGAGATTACCTGAGGGAGAAAGTATTAAAGCGGTCGAATTTTATAAAGAGCTTTATCAAAAGATGGATGAACTAGGGATGGATCGATCTTTTACCTCACGCTCGATGAATGAAGGTTTTTCTGGAGGAGAAAAGAAAAGATGTGAAATCCTTCAAATGTCTATGCTTAAACCAAAATATTGTATTCTCGACGAGACCGATAGTGGATTAGATATTGATGCCTTAAGAATTGTATCAGAAGGAATTAACCAAATGAAAAACCCTGATCGGGGGATTTTGGTAATCACTCACTATCAAAGACTGCTGGATTATATTGTACCCGACAGAGTCCATGTGATGTGGGAAGGAAAGATTGTACGCAGTGGAGACAAGAGCCTTGCTCTTGAACTTGAAGATAAAGGATATGACTGGATCAAGGAAGAAGTAGCGGTCGCTTAAAAATTAAAAAATAATCAAATGATTAAACCATCAAACATTGAAATTGACCGCGAAAAGGGTAATGTCCACTATCCAACTTCTAAATATACATTTGATGCCGGGGTTGGACTTACTGAAGATGTAGTCAAATACATTTCGGGAGTTAAGAATGAAAAGGATTGGATCCTAGACTTTCGCCTCAAAGCATATTCTATTTTTAAAAAAAAAACGATGCCCACTCATTGGGCCTCCAAAGATTTGGAGAATATTGATTTTGATGTTATCCGATATTATCTAGCACAGGGCCAACAACCAAGCAGAACTTGGGAGGAAGTACCCGATGATATAAAAAAGACTTTTGAACGACTCGGTATCCCGGAACAAGAGCGTAAGTTTCTTGCTGGAGTAGAGGCACAATTTGACAGTGAAGCTGCCTATTCCAGAATGAAAGAAGGCCTCGAAAAAGAGGGTGTCATATTTGTAGGTTCAACTGAAGGTCTTCGAGACTACCCGGAAATTTTTAAAAAGTGGTTTGGTAAAGTGATTCCAACTTCAGATAATAAGTTTTCGGCCTTAAATAGTGCAGTCTTTAGTGGTGGTAGTTTTATCTATGTCCCACCCGGGGTAAAACTTTCTCAACCTCTTCAAGCATATTTTCGGATCAATGCCGAGAATTTTGGCCAATTTGAAAGAACCCTAATTATTGCGGATGAGGGTGCAGAAATAACTTACATGGAAGGTTGCACTGCTCCCAAATTTGAAACCTCTACTTTACATAGTGCAGTGGTTGAACTGGTTGCCTTAAAAGGTGCCAAAATTCAATACATTACTGTTCAGAATTGGTCCAATAATGTCTTTAACCTCGTGACTAAAAGAGCAATGGCCCATGAAGAAGCCGAAGTCAGATGGATTGATTGCAACATTGGTTCCCGCCTTACGATGAAATACCCAGGAGTAATTCTGAAAGGAAGAAAAGCAAGGGGTGAAGTTCTTTCCATAGCACTAGCAAATGATGGTCAGCACCAAGATACCGGCGCCAAAATGGTTCATGCGGCAAGTGAGACTACAAGTAATGTGATTGCAAAGTCAGTTTCGATTGGGCAAGGACGTTCATCCTATCGAGGGTTAGTCCAAATCCCAGGACATTTAAAGCATTGTAAAAACAACACTGAGTGCGATGCCTTGCTTATTAATAGCGATAGCCAGACAGACACCTACCCTGCCATCTCGATTCAAGGAGACGATAATTCAGTCCAGCATGAAGCAAGTGTATCCAAGGTGAGTGCTGAGCAAATTTTTTACATGCAACAACGAGGGCTTAATCAAGCTGAAGCGATGAGTCTCTATGTAAATGGATTTGTAAATGATTTGATTAGAGAATTCCCCATGGAATACAGCGTAGAATTAAAAAGGCTCATTGACATGGAAATGGAAGGTTCGGTCGGATAATAAATAATTCACATGAACTCCCTACCACCTTCTCAAGCAAATATGACAACGCATTTTAAATCACCAGACTTTTTCCAAACATTTTCTGAGAAACGGTCATGGGAACCCGGATGGATGGCAGATTTCAGAAAAGACTCATGGAGTCGTTATTCAGAACTGCCCAAATCAAAATTAAAGGATGAAAGATGGAGATTTTCTCCACGAGCCCGTTTTAGCTACTCTAATTGCGAACAGTTGCGCGATTCACCTAAACAAACAAAACTAGTCAATAATAACTCTAAAAAAGTAATTTTTGAATCTTTTGATCAAGCAATTTTAGAACACCCGAACCTGTTATCTAAATTACCTTCTTTAACTGGTCCACAACTGGGATCAGATGAGACATTTTTGCTAGGTTCATCCTTCTCTGAATCAGGATTTCTGTTAAATGCTGGGGAAGGAGTCAAAGAAGAGGCCGCGTTTGTATGTAACCATTTCGCGCCCAAAGAAAATCACTCTCTTTTTCAACAAAATATTGTCACGCTGGCACCTTTCGCGGAGCTTACGCTAATCGAATATTTTGATTCTGAAGATGATTCGACAATTGGAGTTTTATCAAATTTAAGTCATATCCATCTTGGGGAAGGTGCGAAACTTAATCGTATTGTTGTTCAACGAATAAATAGCCATTCGACTTTTCATCATCTTGAAAAAATTGAGTTAGAAAGAAACTCTCAATTTAACAATATCTCTCTCCAACTCGGAAGTGCACAAACCAGAGTAGAATCAAGGGGGGATATTCTAGGGGAAGGTGCGGAGTTTAACAATTACTCCCTCAGCCTCGGTCGTAATGAACAATTATTTGATCAACGAACAATCCAACACCATATCGCACCACACGGAAAAAGTAATCTGCTATTTAAAAATGCGTTATTAGACGAATCCAAATCTGTTTTCTCTGGGCTAATCAAAGTGGACCCCAAAGCTCAAAATACTGATTCATTTCAAACAAACCGTAATTTATTACTGAGCAAGGAAGCTGAGGCTGATTCTCTGCCTGGGCTCGAAATACTTGCGAACGAAGTCAAATGTAGTCATGGTGCAACAACTAGCAAAATTGATGACCAAGAGCTTTTTTATTTGCAAAGCAGGGGCATTTCTAAATCAATTGCAGAAAAATTAATTGTTCTTGGCTTTTTCGAGGATATCATTGGGCGTGCAGGCAATTCTGATACCATTGAGTCGCTTAGAAATGAAGTTTCTAATTATTTTAAATCATAGAACCACAAACTCTTCCAAATGAGCCAACAACAAGAAGAAATTGAATTATTAAGAGATGTGAATGCCACCTTAATTCCTCATGGAGAAGAATTTATTCTTTCCAAAGAAGAGAAAGTTACTATCACTCATAGGTTGGGTGGGAACTTCACGGTTATGACCTTGAATGGTATGTATCGAATTGCCGCCAAGGATGCAGATGCTTTAGGTGAAAAAGGAAACGGCTGTGTAGAAAAAAATCATCCTAAAGACGCGGAACCAGCCAATGAAGAACAGATCAGAACGAACTTAAAATCTGTATTTGATCCTGAGATCCCGGTTAATGTGGTTGACCTAGGCTTAATCTATAAAGTTGAAATTGAACAAGTTGAAGATCGCGGAAGGATTGCATTCGTCGATCTTACACTCACTGCACCCGGTTGTGGAATGGGTCCGGTAATTGCAGAAGATGTTAAAGGAAAAGTTCTTGAACTTCCTGGTATTGATGATGCAGAAGTCGAGATTGTTTGGGATCCACCATGGACACAAGATATGATGTCAGAAGAAGGAAAGATGGAATTAGGCTTAATTTAGGCCTTTTATTTTTTATCCTCTCCCCTAATTTAGATTTAATTATTATGAGTACAAATGATAAGAAAAATAGAATTGCACTGGGTTGTGATCATGCTGGTTTTGAATACAAAGAGGCGATTAAACAATTTTTACAAAACAAGGGCTTTGAAACCAAGGATTTTGGTACTTTCTCTGAAGATTCTGTAGATTATCCGGATTTTATCCGTCCTGCTGCAGAAGCAGTTGCTGAGGATCTTTGCGATTTTGGTATTGTTATAGGTGGGAGCGGAAATGGTGAAGCTATTGCTGCCAATAAAGTGAAAGGAGTTCGTTGTGCATTATGTTGGTCAGAAGATACTGCCCGCTTAGCAAAACAACATAACAACGCAAATGTGATCTCAATTGGACAGAGACAAATATCCAAGGAATTGGCTCTCAGTATTGTTGAGACTTGGCTTGAATCTAATTTTGAAGGAGGAAGACACCTTCGGAGAATACAGATGCTCGACTAAACCATTTATTTTATATAAAAACTTTTTAAATGACCGAAGAAAAAGAAAAGAAACGTGATTCAGTCACAGAAGCGATTCAAAGCAAGTTTCTCGAAGAGAGAAAAATATTTTTATGGGGTGAAGTCAGTGACAAGTCCGCACGGGACCTAACTGAAAAACTCCTTTTCCTCGAATCGGATGATCCAGGAAAGGAAATTACTTTCTATATCAACTCTCCAGGTGGTTCTATCACCGCGGGGATGGCAATTTTTGACACCATGCAATTAATCAGTTCTCCAATTGCTGTCATTGTTACTGGAATGGCCGCAAGTATGGGGTCTATCCTGCTGTGCGGTGCCACTAAAGGGAGACGTTTTTTATACCCTCATTCTCGAGTTCTTATTCATCAACCGCTCATTACCGGAAGAATGGTTGCGGCGGCGGTAGATATAAACATACAAGCCCAAGAAATGGAAAAACTTAGAGAAGAACTTAACGGAATTTTAGCTAAAACATCTGGTCAACCTCTTGACAAAATTCAACAGGACACGGATCGAGACTTTTATCTTAATGCACAAGAAGCGATCGATTATGGTTTAGCCGACCAGATTGTAGATAAAATTTAATTACTTGGTTTACCCATCTCAGATAAAGGTAATTCATTGACCAAGTGCCATTCCTTGGGAATGGAATATGGTTCAAGTCGTTCTTGAACGAATTGTTTTAGTTTCTCAACATCAATTGTTGTGGGTTTAATGTATGCAACTATTCGTTTCCCCCACTCTTGGTCTTCAACTCCGCGGACTAAGCATTCATCAACTAAATCAAATTGTTGTATCACTTTTTCAATTAAATGAGGATCCACCTTCTCTCCTCCAGTTACTACAATACGATCTAAACGACCCTGGATGAACCAATTTTCTTCGGAATCATGATATCCATAATCGGGTGTGCTTAACCATTGATCTACTGACTTTCCTTCTTCAAAGGGATTTAGACACATGCTTTTTGCCTGGACTGCGATACGGTTATTCACAGGATTAACAGACAATTGAGCGTGGGAAAGAACCTTACCCACACCACCTAATCCTTGCTGAAATGAATGAGAATCCAAAAGAGTCACCATCCCTGCGGTTTCAGACATTCCATAACAGGGAAATAAAGGTAATTCTTCAATCCTACACTTTTGAGCAAGTTTTTCTGAAAGTGAAGATCCTCCAATAAAAATACCATTAAATTTCCTCAAGTTTTCACAGGCAATTGAACTTAAGGCTAATCGGTGTAATTGGGTTGGAACTAATGAAATCCATTTGTTTTCAATCCACTGATCCAAAGGCCCTTCTAAGAGTTTTCGATAATCTGAAAAGAAAATCTTACCCCTTGATGCCATCGCTCGTAAAACTTGCATCATGCCACCAACATGATTTAAAGGCAAACAACACCAAGAAGATATTCCCTCGACTGATAAAGCCTTAAGAAGACTCTGTACCGCAAAATTAACTGTTATTTCATTGTGCTTAACCCATTTTTTAATCCCTGATGTACCTCCCGAACGAAAATAAAGAGAAGGCATAGAATTATGAGCTTCAAGTTTCTCTGTCTTGTGAATACTCAAATTTGAATCTAACCAGACGGATCGACCTTTTTGTAACAATGCGAAAATCTTTTGCGCATATAAGAGATTTTCATTCTTTAAATCATTCTTATCATCAATCCAGGAATTATTATAATTTTGAAATTCAATTTTCATAGATTTCCCCACAATTCATCAAGAAAGGTAATCGAGATAGTTTCTGAAGATAGAGGTTGTTGATGGTGCTGTGAAAACTCTTTACCACTTAATTGAAATAAATTTCGATCAAGTCCCGCGACTTGGTTTGAGAACGATGCACATCTACACACCGCCTCGTACCCGAATGGACTTTCAAATACAGTGGAAACAATTGTTCTTTCGGGCTTTGCACAGATAAACCTTAACATTTTTTCCCAGTCTTGAAAAAGAAAAGGCTTAAGAACATAAAATCCCTGCCAATCATTTTCGTCAAAAAAAGATAAGTCATTCTTCCAAACCAAGGATTCATCAAGAGCGAGGGAGATGCTCAATTCTTGTTCAATCTTAAGAAGTTCATTAATATTTTCTTTGGGAAAAGGTTGTTCGATGAATTGAAGTCTAGACTCATTTGCAAACGCTTCATTCCATTGAAAAATCTGATCAGCCTTCAGTGATTCATTTGCGTCTAGTCGAATCATAGAATTTATAGGAACTAAATTTAATAAATCCTGAACTTCCTGAATTTCATTTAAAGTTGTAGAAAGTCCAATCTTTTTTTTGTAAACAGCTGATGGATTGCCAAAGTCCGAATTGAGTGTGATAAGTTCTGCTGAGAAAACTGATGATGAATCATTTTCTCCAAAAGTTGAATCCCATATTTCACTTGCCATACATGAAATGGCACTTTGCATTAAGGGGTTAACTTCAAAGGTTTGTCCCAAGACCCATCGTTGTACAATGGGTACAAGTTCGTTAATTGGTATATCTAAAAAGCCTGGTGTCGGACAAAGTTCACCAAACGAAATTCTCCCTTTTTTATCTTCTTCCCTTAAAATAATGCTTACTCGTTCACCCCAGAAACCGTGTGCAGTTTGCAAAGGAGTTACAAATTCATGCCTGTAAATTCGGTACTGTCGATTAGGATTCATTAATTATTCTTGAGACGATAGACTCTTTCGATCATAAACATCTTATATGTGCAATGTCGTATAAACCAATTATGGACGAAGATTTTTATTTAAAGGCAGACGATTTTTTCAGCAAAAGTATTCCAACTGGTTTTACCTTTGATGATTTATCTTTGGCAACGCGTTATTCTGAGGTCATTCCTCGAGATGTACGACTTGACACTAATATCTCGGAATCAATTAAATTAAGTATTCCAATTCTTTCTTCTGATATGGACACGGTAACAGAGTCAGATATGGCCATAGCCATGGCACTTTGTGGTGGGCTTGGGCTTATTCATTATAATATGTCTCCTCGCAACCAAGTAAAGGAAGTTGCACGGGTCAAGTACCATGTACACGGATTGATACAAGATCCAATTACTATAACTGCCGATAAACTGGTGGGGGATGTATTGGAATTGATAGAGGATAAAAACTTTCAATTTCGTACTTTTCCCATAGTGGATGATCAGGAGAAGCTTTTAGGTCTATTGCCGGGGAGAGTCGTTAAAAAACGCTATAAAAGTCGGAAAGTGACTGATGGGATGCTTGCTCGAAACGAAGTCTATACCATTAAAGAAAATGAAGTAGGACATGATCCAATTGCAACTGCAGATAAGTTTTTCAGCAAGCATATGGGCATTCATAAACTTTTAGTGGTGGATAAAGAAGATAGATTGCGGGGACTTTACACATTAAGCGATATTGAGAGAATCATGGAGGAAAATAGAGATCATTTAAAACCAGCAAGAGATTCGAAGTTCCGACTCCTTTGCGGTGCTGCGGTATCTACCCCTCGAAAAAAAGATGGTCAATTAGACAAGGATTCCCTTGGTGAGCATGTTTCTGAAATGGTAGAACAGGGACTAGATTCAGTTGCCGTTTCAACTGCCCATGGGCATACAAAAGGGGTTGGA
>Ga0115004_10002735_pt1 | contig 14491 bp, 9 predicted proteins | sample ArcticOcean_MG_C_10_FD_88737 | JGI IMG/M metagenome (GOLD analysis project Ga0115004, IMG submission 88737) | Marine microbial communities from western Arctic Ocean - ArcticOcean_MG_CB11_90 | ecosystem: Environmental > Aquatic > Marine > Oceanic | place: Arctic Ocean: Canada Basin | collected...
AGGCGACGATCATCGCAGGGGCCACTGATGTTGGGCTTTGGGTCACGAAATTTTTGCGCCCCATCACCCCGGTCGTGCACATTGGCCACCTCAAAGGGTTGCAACAAATCACCACTACACCCGACCATATTCAAATTGGCGCCGGGGTCACTTATTCGCAGCTCCAGACAATCCTACAACACGAATTGCCGCATCTCACCGGCTTTTGGACCCGTATTGCTGGCTGGCAAGTGCGCAATATGGGCACAATTGGCGGTAATATTGCGAACGGATCACCAATTGGGGATATGCCACCTGTGATGATCGCACTCGGGGCTTCGGTAACACTTCGGCGCAAAAATAACCGGCGAAGCCTGCCGCTTGAAACGTTTTTTATCGACTACGGTCAACAGGATCTAAAGCCAGGCGAGTTCATTGAAAATGTCACAATCCCACGCAGAAAATCCGGCGGGGAAGCCTGCGATGAACCAGACGCATTAGATGCTGGATATAAAATCTCAAAACGACGCGATGATGATATCTCATCCGTTTGCGCTGGCTTTCATATCGAGCTGGATTCAGCCCGCATAATCCGCACAGCGCGCATTGCCTTTGGTGGCATGGCGGGCATTCCAAAACGCGCAATCTCTGCCGAAAATGCGTTGCTAGGACAGCCGTTTTGCGCTGAGACCCTCTGCGTGGCGGCGCAAACCCTGCCACAGGATTTCACCCCTCTGAGCGACGGCCGCGCCAGCGCCGCATATCGAATGCTGGTGGCCCAAAATCTGTTTTCACGATTTTACGATGATCACTGTACCACAACGAGCCCAGACCCGCACCACGCAGAGGTGAGCCATGAAACATGACGCCCCAAATACCGATGTCACCCATACCGATCTGGCACATGAATCGGCGGGGAAACATGTCACGGGTCGTGCCAATTATACCGATGACATCGCCGAGCCCGCCGGCACGCTGCACGCTTATTTGGGGTTGTCAGACATTGCCCACGGCGAGATTGCCGCCCTTGATCTAGGCGAGGTATTATCCGCCGCGGGGGTTGTGGGTGTGCTGACGTCTCAGGATATTCCCGGCTGCAATGACATCAGCCCCACCGGGTTGAACGACGAGCCGGTGCTGGCCGAAACCAAGGTTGAATTTTGGGGTCAACCCGTATTTGCCGTGATTGCTGAAACCCGAGATCAAGCCCGCCGTGCCGCAAAAAAGGCCAAGATCACTTGGCGGCCCCTGCCCCATGCCTGTGATATTGAGGCCGCGCAAAAGGCCGGCTATCCAAACGTTACCGCGCCACTAAAGCTGGAACGCGGATCAATCGAGACCGGCTTGGACACCGCCGCACACCGCTTACAAGGCCAGATCAGAATTGGCGGTCAGGATCATATGTATCTTGAGGGTCACATCGCCTTTGCCCTGCCCGGCGAAGATGAGGATGTAACAGTATTTTCCTCGACCCAGCATCCCAGCGAAGCCCAGCATATGGTGGCACATGTGTTGGGCGTTGCCGCGCATGCCGTCACCGTCAAAGTGCGCCGTATGGGCGGCGGGTTTGGCGGCAAGGAAACCCAAATGAATATCTTTTGCGCCGTTGCGGCAATCGCAGCCAAGCGTTGGAACCGCCCCGTCAAGTTGCGCCCCGACCGCGACGACGACATGCGCGCCACCGGCAAACGTCACGATTTTATCGTCGATTATGATGTTGGCTTTGACCCGACTGGTCGGATTCAAGCGGTGGATGCGGTGTTGGCTGCGCGGTGCGGCTATTCAGCCGATTTGTCCGGGCCGGTCACCGATCGGGCGCTGTTTCATACCGACAATGGATATTTCTATCCAAATGTACGTCTCAGGTCGCAGCCAATCAAAACCAACAGCGTGTCCAACACCGCCTTTCGTGGATTTGGTGGCCCGCAAGGTGTTCTGGCAGCCGAGCGCATTATCGAAGAGATTGCTTATCATCTGGGCAAAGACCCTCTCGAAATTCGCAAACGCAATTTTTATGGTGAGTCCCCGCGCAATATCACCCCCTATCATCAGACAGTTGAGGATAACATCCTGCCGCGTCTGGTCAGCGAACTTGAGCAAACCAGCGACTATCAGACGCGGCGGCAAGCGGTTCTGGCGCATAACGCGCAAGACAGCAACACCCGTAAAGGCATTGCGCTCACACCAGTTAAATTTGGCATTTCGTTCACCGCAACTTGGTTCAATCAAGCCGGGGCTCTGATCCACATTTATAATGACGGGTCGATCCAGCTTAACCACGGCGGCACAGAGATGGGCCAAGGGCTGCATACCAAAATCGCCCAGATCGTGGCCGACGCGTTCAAAATCGATATCGGCTGGATCAAATTAACCGGCACCACGACCGACAAAGTACCCAACACATCAGCGACCGCCGCCTCAAGCGGCACCGACCTGAACGGCATGGCAGCGCTCGATGCCGCCCAGAAAATTAAAGACCGGCTGATCGAATTCGCAACGCAGCACTGGCAGGTGGCCACAGATCAAATAGAGTTCCTGCACAATCAGGTGCGGATCGGTCAAACCGTGATGAGCTTTGCCGAGTTTATCAAACAGGCCTATATGGCCCGCGTCCACCTGTCGGCAGCCGGGTTTTATAAAACGCCCAAAATCCATTGGGATCGCGCCGCTGGAAAAGGACGCCCGTTTTACTATTTTGCCTATGGCGCCGCGGTTTCTGAGGTCACGATTGACACGTTGACCGGCGAATACCAGATCGACCGCACCGACATTCTGCACGACGTGGGACGTTCACTCAACCCTGCGCTTGACAAAGGACAAGTGGAAGGCGCCTTCATTCAAGGGATGGGGTGGCTGACCACGGAAGAGCTGTGGTGGGATGACAGAGGTTGCCTGCAAACCCACGCACCCTCGACCTATAAAATCCCTTTGGCTTCAGATATTCCGCACCAGTTCAACGTCGCGCTTGCCGATTGGTCAGACAACCGCGAGTTAACCATAAAACGTTCAAAAGCCGTGGGGGAGCCACCCTTTATGTTGGGAATTTCCGTGTTTGAGGCACTTTCCATGGCGGTGGCAAGCCTTGCCAATTACCGTCAGTGCCCCCGCCTTGATACCCCTGCCACGCCGGAGCGGGTGCTCATGGCGATTGAGGCGCTCAAAACTTCAGGCAGGCAAAAATGATCCGTGCCGACGACCTCGAGCAGTTTTTTGCGATGCAAAAGTCTGTCGTACAGATTGTCGTCAAACAGGTACGCGGCTCTGCCCCTCGTGACAGCGGGACCAAAATGTATGTCGCCACCACAGCGTATCTGGGTACCATTGGCGGTGGCCAGTTGGAGTATCGTGCGATCAGAGCCGCTAGATCCCTTCTGAAAAGCCGAGAGGCATCCAAGAATTTGACCATGCCGCTTGGTCCCGAAATTGGTCAATGCTGTGGTGGTCATGTGTCTTTGGAGCTGCACACACTGGACCGCAGCACCAGCGCGGCGTTGGTGCAAGACACGTTGCACCATGAACACACCCTGCCAAATGTCTATATCTTTGGCGCCGGTCATGTTGGGCGGGCGCTGGCGATGGCACTGCAACATCTGCCCTTGGCTGTCTGTTTGATAGACAGCCGGCAAGTCGAGATAGATCAGGCAATTTCCGGCATTCCAACCAAGCTCACGCCGCTGCCAGAGGCCGATATCAGACATGCGCCCCCTGGCAGCGCCTATGTGATCCTGACCCATGATCACAGTCTTGACTTTCAACTGACTGCAGAAGCGCTAAAGCGGCGCGACGCGAGCTATGTCGGGATGATTGGCTCAAAAACCAAGCGCGCGGCATTTATGCACTGGGCCAAAAAAATTGATAAAAACCTCAACACCAAGGCTCTTACCTGCCCGATTGGCACCACGCCTGTTGCCAATAAAGCGCCTGCTGTGATTGCCGCCTTTGTCGCCACAGAACTGCTGACAGCCCTGTCCATCCAGTGAATAGGACAACATGTATTACAACTTGATCTAGACCCATTTTCAGAACAACATCACGCAAGCCCTAATTTTCAGGATGACTTAAGAGCGTCCGTCACTTAACACTCTGGGCGTTCAGGAGCTTATCAGATGCAGCGCAACATCTACACATGGGCCGCCTCACATATCAGGAATGCCAAATGACTCAGAAACCATGTATTTTATGCTGTGCGATCACCGGCTCAGTTGCAACGAAGGCCGATAACCCGGCGGTTCCAACATCCATTCAGGAACAGATCGAAAGCAGCCATGCAGCTGTAGAGGCCGGTGCTTCCATCATACACGCCCATGTGCGAAACGATGACCAAAGCCCCAGCAGTGACCCGGTGAAATTTGCAGCACTGAAAGCGGGGCTCGAGAACCATTGTCCCGGCGTCATCATTCAGCTCTCCACCGGGGGCCGCTCGGGGGCCGGGCAGGCCCGTGGTGGCATGCTATCGCTCATGCCTGATATGGCCTCGCTCTCGGTTGGCTCGAACAACTTTCCGACACGGGTCTATGAAAACCCACCAGAACTGGTCGACTGGTTGGCCTCTGAGATGAAGACCTATGAGGTTAGCCCCGAAATCGAGGCCTTTGATTTGAGCCATATCCTGCACGCCATCGACAAACATCAAAAGGGTCAGTTGTTTGGCAACCTCTACGTGCAATTTGTCATGGGCGTCAAAAATGCGATGCCCGCTGATAAAACTGTATTTGATTTCTATGTAGCTTTGATGGCCGCCCGTGCGCCCAAAGCCGAATGGTGCGCCGCTGGGATCGGTGCAAATCAGTTGCTTGTCAATGAATGGGCAATCGCCGCTGGTGGACATACCCGTGCCGGCTTGGAAGATAATGTGCGCCTTGACCGCAAGACCTTGGCCCCATCTAACGCCGCCTTGATTGCCCGCGCCGCAGAGTTATGCCAGAAATATGACAGGCCCGTTGCGACCCCGGCGCAAGCACGGCAGATTTTGGGCTTGAGGGGGCAATCAATATAACTGCCAATCTTCTATAAGTTGTGATTTTTATATACAGGCAGAAACCACAACCGTCTCCTAGAGAGTCAATTTTCTGAAGCGGGACACAAATAAATATAAAACAGCCGCATAAAACAGTATAATATACTCTTTACATTGATTTACTAAAATAAAAAGCAAACTAAAGCAAAAGCAATTTGCTAAATTCAGCAATTCGCGCACTTTGGCCCAATTCCTGCATTTTAGGTGCAAAAGATGGAGCTATTCTGCATGTCGAAATCGATTGCAATTACAAGTGGCAAAGGCGGTGCCGGCAAAACTTCTCTCGCAATTAACTTGGCTCTGCGATTGAATGAAAAACGTGGAAAAGCGATATTCTTGGATGCTGATTTTGGCATGGCAAACGGCCATATCTTACTTAAATCTCGTCCGACTTTGGATATTATGGATGTGCTTGTCGACGGCGTGCCAGTGCGCGATGTCTTGCATCTTGGCCCAAAGGGTTTGCGACTGTTGGCGGGGCGCACAGGCGCAACCGAACTGTTGAACCTTGATGATAGTAAGACCGAAGCCCTCATTCAGGCGATTAACACGCTAGAAGATGAGTGTGACTATCTCGTGGTGGACACGTCTGCCGGAGCCGAAAGCAATACTTTGGCCTGCGCCGCTGCTGCGGATCATTTCGTCGTTGTATTGGTAGGGCAAGCAACCGGATTTGTTGACGCCTATGCAATGATTAAAGGTGGCTTTAAGCAACATGGCATCACGAACTTCTCGGTGGTGGTAAATATGGCCGAGTCCAAAGAAGAAGCCCAGTCGCTGTTTGAGACATTCAAGAAAACCGTCCTGCGCTTCATGCCGGTCCAAGTCGACTATTGTGGCTACTTACCTTATTCTCGTGCCTTTTATAACGCGGCCGTCAGTTGCCACCCCGTCGCCACGCAACCTGCCTGTCAAGTCGAGCAAACAGCCCTTGACAATATTGCCGACAGAATTTTAAAGTCTCCGTTAAATCGGGCGATGGCTCAGCGCTATTTTCAGGACGCCCCCCAACAAAACGTGATCAACCTATGAGTGGATACAGCGCTGTCTCTAAAAACATCGAAGAGATTGTCAAACAGCACGAAGGTTTGGTACGCCGGGTGGCGCACCACGTGCATGGGCGCGTCCATTCGGTTGTTGAATATGATGATCTGCTGCAGATCGGTTTCATAGGTTTAATACAAGCAGCACAGCGCTATACACCGCAAGAAGGCGTCACGTTTCCAAATTACGCCGTCCTGCGTGTACGCGGGGCTATGTATGATTATCTCAGAAAAAATTCAAACCTTTGCCGAAAATCCATCCGAATGCAGCAACAGACGCGGGTAGCCCGCGACAATCTGCGACGGGAGTTGCAACGCGAGCCAAGCCAGGGAGAAGTTGCCCAAGCCCTGAACCTGTCAGGCACAGAATTGGCCGAATGGGAACATATCATGGCGGCGAACTTCAACAGTTCGCTCGATGAAGTCTATGATGAGTACTCGACCTTTTTTGCATCCAAAGACACCTCTGCAGAACAGAAAATCGATCAAAAAACTCTGCGCGAAACGCTTTTGGTGGCTCTCAAAGATTTGTCCGAGCGCGAAGCACTGGTGTTGCAGCTTTATTACGTCGAAGAATTCAATATTTACGAGGTCGCGGCGACTTTAGATATCAGCCCGGGGCGTGTATCACAACTGAAATCATCAGCATTCAAAAGAATGCGCGAGGCTCTCGGCGGTGATTTCGAAGAGTTGATATGAAGGACGACTGGGTCCAGACACAGGCGATCCGTGTCTCAGCCCAATCCGCCGAATTGCAGTTAATCGGACAGTATGGCAGCCCAGAACTGGTCGTATCAGGCGGGCTTATGAATATCGCTCGCGGCAGCTGTACCTTGCGGATTAAAACCACTGCTGTTCAAGGCACCCAAGGCATCGGTCAGCTAAAAATCGAAGCCATGAGGCCCGTAATGCATGCCGAAGTCACTCTGTCGGCCGCGCAGTTTGACTGTGTTGTGAAAACGCTCCAAGGCTCTTTACCGCGGCCTGCCACGGCCATTCTCGCGTTAAATCAAACCCTCAGTGTTTCTGTTGCAGGGGATCTGTCGATCGATAGCGATCTGTCGTGCACCGTAATGGATATCTCCTGGGTGATGCCACTTCAATAAGGAGACTGCATTTCAACCCGCAGCCCCCTCACTTGGTCCGGCGTTCTAGGTTAGAAACTTCTTGGTAATGTCTGTTTCAGCCTGCATAAGACGGGATCCGGCGCTAAACGCTTGCTGCGCCCGCATCAAAAGGATCAATTCCTCGGTGATATCAGCGTTTGAGCCTTCCAGAAACCCAGACTCGATCCGGCCAAATCCAGCACTACGATCTTGCCAGCCCACATTACTGAACATGCTGGCTTCCACAGTCTCAAAAAACTGGCCCTGCCCACCAGACTGCAATGCGGCCGGATTATCAAAAGCGGCCATCCCAACCTGAGCGAGAGGCGATTCAGACCCTGCCCCGTAGCTCACCAAGATTTGACCTGTATAATCAATTTTCATACCCGCTAAAATGCGACCTTCATTGTCTTGCATTGGAACTTTGATTGGCTCTTTGTTTACATCTAACAAACTACGACCATCAAAAGAAATGATGTCGCCGTCTTTGGTTAATGAAAATGAGCCATCCCGTGTATAAGCAAGATCTGTCGAACCCGGCAACGGACCAAGCATAAACATCCCGCGCCCGTTCACTGCCAGATCCAATGTCCCGTCCGTTTGAACCATGCTGCCTTGAACGTGGCTGCGTTTGTTTTCAACCACGCGCGCGGCCATACCTCGATCAACTTCAGAGCCGTTCAAATCGCTGGCATACAGGTCTTCAAACATGGCTTCGCTACGTTTAAAGCCCGTCGTCTTTGCGTTCGCCATATTGTTTGACACCACTTCAATCTGGTGCAAAGCCGCATTAAAGCCGGAGCGGATTTCGTTAAACATATCTTAACCTTTCATTTTCAAAGATCTGCCGGTCTCTTCAGCATTTCTCGAAATCTTTGAATTTTATCGAAATGCCGTGACAAGGTCGGCGGCATTTCATCAATGGTTGCTACTTGAGTCACTTTCATCGCGTAAAAGTCGAGCGTATCAGTCTGAGCCTGCACCAAACGATCTGCAACCACACCAGTGTCGGTCCCAGTATTTGGTCCAATGGGTATAATAGCTGCCGATTCCACTACCGAACCAGACGCCGCCAACGCACCCGTTGCGTCACGCAGTGAGGCCTGCGCCGTGCCTGTGTCAGTGTTGGCCCACAACGATGCGCCCTGATCTGCAGTCCCATCAAGTACGGAAGGCATCGGCAGATCATCAAACCCTAGGCCAGCAATCCTGCTGACCTCTGCCGGCGTCTTTGGTGTCCCAGACTTTGCTCCAGAGGCATATTCGATTTGCGCTTGCGCATCAGGCCAGACTTTTTTAACCCGCGCCAGATAAGCCCGATTATACTTACTGTTGCCCGAGTGATAATACTTGATCGCCTTATCCCAGTTTCCATGACGTTCATAAAGCGTGCTCAGGAACCGTGCGGCATAAGGAATATTGTAAGCCGGATCAATCATCTGCTCGAGAGATTTGAAAGCTTTGCCATGCCAGCGATAGTTGATCTGCATGCAGCCAACATCAATGTTGTGGTCACCGCGATCAATCACTTTTTTAATATATTTCAATGCCTCTTCGCGCTTTTGAAAATACTTGCCTTTGCCGCGATTATTGGTCGCCCAGGGCCAACCTTTGACCGAACCGTCTGGCCAAGCATGCCCCGACTCGACCCTAGATATGCTTGAAAGGATACCCTGTGGTAGACCCGTAGCAGTCTCGACTTTGGCGGCGATTGCCTCGCAATCTGGCAAGATCGCAGCGATCGAGGCCTGACTTGAAAAACAAACGGTGGCTAAAACAATAGCCAAGCCACGCGTTCTTCTTGCAATATAAGTCGGCAGATCGTTCAAAGCCAGCATCCAATTTTGTGTCTATACACAGATATTGCAAGCGATGGGCCAAATCTCTGCCAACCTAAATTATTTTACAAAATCAAACAGGCTACTTTGTGAAACCATTGAATAGGCCTGACGAGCCGCCTTTTGACTGGTCATCAGACTGGTCAACTCCGTGATCAAATTCTCGATATTGGCCGCACTCAATTCAGATACTTCCTGGGAGAGAACAAGCGCGCGTTGGGCCAAAATATCCTCTTGATCATTCGCCCGCCTCAATCGTGAACCTACAACTGTTTTATGAACTGAGACTGACTCAGAAATCGCATTCATGTGCTCTTTATGCGCGAACAAACCCTGCGAGACAGGAATGACTGACACCTCAGCACTATCCGTAAGCGCGGTCTGTGAAACGTTAAATCCCATCAACGTCGCCGAAGCACTGGAGACAACTAAAGGCGTCCCAATCAGCAAGTCAGAACTTAACGTGAACTGGGTTGTTGCCAAAGGCACGGACCCATCACCGTAGGCCGCCGGATCTGTTGCCGCCGTGGCCTTTGCTGCCAAAGTGCCAACATGCAACTTTCCTAGATTATCAGTGTCCGTCGAGGCCCGCGCGGTAATTCCTTTACCAGCCAAGACTGCATTGCCATTTATGGCGATCGCAAGGTTGGCTGCGCGCGATGCTGCATCGGTCCCAGTTGCAGTAATCACCGCACCTTCTATTGTCACCGTCATACTATTTTCTGTTGCCGTCCAAACGTTCGCCGAACTGCCCGTACCAGGTACAACGCCTGTTGCACTTACTGTCTGAAAAGTTTCGTTTGTGGTGACAGTTTCGGCAAAGGGTGATGTGCTTCCTTTGCTGTGGGTCACAGTGATCGTTTTACCGTTCATGTTCACATTCATTTCTCGGGATTGCCCAGCCCCCAGCGCCGTAAATGTTCGACCTGTCAAAGTATTTTGCGGCACACCAGCAGTATCGTTTGAAGCGGACGACAAGCCCAAAAGTACAGCTTCATCATTGTTTAAGGGCACCGGACCCGCCCCATTCAAAGTGCCGCCAGCGACAGACAAAGTGATCGTATCTTGGTTATTTGCGTTTGTCACCGAGGCTGTAATAAAACTGTCTTCGCCATCTGTTGTGGATACCACCACCGAGCCTTTTGAACTCAGAGATCCTGACGGAGTATAGGTCAGAGTATATTCTTTACCTTCTAGTGAGAAATTTGAAGTTGTCACTCCAGCTGGTGCAGTAAAGGGAATACCAGTGATATCTGGAACCGGAGCTTGCGCGCGCATGGTTGTGAGTAACGCCGCGCGACCCACATTACTTGGTTTAACTTTGGCATAATAACTTGGCGGATACTCTGCCAGCTCTCGGCCCTCTATTTTAAGGTTGGTCACGGCAATGGTTTCGTTGCCGGTTGCAATATTTGTCGACAATTCAAGGGTTCGACCATCGGCCGCACTAATAGCCGCCGTGACACCAGTTGCTGCCTGAGCCGCATTAATCGCATCCCTTGCAGCACCGGAACTTCCATCAACGGCCACAAAAGAAACTGTGGCTGTTCCTTTTGGACCTGTAATGTCCAGCGTCCAATCCTGCGGTCGTCTATCGGCAACAATATCTAAGCTGACACTTCCCTGCGCGTTGGTTACAGCGGATGTGGTAAACTCGTCGCTCGCTTGCAAAGCATTTGAGAAGCTGTCCATCAGATCAAACACACTGTGCACGCCGTCACCGGTTTCAACTCGCATAAATACATCACCACCGTTTATACTCGTCGGCAACCTGAGAGAGTCGCCTGCAGCCAAAGTGTGATCGCCAGCATCTCCCATATAACTCACATGGCCGTCAGCATTTTTCACGAACGGCTCGAGATCGGTTGCATAGCCGCCAAACAGCGCTTGCCCCGCGGTATCGCTCGTATTAGCCAAAGCCAAAACTTGTTCATTTATACCATCAATTTCAAGTCTGATGCTGGCGCGGTCGCTTGAACTAATCGTATCAGAGGCCGCACTCAATTGGACTTCGCGCAATCTGGTATAAAGGTTGTCGGCTGAGCTCAGCGTGTCATCGCCCAAGCTCAATCTGCGCTGAGCAACAGTTAAATTTGACGTATAGCGTTCCACCTTTGCAGTGACCTCTCCTAACGCCGACAAACGCACCGCATCGATAGGTGCATCAGAGGCTTCGGTAATCGCCTGACCAGTTGAAATCTTCGTTTGCCGAAGCTGAATAGCCTCATTCATATCGCTGAATCGAGCCAGCATTCTTTCAGAGAAGAGAGAAGATGAAATAGTCATGATGAGCCTCTATCGAATTTGCATTAGGGTATCGAACATTTCTTTTGCAGTTTGCAAAATTCGTGCTGCCGCTTGATACGCTTGTTGCTGGGTGATTAATTTTGCTGCTTCTTCGTCCATATTGACACCAGAAACTTCATCCTCTGCAGCAACCGCAGCATCGCGCACGGCTTCCGCAGAAAGTTTTGAGAGCCGTGACGATTCTAGTGTCGACCCCACGGACGCCGCGATCGAACGGAAATCATCTTGGAAACTTGACCGGCTGACAGTGCTGGTCGCCAAGTCCATAATTTCATCCATATTACGCGAATCGCCCGCCGATTTCTGACCGGTCAAAACATCGAAAGAATCTCCAGTGGCGGCATAGCCATTCAGATTAAACCTGAGCCCATCTGCATCAAACTGCGCGGTACCGTTTGAGATCCGGGTGGCAATCGAATGGCCCGTTACCTTGTCGAACAACTCGACCCGACCACTGTTTACATCAAGCATTTTCACTTGATATTGTGACTCTTTCTTGAGTGGATCCACGGCAGTATCGGCATCAATCGTGTATTTCGCGCTGATCCGGCGCGATCCACCGCCAGCAACTACAACAATCAGCTCTTCGGTCGGCAAGCCAGTCAATTGCATCCTTGTTTCCGCAAGGCTGGTGCCACTGCCAGACAAATCAACTGGCAAACCATTTAGGCTGGTTGCACGCAGACCGTCCTCTGTTACCAACAGATCGGATTCAGCAACTTTGAACCCTAAAGTGGTCGCAGAGGCGCCACCCGTAATTTGTATCGGACCGCTCGCCAAATCTGCTGTGAGCTGAATTGCCGTAGGCCCACTGGTGGGCGTCAGTGAAACAGAGAGGCGACTTACATTAATATCACCCGAACCGTCGACAGATGGCACAGCGGATAGGCCAAGTGCCGCAAGCTCCACATTTTCATTGATCGCAAGGGCAAACTGACTGGCATAATTGTTCTTCTGCGTTGCTATATCTGCTTGGGTAGTGGTCAGCAATCCATTTGCGTCAAACTTAAACCTTGCATCACTTATGCCAGTGGCGGTGACTGCAACACCCTCGATGGTTATCGTTGCATCCGACGTACTGCTGGGCGTCAGCGTAATTTTATCATCAACAATTATTCCAGCTGTTGTAGCGCCGGCCGGATTCGCAGATGGATCAATCGAAGTTATGGTCTTGAAGTAATTTGTGGATGTAGCAACATTGGCATTTGCGCCAGTAACAACCTCAGTTAAGGCGTTTCCATCTGCGTCAGTACCCATGATTGTAAACGTTTTATCGGAATCGTTCCCAGCCGAAGTAATCGTGATCTGACGACTAGCGCTCAATGTAACTGTGCCACCGCCTACTAGAGCTAAATTATTACCACTACTCACCGTTGCACTGCTGGAAACTAAAGTGGCGTTCGTGGCCGTCGTACCGACAGTCACAGCCGCTTTTGCGGCATCGATCGCAGCACCTATCTTAGTCGTTATTTGAGCCGTCGTATCATTATTAAGATAAGCTACTGAAACTTCCAATTCGTGGCCGTTAGCATCGATCAAACCCAGCGATAACGCACCATCAGCACTTGCGGTTCCCGACACGGTTATCAAGCTGCCTGTAGTCATACCAGCAGTCACACCATTCGCCGTTGTATTGGAAATAGATGTATAGGGCGTCACACCCCCCAATTGCACAGTTCCAGCACTAGTATTCTCAGTGGTTGTAATCGTATTGAGGCTCGTGGCCCCAGCATCCATAGCTGCTGCAATCTTAGCCGCGAGCTGATCTCGCGTATCAGAGCCGCTGATAGTGATGCTTGTTTTCAAAATTCCGTCACCGTGACCAAGAGCGAGAGCCAAGGTACCGGCTCCCGTTGGAGCACCGGTCACCGTGATTTTGTTATCAGAGGTATCAAAGGAAACCGAATAACCAGCATCTGAACTAGTAAACGCTGCGGTGGAAAATGTTGCGCCAGTAACAGATATTTCAGAAACTTGGCGCATAGCAATGTTCGAGCTCGGGCTAGAAGTCGTAATTGTCTCGTTGGTTGCAACCTTCAACGCACCCTCAATAACAACCAAGCCTGTTCCGTTCGTCGATGCAACAGCCGAACCACCTGCAGTCGTAATGGTGCTGCTCGCGTTTATTGCATCAGCCAAATTAATTGCTCTTGCGTTCAGATCATCTGACGAAGCAGGAGAACTAGCAGTGGCGTCATAGGTGCCAGAAACGATGCCACCCATAAAGGAAATGCCAAAATCTATGGTACTGCCTGCAGCTGAAGAAACGGTCAACTGGTTGTACGTATCATCCGCTCCGACCGTGATATTCGACACTGACGTTGGGTTGAAATTATTTGTCAACGTTACATTGATCGCAGTGTCTTTAACTGTTGCCGTAAAATTTGTCGGGGTGCCGTTTGTCGGTATAGCAAAGTCCCGGCCCTGTAGTCTAGATTTCGCCTTATGCGTAACTTTAGGGTCAACTAGGGAAAATTTGTCAGATCCTGACGAATAGTTGGCCCCCACCCCAAAACCAAACAGAGAGGCATTGTCGTCAAACAACGGCGCAGGAGCATGACCCGTCAGACTGCCACCGTTCACTGAAAGTGTAATGCTTTGCCCCAAAAGAACCGGTTCACCGCTCGTCGACATGGCGCCACTATAGACATTTTCGGTATTTAGAAATACCCGACCTGCCTCCGGCCCAGATACTCTGAGCCCACTTGTATTTCGCTCCAATGTATACTGTGCATCACCAATCGAGAAGCGCGCAAAACTACCAACCGCTGGAAGCGATGCGATCGGCACCCCGGTGATGCTAGGCACAGGAGCCTGGCTACGCATTTTCTCCGCAATCCCTGCGGCAATAAGTGCGCTGCTGGTTTCCCCAATCTCGCCACTGCTTATGTTGACGTCAAACGCGCCGCCGACGGCATCAAGTTTTACATCATAAAAAGCCGAGGGTGCTTGGGCCTTGGTTCCGTCAACATTTGTCGCTGCACCGTCGATCTCAACATTTGCAGCAAATTGCAGACTGGCAGACGTCCCTGCTTCCGTAAAGCTCCGTGAGACCAGACCTCCAAGAATTGAATCCGCCAAAGCCGTAGATTTATTGCTCAAGTCGAGGCTGGATTGCAGGTCAAAACCACTTTTGCTGGTCATCGACAACTGACCAGTTATCCGGGTGTTTTGCGATAGGCTTTTGGCATTTTTGTAATA
>Ga0115004_10002739_pt1 | contig 14475 bp, 15 predicted proteins | sample ArcticOcean_MG_C_10_FD_88737 | JGI IMG/M metagenome (GOLD analysis project Ga0115004, IMG submission 88737) | Marine microbial communities from western Arctic Ocean - ArcticOcean_MG_CB11_90 | ecosystem: Environmental > Aquatic > Marine > Oceanic | place: Arctic Ocean: Canada Basin | collected...
CACGCCGGCGTGCAGGGAAAATCCATTGGCCTTGGCGACGCGTTCCAGTCCGGGATTAGGCCGGTCGAGTGGGCGGAGGGTGCGAATCATGAAGGCTTTGCGACCCTGTTGCGGGCCGACGGCATATAAAGATAAACAGCTCAAACTATTAAAAAAGCACTGGAAAGCAGCGATGGACGAAATGAATTCATTAATCGCTGAGCCACAAGCGAGCTTTTAAGTTTTGAAATTCGTGGGGATCCCTCAGGGGCAGAGTCGTTACTTAAATTGATATCTTTAAAATCAAGCGGTGATTTTGAAAAGCATTTACGCTTCCATAAATATTGATCGAAAAAACGTCTTTATACAATCAAATCAGCCGAGGCAGTTTAAATATGACGTCGTCATAAAAAAACTACACCCAAATGTAAATGACTATGAAAGTGGTCATCAATAATGAAATTATAGGTGAATATATCAATAATCCAACAGATTGTTATTTTACCAAATTTTGTCCAAATCACGCAAAATATGCTGGTAACTTTTTCGCTCCTGCTTAAGGCTGAAGTTATAACTGAGCCTTCGACCATGCCATTTACTGACAAGGAACTTCAAACCTTTAACTTTTTTCAAAGCATGTTCAATGGTTTTTTGACAAGAGTGGAAACTCAGTTCACAACGACTGATATTGGCCCTACTTTCACTATATTCTCGACTGCCAATACAATCAGGCACTACCGCCCAATCAGCCAGCGCTATCGCTTCAATACCGGGTAGAAAAAAACCTTCAACTTTTTGCGGTAACGCAATAACCACAACACTTTCAGACATAGCTTGATGCACACATTCACGCTCTGTGGCTTTATCATGCATCAGTACTCTTAGGCCAATACTGCTGGCCCATTCAAACAACTGCTGACCTAATTGAGGCTGTTTAGTAGACAGAATATACAGGTCATATCGTTTAGCCATGGAAAGCTTAGGCATGTCATGCCCCATTTTAATGGTAAAGCAAGGGCCATTCGCATAGGGTTCAATGGCCTCTTTTACGGCTTCTGACACACATAAACGGATTGCCTTATGTTGCAAAAATTGAAACAGGCGATGATTTTTGTCACCGTGCCTCACACCTTGAATAAGATTGATTTTTACTTGCTTGGGGTCAAAAAATGGCTGATAACCCTGCCAGTCCATACCCGCTAGAAAGACCACATCCGCTAGCTCAGGACTATACTGGGGTGAATATTCAAGCCCATGAATATGATTAAAAAGTTGTTTTTGTACGGGGGAACTATTTGTTAAGTACAATGTAGGTGATAAAAGCCCGGAGTCTATAGTATGTTGAATGTAATCACAGACTTTCTGATGGCCACCAGAGTAAGCCATATATTGGCGGTGAAAGGAGATACTCTTTTTAAGCAAACTTTAGCCTTCCTATAATATTGAATACAAGCAAGATGCATTTACAGATAATAAGTAAAAGCATTGCCGCTATTTTATGCTGCTTGGCTTTAAATCGATACACGTAGTAAAATTATCCTGCATCACTTACATATTATTCGTCAACAAAAAGCGGGGACAATTGCACTGGCTAGTTTTTTATATTACACCCGTCAATCTATATGGTAAACGGTAAAGAAGATCATGTTTTTGATCATCCGTTATATTCATCTTAACCTTGCGGGATCCAGTTGAATGTTCAGTCTCTGACTATCGAATGTCACAAAGCCGCGGTCATGAAAAACATTCAATGTTAGGCACCTTTTTGATGGAACCTTTTAGGTTAAATCCTGAGGTATCTCCACGAATAACACATAAAAAACAATGAGTTAAAGAAATAAAAATGAACTTTCATGGTGTTCGCTGATCAGATCAGTTGACTACACCTACCCATCAGGAATAAACACCATGAATGTTAAAAATATTGTAAATGATTTTCTCATCAATTCCAGTCCCATGCATAAAATGGGACGGCTGGCTCTGGTCGAATGCATCAACAGCATTGTTAATGGCAATTCCCTTACGGCCACGAGTATGGGGCGTGGTATTGAGAGCAAGACCTTTGAAAAGCATTCGATCAAACGAAGTGACAGACTGTGTTCCAACGACCACCTCCACAGGGAGAAAACACAGATATATGGCGGCATCTGTAAACTCTGGATCCCTGCAAGTGCTCGCCCTGTTATCCTGGTCGACTGGTCTGATTTAGACGACTGTAAAAACGCCTTTCTTATTAGTGCCACGCTGGCCTGTGATGGCCGTTCAATCACGCTCTATCTGGAAGTCCATCCGCTGAATAAGAAGGAGAAACCCGCCATCCATAAAGCATTTTTGGAAACACTTGCCAGTCTGCTGCCCACTGTCTGCCGTCCCATTATTGTTGCAGATGCGGGCTTCAATGTACCTTAGCATCAAATGGTATTGGTATTGGTATTGGTATTGGTATTAGCATTAGGGTGGGATCATGTTGGCCGGGTCAGAAAACCCCATTTTTACAAAATTGAAGGTGAGTATAAAGATTGGCAGTCCGTTAATGTGCTTTTCAAACAGGCGACCTCAACTGCACAGTGCTTCAGGGGGCAACTGACCAGAAGTAACTGTTTTGACACTACCTTTGTTTTGTACAAAGGGGCAGCCAAAGGCGGGCACAAGCTGACAGCAGAAGGTAAGAGGTGCCGTTCGAAACATTCACAGCAGCAAGCAACTGGCGGTAGCGAGCCATGGCTGCTTACCAGCTCACTGCCTGTAACGAGTCAACTTGCCAAGCAGGTGGTCAATATATATTCGAGCAGAATGCAGATTGAAGAGGGTTATAGAGATATGAAAAGCAAGCTCTATGGCTTGGGCTTTAACGAAAGCGAAAGTTATAAAATAAGAAGAATAGAGATACTCATGCTGGTAGCGGTACTAGCCGCTATGGTGCTGTTACTGGTTGGAGCCGCCGCCGAACAGGCAGGCTTCGCTCGGCACTTTCAGGCTAACACCATCAAAAAACGCCGAGTTATTTCGCTTCAGTATCTGGGGCTTAGGATGATCGCAAATCCTCATCTGGCTTTAGAGCAGGAGCATTTCGTCAAGGCCTACATATATATGAAATATATGATTGCCAAGGCAGATAATAGTTTTTAATTAACCTTGCTGATTGCATCAGTGAAATTGGATAGAACCAAGAAGTAATCAAACTACCTGAATGTTCAGGCAGCCCATTCATGCATCCGATATGCAATATCAGGCTAGATTTAGAGGAGAAATGACTAAAATGACATAAAAATTATTGAACTAAAGGAAAGCTAAGGTTGTTCATTTTCACGACCCATTTCGCTCCCATATAATCCCTTATTTTTTAAAAAATAGAGAGGGATTAGGGCAGAATGCCGTGGCCCCCTATTATTCGTGGGGATCCCACAGGGTTAAATCTCATGAATAAGTCACGTTCATAGAGATTTGACTCACCGTTTCGTAATCACTCTTATCTTGGTCGTGGACTTTATTCTAAGCAGCTAAGCAAAGTTTACAACACGGTTCTTAAAAAACAGCGATTGGTTTTACGTAATGAGAAATTGCAACACCATCATGAATAAATGATGGTTAATTTTTTGCTGGAAAAAATAGCCAGATTGGATTTTAATGATTCTCTTTAATACTTCAAAGTATTTTAGTGTTATGCGCATCGGCTCTTTTTAGTGATCAAAAAGTGAGTAAGAAGTAAGCAAAGACCTCAACCACAACTATTTAGAACTGATAAGGTAATCTAAAGGCCATGAGCTTTTAAGGCCAACTCAATATCAGTCCTTGCATACAGATCTCCGCAGTTCAGGCTCACAAGCTTAGCCTTGGCCTTGTCAAGGGTCAGTAAGGTGTTGTTATCAAAACTACGCTCTTGAATACGCAGACTGTCACGCTCTATTGCTCCCCATCCCAGGATTTCGTCAAGTATTGCACCATCGCTACTAATAACATCTTCGTAGCGTATAACAGGCAAACCACTGGAAAAAAATCGAGTCATGAACCATTGATAGATAATTAGTTGCCGGGACAAACATTCTTCGCCTTGCAAACTACTTTTCAACTTTACATCGAAGCGTTCACCTGCTGGGATATGACCACGGTTAACAGGCAGATCAACCGTTAACCATGATAACAATACATCCACTGGATTTCGCACAATACAGGTCATTGAAAACTGTAAAGACAGTGCGGGAATAAGAGCAGTAAACAAGGCATTTTGCTTGATGATGAGTGAATAGCTGTTTTTATCAAGAGCAGGCAATTGCACCTCGCCTTGTCTAATCGAAACCTGACGAAGGCCATTTTTAAAGTTCAAACCAACATAGTTATCCGTTGTAAGCCCACCTTTATCTAGGTGAGCAAAGGGTAAATCTTGCTCAATAGAATATTCAAATTGAGCAATTTGGTCTTCTATCGAATGCAAAGCTTCAGTCTTAGTAAAAGACTTAGGTATAATAATCGGCTCATGTAAGGCAACAACATCAGCACGTTGATTAAGCAGCTTACAACACAGTGTGGTGCCCGAGCGTGGTATACCAGTAATCAGTTTTATTTTTTCAGACACAACATTCCTTTATTCTCCCATAATATAACTTGCCATGAATAGGACTCCAACAACAAAAAACGATTCACCACAAAGTTCACAAGGTAAAGAAGTTATTAATTGTTTTTGGCCTAAAAATACTTTCATCTGTTTACCCCACCCTATCACCGACAACAAATACCACATCCAATAGCAATGGGCCTATGATATATAACGCCCTTATCCTTGTATGCTTTACGTTGTGACCTCTGCGCCCTAAATGGTTAATCATATACTCCTGCACTTACCCCAACGCTACAAAAAATTGAAAGGCCAATTCATCATCACTTAATAAGCAGTCAAATAATTATGTACATGATGAGTGTAATCGCATGGTATCACTATTGTTATCTTATGCAGATGTGACCTATGTGTAAAAGTCATCACAATTTGTGTCTTCGTAATACTTATTTCTTCTAATATAATGGGGTTTAATTTATCATGTTCGGCTAAACACTGCCGACAATCAATAATCACAAAAGGTTACATATCTTGGACGTTCGAAAAATATCTGAAAACTGGGAAATCACACCCGATAGTAACCAATTGATTACGCAAGTGATTGCCGATATATCTCCAGATATTCAGGACCTGCAAGCGTGGTATAAACAATATTCTGCAGGCCAAAAAAAACGGCTCACCTATGATATCGATTATGTGGATATGTTTGCCAGAAAAGGCGCAAAAATATTAGAATTTGGTTCTTTGCCACCCATACTAACAACGTGTTTATCCCGACTAGGATATGATGTGACGGGGCTGGACTTAAATCCAGATAGATTTCAAAGCAACATTACCAAAGACAGTTTAAATATAAAAAAGGTAGACTTTGAAACTGAAAAGCTGCCCTTGGAAAACAATGCGTTTGATGTGGCTGTTTTTAATGAGGTATTTGAGCATTTAAGGATTAACCCCATTTTCACGCTTAGTGAGGTCCACCGAGTCCTGAAAAAAGATGGGTTATTGATGTTGTCTACCCCTAACCTGATGTCATGGAAAGGATGGTACAACTTTGTTTTTAAAAGCAAGTTAGCGCCAAACCTATATAATGAATACAAAAAGCTTGAAAAACTTGGGCATATGGGCCATGTCAGATTGTATTCACCTGGGGAGGTGACACAGTTTCTCAAAGAAATAGGTTTCAAGGTTGAAGTCATAATTCACAGAGGCGAATGGCAATCAAAATCGGCTAAAAAACGTTACTTTGGCAATCTGTTTCTCAAATGTTTTCCAAAATACCGTACGTTTTTTTCTGTGGTGGCCAGAAAAATATAACTACATCGGTTAGGGTGATATCAACCTCAATAACATGTGATCCTGTGCCTTAATTGGTTGATCCATTACAACATCCACTTTTATATATAATTCATAGCAATCAAGGTTGGGAGCTTACTCTTAGCCTTGTCAAGTATCCGTGAATGTGCGTATCAAATCCTCGTGCTTGCGTAAAAAATTTTACTCCTTCACATACTTGCCAGACAATACATGGTTAAGGCGGCTAATTGGCCATGGAGTCGCTATAAACAGTTTATTGCTCAGGGAAAAGGCCAGCCATCATTTTGATCTACACTGCATAAACCAATCTATCTGGCAAACCAGCAATTGAGCGGCAACATGCAACGTTTGATTGATGCAGGCCAGAAGTTAAGCGAGATACCCGCAGCCCGAAGAAATCCGGCACCAAACACACTCGACTATAACCTACGGACCAGTGAAGATCGCAATACTGCTATCTATAAGGCCTACCAAAGTGGGAGGAATACCTTAAAACAGTTAGGCGATTATTTTACACTGCATTATTCAACCGTAAGTGGGATAGTAAACAATCATAAATCAAAGACCTGATAATCATATAGCAATCTCCTTCGTGTTGACCTTAACTTACGTGTTGACCAAAACATTCTTTAAACACCAACACGAGGATACTGAGATGAAACTATATGGCGGGATTGACTTACATTCAAATAATAGTGTTATTGCGATTAAAGATACCAATAAAGCCTTTTGTTGACTAGTTTGGCTAAGGTGATGAGTTATACGCGGGCTTGGTAAAACCATTAGACCTGATTAAACCATCACCTTACCCAATCCAATGAAGTTGAAAAATGAATATGCCCACGCTCATAGCCATAACGGGTTGGACTGTCTTTATACATGGTTGAAATAAAACATAAAGGATGACGCATACCTGCTTGACCGGAGAGGGCTAATGAGTGACCGTGTGGTTTTGCTTCAGTTAATTGATTAAGTCATTGAGCTATTGCCCAAACAAAGTCGAGCGCCGCCTCAGATAAGTCTGTTGAATAAAAGCTGTTCATCATCATAAACAAAACTGGTTTGCACAACAGCAGGAGGCGCTTGTCTTGAATTCAGAGTTACGTGAAAACGGTAGAGTAATAGACGAAAAATAGCCGACTTTTACTCCCTTAAGAACATAAAATAGATGTCAATATGGAAATCATGAGGGATTATGTATTTTGAGTATAGGAAAAATGACGTTTTACTTTACCTATACTCTTTTAATATTGATAGGTTTACCCGGTTTGGCTAATGAGACCACTAGGTCAGTTTGCCGAGCTAAAAATGCAGGTAACTATAAAACATCTGCCACTTTCGCGACTGGCTCAGACTGCCATATTTCATACACATCAGTTATAACTGACACCTTAAATTGGTCTTTTACGGCTTGCAGGATCTCAAGGCCCTTATCCCAACCTGGTCCGCGGTAAGAGTGAATGGAAGAGCGGTTTGCTTTATCAAATGAACCTTTAAATATGAAAGGTATATCTAACTTTTTACACACTCCAACATAGTACCCGCATATATCTATCGCAAATTGTTTCGACTCGAGGACATTGACACCATCAAACAGGGTGAAAGGAGTGTTGTTCGCATTATTAATATTATTAATTTTCATAATCAAGTTGTCTTTTTTGTGTGTAACATACTGATATAAAAAATTCACAGAACGATAATGTGCACTAAAAATACGGTTAGATAACTCAAGGCCTCTAACCGGTTATTTCTAATCTAAAAATCATCGCTTGCGGTTTCAATGAATTGGGGAGTCGTATTTTTGGCTGAAATTAGTCAATAATATATAAGTGTAAATTCTTTTCCTGTCATTTCTTTATACTCATTGCGCCAAAGGTCTGCGTAGCCACACTTTTGATAATTTTGAAAGTAAGGTCCACCTTCGGTATAGTGTAAAAATTTTGGGTCTCCATCTTTTGGCTCACAATACCAATCAACTAACCAATTCCATTCATGAGAAAACGTTCCTATCTCATGGTCCTCAAGCCACATAAAACGATGCAGATACATGGGAGAAACATGATTGATCAGTTCAGGGGTAATAAGTTTGTTTTTAGGATGTTCACAATTCCACAATACAACTGAAGACCAGTTTTTTCGTGGATATAAGGTTTGTTTTTGTCCATCGAGTTTAACGTCGTCTTTAGGTTTGTGGTTATGCTTGGCACACATAACCGCATACTTGTCGTCAGCCAGATCAAATAATTCATTCAAGTCACAAAGAGCTAGCGTGTCATTATCACAAAATAAAACCCACCCTTTATAGCCAGCTAACCAAGGTGTTAAGAATCGCGTAATAGAAAACTCGGTAGCACCGTTTTTGTCCTCTGCTCTGGTATATATGCCTAACTCTCTTAGTACGCTTTGAATGATGGGATAACATTGAACGTCTTCAGACTGTCTTTCAATTGAATGTTTTGCCACCTGGTACACAACATCCTGATAGGACGTATAACCAACAAAAACTTTCCTCATTTGTTTTCCTTTTATAAAAATAAAATTTTTAAACCACTTCAATGCTGTATCGAATTTAACATCTTAACATTGATTAATTAATTCTATTTTAAAAGTGTTAAAACAGAATGTCCCAGGTGGACTTCCCAGACTTTGTTAGACACTTTCTAGCCGAGAAAAATAGTCTTTTTCAAACTGCACTGGAGAAACGCCTCCCGTGTGACTGTGTCGCTTCACCGGATTGTAAAACATCTCGATAAAATTAAATATCTCTGTCTTCGCATCATCGCGCGTTGAGTATATCTTACGTTGCGTCACTCGCTTTTTAAAAGTCGCAAAGAAGCTCTCATCTACGGCGTTGTCATGACAATTTCCGCGGCGACTCATAGAGGGCTCCAGATTGTTTGAGGCTAAAAACGAGAGATAGTCAACACTTCCGTATTGGCTTCCTTGGTCGCTATGAACTAATACGCCTCCCTTGGGTTGTCTCTGCCACACTGCCATCATCAACGCTCGAATGACTAAGTGCCGATCAATATTTTTATCCATCGACCAACCAATAATGCGACGGGAGAATAAATCGAGTACGGTTGCAACGTACAAAAAACCTTCGTGTGTGCGGACGTAAGTAATGTCACTCACCCACGCCTGATTCGGCATACCTGGACTAAACTCTCTGTTTAGAACGTTATCAGCAATACTGCCCAACTTACCGCCTTTGATGTAACGGCGTTTATAGCCTATTTGCGCTTTGAGCTTGTTTTCTCGCATGATTCGGGCAACGCGGTGAACACTGCACGCTTCACCGCCATCAAGAAGATCTCGATGAATCCAAGGGCTACCGTAGGTACCACCGCTGGCAATGTAGAATTCCTTGATCCGCTTTAGCAATCGCTGATCTTCAACAGCGTGATTGGATAATGGTTTATCTAGCCACGCATAAAAGCCGCTGCGATGTATTCTAAAAATACGACACATGGCTTGAATAGAAAATTCAGGACGATGATCACGAATGAATGCGTACTTTACTCGTGGTCTCTGGCAAAGTACGCGGCGGCCTTTTTTAGGATATCGCGCTCCTCAGTCATTCGCCGCAAGTCAGCCTTGAGTCGCGCATTCTCAGTTTCGAGATCCGCCTTGCCGGCCTGGCCGGGGTTGGCTTTGCCGTACTTCTTGATCCAGGCATAAAGGCTGTGAGTGGTCGTGCCGAGTCTTTGCGCAACATCAGCTACAGAATAGCCTCGCTCAGAGACCTGTTTAACCGCTTCTTGCTTGAACTCGTCTGTGTATCGCTTGCCTCTCATAAACACCTCTCATAGAGTTAGATTCTAACGCTATTAGGTGTCTAGTAAACTCTGGGAAGTCCACAAAATACTAGTTTAGTAACACAACATCTAAGCATTAAGGTGTTTAACAGCCCTGAATTACTTGGTAATGTAGAAGTATAGATTTATAGGTCACATTCATTTAGGTTATAACATTATTATGCAAAAAGTTTTAATCACAGGCGGTGCAGGCTTTATCGGTAGCCACTTAACAAAAATATTATGCGCTAAAGGTTATTCTGTGATAATCCTTGACAATTTATCACCGCAAATTCACGGTGATTCAGCACAAGCTCCTAAATGGATAGATGAACTCAACGTGAAATTCCATAATGGTTGTATTACCCAAAGGGCTGACATTGAAATTGCATTGGAAAATGTGGATATCATTGTGCATCTGGCCGCCGAAACGGGCACCGGGCAATCGATGTATGAAATAGAACGATACAATCAAGTCAACTCTCAAGGTACTGCGTTACTTTTAGATATCATTGCAAATTCAGAAAACCACAATATTAAACAAATATTGCTTGCTTCAAGCCGTTCTGTTTACGGAGAAGGAGCCTATTCTTGTCCGTCATGTGCTGACAATATTCGCCAATGTCCAGACTCTCGCACCCCGGAGGCTTTGGCAAATGAACTGTGGGACCCCTTGTGTGAAGGGTGTGAAGCGCCACTTATCCCATTATCAACAAACGAAAACGATGCTATCAAACCAGCATCAATTTATGCAGCCACTAAATTTGCCCAAGAACAGTTAATTTCAGTGTTCTGTGAATCCCAAGGCATTGGCTATGGCATTCTTAGATTGCAAAATGTATATGGCGAAGGACAGTCATTAAATAACCCCTACACGGGCATATTGTCGATTTTCTCAACTCGTATCCGAAGAGATTTAGATTTACCCATATTCGAAGATGGAAACGAAACCAGAGACTTTGTTCATGTTGAAGATGTTGCGAATGCTTTTGTAGCAACCATTGAAACTAAAAAATCACCCAATACGATTATGAATGTCGGTACAACAGAACTAACGACTGTAGTCGACATTGCCACGAAGCTAACCGTAGCCTTTGGCAAAACACCATCAATTAAAGTGACAGGGCAATACAGGATTGGTGATATCCGTCATAATAGAGCTGACATTACACGACTTGGTAAAATAATAAACTATCAACCTACCGTTACTCTAGAGCAAGGTTTAGGCCGGTTTGTCGATTGGGTGAATGAGCAGCCTTTACCAGAAGACAAGCTGGACAAAGCCAATGCAGAACTGAAATCCAAAAATTTGATGTTCTAGGAGGTCTTTATGAATAAAATTTTAGTGCTTGACGCTACTTAACGTCCACATGTTACGTAAGTCAATGAAGTGTCAGCTTATCTGCGCCTTAGTTTTTTTTATACCACTCAGTAATTTGTGAGCAATGATGATATTTCATGAATATAAAGCTATCTTCGTTCATATACCAAAAGCCGGTGGTACTAGTATTGAAAATTTTTTATGGCCAAATATCCAATCAAGAGGGGTTGATAGTTTGTGGATGGGTTTTGTAAAACCTCACTATAATAAATATCAAACGGGAGGACTTCAGCATCTTCTGGCTAAACAAGTACAAACAGAAGTAGGAGACACGGTTTTTTCTTCATACTATAAGTTTTCAATTAGCAGAAATCCCTGGGATAGGGCTGTCTCACAATTTTGTTTTATGCAAAGAAGGCAAGATTTAAGAGATTTCGTGGGCATGGATGAAAGGGACACATTCGAAAAATACTTAGAGTTGATCCAGAAAAAAGAACACGTGCAATGGAAAAACCAACTAGATTTCATATTAGATGATAACGGTGAACGCCTAGTTGACGATTGTTTTAAACTTGAACATCTTAGTGCAGCAAAAGAAAATTTATCTTTAAGGTTAGGGATTAATATTTTTGACTTACCTCATGACAATAAAGGTGATAGAAAGCCGTACGCTTTTTATTATACTGATGAAACTAGAGAAATAGTGTCTGAAATGTATAGTGGTGACATATCGTATCTTAAATATAAGTTCGACACCTAAACGCTATTCACCTATCAGACATAACAAAAAAATCAGCTCAATCCCTACGATATGCTTGGCGAGTGATCTGTATCTCTATTTAACATATACTTCAAAACATAATATCGTTAATCATTCACTCCATCGAAGGCCTCAAAATAACCATCCCCTTTTACTAACTTTTTTTTATTAGCAAACCACTGAATATTTTCTTTTACAACTCTTGCAGGACTGCCAGCAATAACAACATTTTCCGAAGTGAAACGCTTCGTAACCACACTGCGGCCTCCAACGATGCATTCATTTCCAATTGAGACTGATTTATTGATATAAGCTCCTTCTCGGTGTTTGTCAGCAAAGATGTCGCGTCCATTGATCATGCGGCTTTAGGGTCCTGATCTATTTCCGCCTGATGTCCTTTGGGTGGATTGAGCCAGACTTCCTCCACCGGATTCCAGTTTCTTGTCGTGCCAAACCAGCGCTGTGTCTCGGCACCGGCAGCTGCCGCCTCGCGCCAGCGGGCAATCTGCTCGACGTACAGACCCTTTTGACGACAATATTCCGCCAACCCTTCTTCATTCAAGGCCGAAGTCTCAATGACCACAGCTAACTTGTTCTCCCCTGTCCAGTTTTCAGGGTTGGAGGGGTCGGCAGGCACGGCTTTTCCTTCATTACGAAATCGATTACGCCAATTATATAGGGTTACGTCCGAAACGCCCGTATCGCGGCTCAACTGGGCAACTGACAGCGCATTCGGTGGCATCATTTTGCGTACTGCCTGCTCTTTGAATTCATCATTGTACTTTGGCATTTCCTGCTCACTTGCCACCCCCTGTCATTTAAGATTGAAATAAAATGGAGGCGACAACTATGCTGACTCAGGGGGGGTTGGCTATATCAACTTGATTACATAATGGCATTGAAAACAAAATCACTACTGAGCGACGGTTTGGATGAGAAGAGGTTTATAGCTCAAACAGTAAATTTGCACTGCCACATTCTTGCGAATAAAGGTCAATATCCTTACCGTAGATAGCGGCAACCGTCTCTATTAATTCATCATTATATAAGGACTTATAGCTGGGAAGTGTATTCTTAAGTTTCATTCCAAAAAAATGTCTTGCGCGGTTTTTGGTGAAATCCACGTTGTCGATAATATCGAAGCCATCTGAGCCATGTTTAGTTTTCTCTCTTGCATCTACAATCGAAAAACCTATTGTATTGTTTAGTGTCACAATGGCGGATGCCATATCCTCTACACAAAAATAATCATCATAGCGCTGGTAAACCAGAAAGTCTTTTTGCGGTCTCCAGTGATGGTCCTTCATAAGTACGTTGGGATTGCGTAAGCTCCTCACGAACGAGGAAAAATTCAAATCATCTAACTCTGTTTGTTTGTGGATAGCATCATAGTATGTCCATGCGACCCTGTCCTTGGATACGATTTTGTCTAGGAACAGGCTTGCCAAGCGCCTAAATGGGCAGCGAAGAAATGTAAAAGTATATTCAGCTTTTATAAGTTCAGATAGTGAAGCAACAAAAGTTTGATTATTTTGATGTATCCATTCATGCTCATCAATTGAGTCAAGACAACCATTGGCAATAGCTATCGATAATCGCAATGTGCTGCATGCATTTTTAGGGATATAGGTACAAATAGCACTCATTGAATATAGATTTAAAGCGTGTTTTTGAGCAAACACATGTGAACTATTTTTATCCAATGCTGAGTTTGTAGCTTTGGCGTAACTGAGTTTTCTTGGATTCATGATTAAGCTTCCAACTTTGTCTTTGCAATAGAAAATATCGACAGAACTTGATCTCTTAGGGAATCAATAGAATATTTTTCGGTTATTTTACGTTGCGCATTTTCAACTATCTCAGACTTCTTTTCAGTGTTAACAATAAGCGTGTCCATTGCGTCGTACCAGTCATCTTCTGTCTCCACCAACAAACCACAACCATCCGCACAGCATCGATCATAGGCTGTGTTTTTCGAAGCAATGACGGCTATGCCGCATGAAGAATATTCCACCCACTTAGTTTCCGCTTTCATTTTGTTAAATGGAATAGGGACAAGCGGACACAAACCAACGTCCCATTTCCTTGATGCAAACTCTTTCAAAAAATGGGTGTAATCAGCAATGGGTGGTGCAATTGAAATCCTTGAACCAAATCGTTGTAGCTGTTCTGGTTGAGGCATTGACCCGAAGAGTTCAAAATTTACTTTGGGATGTTTATCAAGAATACGGATTAATGCTGGTAAAATCAGCCGAAGATTGTGGGCATGATCTGCACTTGCCATATAGCCAATTAAGGTTGTGGGTTTTGACTCATAATTATTAATAACTTCCCCGGAACAATATATATCACCCGTAGTCCTGTTTGCTGTTGTGTTTAACTGAGCCATTCTATTTTCTATATTCTTGGTGGAACAATAGACTAAATCGCTATTATCTAGCAGATATCTAACGGTTTTTCTGCGGCTAGCGCTATTATGAATATTGAACTTACCGGCTCCTAACGATATGGGTACATGCAATAGATCATCATCAATATGAAAGGTGAGACAGGCAATAGCTCTATTGAGTGACTTAACCACACTAAAACTCTGACTATTAACCGGTAAAAAGCATAAAAAAGCATCTTCTAAATACTCTTCTTCGCGCTCTTCTGACCACTCTTCAATTTCATATTCTATAGGCAACTGACGAAGTAAACCGAGATTAGCGGGGGTAAGCGCTCGCCGGTTTGTTAATATTTGCAATGACAC
>Ga0115004_10002741_pt1 | contig 14465 bp, 17 predicted proteins | sample ArcticOcean_MG_C_10_FD_88737 | JGI IMG/M metagenome (GOLD analysis project Ga0115004, IMG submission 88737) | Marine microbial communities from western Arctic Ocean - ArcticOcean_MG_CB11_90 | ecosystem: Environmental > Aquatic > Marine > Oceanic | place: Arctic Ocean: Canada Basin | collected...
ACAATTAATTTACTTTACTTTTATTTTTCCTTTTATTGCTTACTACCTTTTATATGGCGGACCCGGATTAACAGAAATATCAACTTCAAAATGGGGAGGACTCCTAGTGACTCTTTTTCTTGGGCTCACTGGAATTATTATAGCTTTCCCTTTTAGTATTCTTTTAGCTCTAGGAAGAAGGTCAAAAATGCCAGTAATAAAATCTATATCTGTAATTTTTATTGAATGCATAAGAGGCGTACCTTTAATTACAATATTATTTTTTGGAAATATTATGCTGCCTTTATTTCTTCCTGATGGCTTTAATGTTGATAATCTATTGAGAGGCTTAGTGGCTATGACTTTTTTTGCTGCGGCCTATATGGCAGAAGCAATTAGAGGTGGTCTTCAGGCTATTCCTAACGGTCAGCTAGAAGCCGCAAGAGCTTTGGGTTTAAGTTATTGGCAGTCAACAATACAAATAGTCTTGCCCCAAGCGCTTAGAATTTCCATACCCGCTATTGTTAATAGTGCAATAGGAGTTCTTAAAGACACATCCTTAGTTTTGATAGTAGGTCTTTTTGATCTTTTGGGTATAGGAAGAGCAGCGCTGGCAGATATGAATTGGATGAAGTTATCTCACGAAGTTTATGCTTTTGTTGCAATAATTTTCTTTATTTTATGCTTCAGTATGTCTAGGTATAGTTTATATTTAGAAAAAAAACTTAAAACAGATAATAGTATTTAAAAAAAATGAATAGCAATACAGTCATATCATTAGAAAAAGTTAATAAGTGGTATGATGATTTCCATGTCTTAAAGGATGTAGATTTAAAAGTAACTAAAGGTGAAAAAATTGTAATTTGTGGACCTTCAGGTTCTGGAAAATCAACAATGATCAGATGTATAAATAGACTTGAGGCACATCAAAAAGGAAAAATTTCTGTCAATGGAACCGAACTTACAAATGATTTAAAAAATATTGACATCATCAGACAAGATGTAGGAATGGTTTTCCAGCAATTTAATTTATTTCCCCATTTGTCTGTTTTAGATAATATTTCATTAGCGCCAATCTGGGTAAAAAAAACACCTAAAAAAGAAGCAGAAGAGCTAGCAATGAGATATTTAGAAAAAGTTAGAATTCCAGAGCAAGCATTAAAATTTCCAGGGCAACTCTCTGGCGGTCAGCAACAGCGAGTTGCTATTGCGAGATCTTTGGCTATGAATCCGCAAATTATGCTATTTGATGAGCCAACTTCCGCTCTTGATCCTGAGATGATCAAAGAAGTTCTTGACGTGATGGTCCAATTAGCTAATGAAGGAATGACTATGCTAGTCGTGACTCATGAAATGGGATTTGCAAAAACAGTTGCTGATCAAATGATTTTTATGGATGAGGGAAGAATAGTTGAGCAAGCAAACCCTAAGGAATTTTTTACAAATCCTAAAAGTGACAGAACAAAATTATTTCTTAGTCAAATTTTAAATCATTAATTCTTATCTTTTATGTTGTTGATTTTTTTATCGGCATGGGGGATCTTTTGTCTTGCTGTTTGGTTGCCGGGTCCAAATACTTTTCTGGCAGCGTCCATTGGAATTAAAGGTAATTTTAAGCATGTGATCGTTACAGCTTTAGGAATAGCTGTAGGTTCAGCCTTTTGGTGTTTTGTTGCCACTACTGGTATTTCTCTTCTCATCGCACAAAATCTAGGTATTGGATTTATTATTCTTAAAATTTGCGCATCTAGCTATATGTTTTATTTAGCTTACCAGTCCATAAGACAATACTTATTTTCAAATAAGAGTTTTATTAAAAATATAAACTTTTCAAATAATTTAGAATATTTTTTTAAAGGTCTAATTGTTACTATGACTAACCCAAAAGCCTTTGCTTTTTGGTCGGCTTTAGGAGTCTTAAAATTTCAAAATCCATTGGCTTTAAATGAAGCAGCAATATTCTCTATAGGAACTTACGTCATATCAGCCTTAAGCTATGGTTTTATGGGCTATGTCTTTACTGTTGGAAATTTTTCAACTTATTTAAATAAACCTAAGAGTCTTATAAACCTAGTTTTTGCATTTTTATTTTTATTTGTAGGAGTGGAAATATGGATACTTATTTAGGATTCTAATAAATTTTAAAATACATTGTAAGAGTAATTATTCTAAAGATAAAGCTTGACTAGCTTAATATGCAGTATTTTTATGACACCGCATATATCAAGGGTTAATAAAGTTAATTATAATGATCTAAATTTCTCTTAAAACTTATGATTAGAACTAAAGTTATTATCTAATTCTCTTTGTCTTCTTTCGAGATCATAAAGGTCAACAGATTTGGCAAGATATTTTTCTTCCCAGGTATTATCCTTTTTCTTAGATGACAATATATTCTTTAAATATTTGAAAATTGGTACCATTATGCTGCCTCCTTGAATTTTGGAAGAGTTTTATTTTTTTGGAAATGAGAATAAGCCCACTGCCAATCATTGCCATATTCAATTTTGCAAAATTTGATTATACCTTCGTTTTTTGGTGTGAATAAATTTAACCAAAATTTCATTGATTTTTCTGTAAGTGTGTAAATGTTTTTCATTTTTTCCTTTCTTGAAAATAAATATAGAATCTTTATTTAAAATTACCTTTGTTATAAGAAGATCACAGATGTCTAAAAATAAGACAGCTTAAAGACTTAAAATTAATCCTTTGATAATTTCTCTCGAAGCTTTACTAACTTCTAACTTATGAATAAGAAAATTCCTACTAAGACCATTATAGACCCTGTTGTCATATTGAGTCTTCTAGAATAAATAGGGTTTTCTATTATGCTCCTTAATTGATTTCCACTTATACAAACAACAGAACAAGCAAGAAATACACTCAAGTAAATTGTTATTATAAGCTGCATGCCTGTTACAAGATTTAAGACACTTAAATCAATAAAAAGAGGAATAAAAGATAAATAGAATACAATCACTTTAGGGTTAGTGCCCCCAATTAGAAAACCTATGAATAGCATTTTTATTGAAGATTTAGGCTGATATTTTTTTTTTAGACTTAAGTCTTTCACCTTAATCTGTGAAATACCTATATAGATTATGTAAGCAGCGCCAATCCACCTAATAGCTTTCATAGCGGGATCTAAAATTTCAGCAAGGTACCCTAAAGAGAATATTGCTATAGTTAGGTACATAACATCACCCATTGCCTCTCCGGCACTAAGAATAATTCCTTGTTTAAATCCCTGTGAAGTTGAAACAGATAATACAGCTAAAGTCCCTGGACCCGGAGTAATTCCGAATATAAAAGCTGCTATCGAGACTGAGAAAAGAGCATATAAATCCATTTCCGATCTTTTTATGTACAAAAAAGTCATTAATCAAGCAATAAAAGAGTTGGAAATATATTATAAATAAGCAGAATAATTTTCAGTGAACCAAAGTATAAAAATATTTGACGGTCATAATGATGTGTTGTTTAGGTTATTTTTAAAAAATAAAAGTGATGTCCATGAGGATTTTCTTCTTGGAGATAATGAAGGTCATCTTGATCTACCTAGGATTGATCAAGCAGGTTTTAGTGGTGGTTTCTTTGCGATATATGTGCCTTCACAAGAACAAAAAATTAAATCTGCTGATGAGCCAATTAGATATGATGATATGAAAAATGATTCATATGAATTGCCCCTTCCTAACTTAGTTGATGTATCTATAGCCTTCCCAATAGTATTAGCAAAAATCAAAATATTAAAAAATATAGAAAAAAAATCTAAGGGTAAGGTTAAGATTTGTAAAAATGCAAAAGATTTAACCGAATCTATTTTAAGCAAACAGTTATCTGTAATCATGCACATAGAAGGTGCGGAAGCCATTGGTGATAATTTAGAAAATCTAGATACTCTTTATGATTTGGGATTACGCTCAATAGGCCCTGTCTGGAGCAGGCCAACAATATTTGCACATGGAGTTCCTTTTAAATTTCCAAGTACTCCTGACACAGGAGAAGGTCTTACAAACATAGGAAAAGAGCTTATTAAGGAATGTAATCGGCTGAAAATGATTATAGACTTATCTCACCTCAATGAAAAAGGATTTTGGGATATTGCTAAAATTTCAAAATCTCCGTTAGTTGCCACACATAGCAATGCTCACTCAATTTGTCCACATACAAGAAATCTCACTGATAAACAGCTAGACGCAATTAAAGATACTGATGGAATGGTTGGGGTAAATTTTGCACCTGCATTTTTAAGGCCTGATGGCAAAATGTTAGCTGATACAAATTTAGAGATAATTATTAGACATTTTGATTATCTAATTGAGCATTTAGGAGAAGATAGGGTCGGCTTTGGTTCAGATTTTGATGGAGCTCTTATGCCTAATCAAATAAAAGATGTTACGGATTTAGATAAAATACGATTACTTATGAAGAACCATGGATATAATCAAGAACTAATGAATAAATTATGCCAAGATAATTGGATAAATCTTATTAAAAAAATAATTAATTAATCACCAGTTTCCTCAAATATTATTGAAAAAATTACAAATCCACATAAAAAGTAACTTCCTATTTCAACAGACATTTCAGTAAAATAAGATAATTTAAAAACCGTAACAGCAAGAGCTATAAGTAGTAAGTCTAGCATTGACCATTTTGTACAAAAATAAAGTAGTTTTTTTGTCAAATTACTTGATTTACTTAAATGTACTAAAATCGACAATATAAATTTTAATGAAGGTATTAAAATAGTTCCAATAAATAAAATAAAAAACAAAAACATCTCATTATTTTTGAACAGTGCTATCAGAATATTGATAATATTTTTATCCTGACTAAAGAAAAAAAAATTTTCTACAGAAAATAGGGGAAAAAACAAAAATCCAATAAACAACATAAATTGTAAAATAAGATAAAAAATTAAAGGTGTTTTCTTTAGTTTCATTGTGTATTGATTAATCTTTATCATTCATAGTTTTATTTCACCATTTAATAAAATTGTGATATGTTTATCGAAATGGGACTACATTTTGATCATAAATCTAAATCCGGCGAAAGAGCTATGGAAAAAGAACGTAAACGCTTAGAAAAATTGGCTGATAAAAAAGCAAAAAGAGAAGCTAAAAAAGAAGCTGAAGATTTAGAGGAGCTTGAAAGGTTAACAAATCCTGATACTGCTCCTAACCCATCTCCAGAAAAAGAATAAAAATCAAATTCCTATTTTATATTTTTTTTGATCTTCAGACATAGAGATGATTTGATTTTTGTACCATTGTTGAAATTCAATATCAGTATCGTCGAATAACATAACTTTTTTTTTAATTAGAAAAATACCAAGATCGTCTTCGGGCATACCTATAAAAGTTTGTCTTTCCGTGTGAATAACCTTTGACCCTTTATCGATAGGCTCTAAAGGAGATAATAAATAACTAAAGTGCTCACCCCAAACATATCTGACTATAGGTTGCTCTGCATTAATCATCATATCGACGTATTTTTTTTCATTTTCTATAATTTTTTCCATACCAGGTACGGGTTGATGAATAGCAGAAAATGACATTCCAATTTTTTCTTTGGGAATCCATAAAGAAGGAAAAGAAACATGAAGACCGATAAGTTTGTTTGAACGATGAAAAATAGCAATATCCTCTTGTATGGAGTAGCCTATTTCTTTAAAATTTTGAAAAGCAATATTCTTATTTGGATATTCTTGAGATAATATACTTTTGATTTTTTGAACTATTTTGCCGTCTATTTTATTATCATATAAATTATCATAATATATATTTTCTTTAGACTTTTTCTTAAGTTTCAGGTACCTCTCTTCCTCATTATCAAATTCAATAATGGAAAGTTTGCCTAATTTCTTAATTCCAGGAGCAATAGTATAAATAGGTCCATATTGCTTCCAATCTGTCATAAGTTTGTTTTTATCAATATTAAGAAGCCAATAATAGTAATACAAACAATAATAGCTTTTTTAAATATTTGCTCAGGTATTCTAGTGTGAACAAAATATCCACACCAAACACAAACCATGACAGCAATCCCAGTTAAATAATAATCTTTAATAGTAAGAGATATATTATTTCCAGATAGAGAGTATTGGATTATCCTTATCAAATTAATTATAAAAAAATAAGCAGCCATTGTTGATCTTAGTTGTTGTTTGTTTAAAAATTTATCTTTATAGCCCATTAAAACAAATGGACCTCCGATTGTAAAAAGTCCCTGAATTAAGCCTCCTAAAAATATGAAGCTATTTTTAATATAATTATGAGGATTATAATTTGAATTAATTAAATTTAAAAATCCATACATAACTAAAATTATAGCAAATATATTCAAGAGGATATCTGTTTGAAGGTATTCTATTAAATAAGTTCCTACTAAAGCGCCCGGAATAGTCATGGATAGTATTTTTTTTAAGTCTTTGAAAGATACGTGTTTAAAAGATTGAATTAATATCGCTAATCCTGAGTTTAAACCTAAGAACATTGCAATTTTTAAAAGTAAATCAAAATCAATAAAAAACCCAGAAACTCCTAAAAAAATTATAGTACCTCCAAAGCCAAATATACTTTCAATAAAATAGGCAAGACCTGCAATAGAAGTTATTATTAGAAAACTGGACATCAATGCTCGATATTTTTTTAATTACTGTTAAAAATAACACTAGAATGTTTTTTAATAAAAGTAACTCTATTTTTAAATTTTTTATAATTTTAATCTTGATGTTATTTTTAAATATCAACAATCTTTTTTCATTAACACAGGATATTAATTTGAATATTGCGAGTAGTAGCCCTTTAGAAATTAAATATGTTCTCGCTAAAGGAATCTGTAAGATGCTTTCAAGAGAGCATGATGTAAGTAAATTTATGGGAGGTGTAAATTCACTTAATTGTAATGTTCTCATCACAAGTGGAACTAAAGAAAATTTAGAACTTATTAAATTAAAAAAAAGTAACTATGCCATAATTGAAATAGATAAAACACCTTATGTCTCTAATACTAATTTATTAACTTCAATGATTTTTTTTAAAGGAAATAGAACTAATTGGGCACTGGTTACCAACCTTCAAAGTGAAAGGCAGGAAGTCTGCGAAGTTACAGAGGCAGTATTTAAAAATTTTTTAGAATTAAAATATTTACATTCAAACTTTAAAGAATTCTCTCATGAAACATTTATAATTAGAAAAATCCCAATCCATATGGGGGCACTTAAATACTTTGAAACAAGAGGGTGTAAATTTAAAAATAATAAAAATGGAGAACTCTAGCTTTAAATAGGAAGATTTATTTTATTAAAACCATCAGTCACTACATATATAAATATAATAGCAAAAATAACTATTCCTAAATAGATTCTCATTAACAAATGTTTACCTATTCAAGCAATAAGAGTAAAGAGTTTTTTAATAATTTTACATAATATTCTATATTAATGGATTATATTATCATCAATGGAAATATTTATTTTTGGTTTTATGACTGGACTGAGCTTAATTTTAGCTATTGGGGCTCAAAATATTTTTGTTATTGAGCAAGGTTTAATAAAAAATAATATATTTATAATTTGCTTACTATGTTCACTATTTGATGCTTTTTTAATAGCATTAGGTGTATTTATCTTTCATTTCTTCATTTTTTTTTCTAATTCTACTGTCATTTTAATTCTTAATATTCTTTTAGTTATTTTTTTACTTCACTTTATTTATCAAAAAGCATCCCAATCTATTGTAGATTATAGATGTAAGAATGACAAAAAATCCAAGGATACTATTAGTCAGTCCATTCTCAAAACTTTAGGTTTTACATTTTTAAATCCTCATGTGTATTCAGACACTGTTTTTTTCTTAGGTAATTTTTCTAAATCTATGGAAATCTTATCAAAGATCACCTTCGGATTAGGGGCATCTTCAGCTTCATTAATTTTTTTTTTTACACTAGGTTATGGTGCTAAGTTAGTTAGTCCTTATTTAGATAATCCCTCAACTTGGAAAATCATTAATTTATTCATAATTTTCTTTATGTCATGGCTTGTGGTTTTTATCTTTTATAACGAAATTTATCCTTATATTTTCTAAAGAATAAACGGCGCTAACAACGGAGGAATAACAAAAGGAGTACTTTCATTTGACGTTAATAGCGCCTAAGACACTTAAAATTTAACAATAATTATAAGATTTTACTCATGTTAATTCCTCATAACAGCCATTCATTACTATTATTAATTTTATATTTAAAGCACGTCTGCTAATTATTTTTAGCAACAGTAAATCTTATTAATTAAGCTTATATTTTGGTCATGAAAAATTTTACACAAACAGACAAATACATTAAATTTTGGCTCAATCTAGTCAGCTTTAACAAAAATTAATTAGTTAATACTTATTATAATCTCAAGCTGTTTTTGATATAGTTGCTCCTTCAAAACGAGTAAAACAAAACCTTTGTATTCAGTTTAGAGATCATAATCTCTTTTATGGTAATCCATTTTGTTGACTTGAAGGACTTTAGATTACTTTAAAAAGTAATCTTATTTACTATCAAAGCTCCTCTCATCTGCATAATTTTCAAACCTAAATTATGATAAGTCTCTTGGTCATGTACCATTTTTTCATCTAAATCCAATCTTTTAACATCATCTATATCCATATCATAAGTAGAACAAGCTTTGCTATACACAATTATTTCTTTTAATGGCAAAATTATTTTATGATTTATTGCAGACATACAAGTTAGAACAAAGTCCAAAACACAAATATCTGTACAAATCCCTGTAACTATTAAGCTTTCAATTTGATGATCCTTAATCCAACTTATGAACAAATTCTGATTAGTTTTTAAATTGATGGCACCAATAAAACCGTTAATACAGTCCTTATTGATTTTTAAATTTTTACTCGTCATGAGCCACTCAAGCTCTTTAATTATTTTCTCCTCGCCAGTGCCTTTGATACAGTGAGGAGGATAGGGGTGTTCTGGCCTATCATCCTCATGTGTATCTAAAAAAAGTGCAATAGGGAGTGATTTTTTATCAAATATTTTTGCTAATTTGTTAGTTTCTTTAACCATATTTTCCACTTGATAATTTTTTTTTAATGGGGCCAAATTGCCTGCTCCAACTGTGCAAAAACCATTAACTTCATCAATTATTAGCATTCCAGAATTTTTTTTAATATTAAAAGATGTCTGATTGATGATTAAATCTAACTTATGATCCATAGCTATTAATAAAACACAGTTTTTGTATACGGACTATATTAAAAGTTCATAATTACTTCTTAGGTTATTTCACAAGAATATGATAGTTCTAGCCGAAATAACTAATTGAGATTCCTTATAGATTAATAAATTTCTTTTTAGCTTAAAAACATGGATACATTTACTGCACTTAAACTTGATGAATCGCTCAATATATCTTTAAAAAGATTAAAATTTGACCTACCGACCCCAATTCAAGCACAAGCAATTCCTTTAGCTCTAAAAGGACAAGATATCTTAGGTACAGCCCAAACTGGTACAGGAAAAACTATAGCTTTTGCTATACCTTTAATTACTCATCTAATTAAAAATCCAAAAAATAATGCTTTAATACTCACTCCAACCAGAGAATTGGCTGCTCAGGTACTTCAATCAATTCGAGAGCTTTTAGATAGAACAAACCCTATTCCAACAGCATTGTTAATTGGAGGGGACCCTATGCCTAAACAACTTCAACAGTTAAAAAGAAATGCAAGAATTGTAGTGGGTACCCCTGGTAGAACAATGGACCACTTACAAAGAAAAACTCTTAAGCTTGAAACAACCACATTCTTAGTTTTAGATGAAACTGACAGAATGTTGGATATGGGCTTTAGCGAAGATATTAATAAAATTCTTTCAAAATTACCCAAACACCAAACCTTGTTATTTTCAGCTACTATCCCTAAAAATATAATGTCTTTGGCTGAAAAATTTCTTCATCAGCCTGCTAGAATTGCTGTAGGGGGAGATAATAAGCCAATTGAAAATGTGAAGCAAGAAACACTCCAAGTCACTGAAGCCAGTAAGTATGACCAATTAGTTTTGGAATTAGATAAAAGAACAGGGTCTATTATTGTTTTTGTAAAAACTAAGAGAGGCGCTGAGAGACTGGCTAAAAAACTTAGAGGTGAAGATTATAGTGTAGACGCTATTCATGGTGATCTAAGGCAAAGCAAAAGAGACAGGGTTATTTCAAATTATCGTAAATTAAAGTTCAGAATTTTAGTAGCTACAGATGTTGCTGCCAGAGGCTTAGATATCCCTCATATAGAACATGTTATCAACTATGATATTACTCAAAGCCCTGAGGACTATGTTCACCGTATTGGTAGAACTGCTCGAGCAGGTGCAAAAGGTTTCGCTTTAACTTTTCTTACAAATGCTGATAGAGGAAAATGGGATGCAATACAAAAACTCATTAATCCAAGTTACAAGTCTCAATCTGGAGGGTCATCAAGGTCTGGATCTTCTAAATCTTATAAGGGTAAGCCTAGAAAAGGACCTAGAGGGGGAGCTAAATTTGGTTCTCCTAAAGCATCAGGAGGAAAAGGAAGTAAGCAGTTTACTTTTAAGAGTAAAACAAAGAAGACTTTTACAAAGAAGAAAAAAACTTTTAGTAAAAAACCCGCTTAATTTTCTAAATTTTTTCAATTGAAAATAAAACTTTTTTCAAATGATAGAAAATTATAATAGCCGCAACAATATTAATGGACAGTATACCAATCCAAATTCCATTTAATCCAAAATCAAAATAGTTATCAATTGTATATAGTACGGTTAATGGAAGTATTCCTAATCTCACAAAGGCGTACAAAGTTGTATATAAAGGTTTTTTAATTCCTTGAAAAATCGAACCACTCATATGAGTGACAACAAAAAAGAAAGTAGAAAATGCAAAAATAAATAGATAATCTTTGGACAGCCTAATAACTTCTAAGTCTTTAGTAAATAACGAAGACAGGTATTCTCCAAAAAATATTAAACCTAAGAAGCCAAAAAACATCATTATTAAGCCTATCTTTAAAGAAATCATATAACTGTCTCTAACTCTACGAAATTTTTTAGCTCCGTAACTTTGACCTACTATAGAGAGTAGAGCGGTATTTAGCCCAATAGTTGGAAGAAGGATTAATTCCTCTATTCTGCAGGCTATGCCAAAAGCAGCTGCAGCTGAAGGTCCGTATAAAGTAACGAATTTTGTGATAACAAAAAAACCAAATGCAATCATGAGATAACTTGAGCATGTCGGTAATGACTGAGATATGAAACTTTTCAGAAAATGTATTTTAATTTTCAGCATAGAAATATCAAAATTTTTTAACATTTCTGTTTTTAAAACATAATAGAATAAGTATATCGTTGCTATCACTTGAACGATTACTGTTGATAGTGCTATCCCAGCAATTCCTAGAGAGGGTATTAAAAACAAACCGAAGCAAAGTATCGGGTTCAGACCAATATTTAGAAAAAAACCAAATATCATAATATTTCTATTCTTTTTTGTATCTCCAATTGAGTTTAATGCAGAATTGACAACTAAATTCAGGATCATGAAGGGTGCCCCAAGTGCAATGACACTAATATAACTAATTGCCATCAACAAAAAATTTCCATCAGCACCAAAAAAATTAAATATCCATTCTGATGAATAAAAAATCATTAATCCCACAGCAATTGAGATAATTAATGAATAAATCAAAGCTTGAATATAAATTTCACATGCACTCCTTAGGTCTTTAGCGCCAATATAATTTGAAATAAGTGCTGTTGTGCCTTGTGAAAACCCAATAGCTAAGGCTAGAAGGATAAAAAATACAGGAAAAGTAATAGCCATTGCACCGATAGCCTCTGATCCAATTAAGCCTGCATAAAAAGTATCCGTAATATTATAAAAAGTATGAAACATCATTCCAATACCTGCTGGAAAAGCAATTTTTATTAATTGAGATTTAATATCCCCTTGAGTTAAGTTCATTATTCAACTGTTAGTACAGTCAGAACCATTTTATTTCAATAAAAAAGGATTATTGTTTATTTTTTCTAATAAAGATAAAAGACTGAATACACAAATATGTGAAAAGAGACCCGGTTATAAGCATCATTAACTTTGATGCATCTGCCCATAAGTTTTCGAATGGATTTGCAATATTTCTAAAAAAATCAAGACCACCTAAAAAAATGATAAGACCCAGAGTTACAACGATATGCATGAGTAATTTTTTTTTGCTAGGAATAAAAATAGCTAAAAAAGATAAAATTAGTATTGGTAGCCCTAAGATAGAAGGAATTAAGGAAGTCAAAGAGTCACTACCGGTCATATTAGTAATCCACAATCCCCAAATTATAAGAAAAATACCATATGAAATAGAGATTTTCTCCATATTTAATCCCAAAAATGTATATTCTTTATTCATTATAATTTATTACTCTAGACTTAAAAAAAAGGTAATAAAGAAAAAAATTTTAAATATGAAAAAAACACTGATTTTATTTTCGACAACAGATGGTCAAACAAAAATTATATGTGAGAAGATATATCAGGCATTACATAATAGAGAATCGATCCAATTAATTTCGATAAACCAATACAAAGATATCAATATTCAAGAATTCGATACAGTAGTAGTGGGAGCTAGTATTCGTTATGGAAAGCATAGTCTTAAAATTCAAAATTTTATAAAAGAAAATAAAAAAATATTAGATAATATAAAAACAGCTTTTTTTAGTGTGAATGTTGTTGCCAGAAAGTCAGGCAAAAATACACCATTAACAAATCCTTATGTTATAAAATTTTTAAAAAAATTAAATTGGAATCCTAATATAACAGCTGTTTTTGCAGGTAAGATCAATTACCCGAGTTATAAATTTATTGATAAGCAAATGATAAGATTAATTATGTATATTACAAAAGGACCGACAGACACGTCTAAAAATTTTGAATTTACTGATTGGAATAAAGTAGATGATTTTTCTAGAGATCTTGAAAATCTTATTAATTTAAATTAGAAATTTATTCCCATTTTGCCTCAGGCGGCATAGACATAAGAATAGCTTCAATATTACCTCCTGTTTTTAGTCCAAATAATGTTCCTCTGTCATGTAAAAGATTGAACTCAACATACCTTGATCTTTTATGGGACAGTTTTTTAAGATCATTGTTATCATATTTTAAATCTTTTTTCCGATTAGTATTTGAAATAATAAAGTTAATAAAAAATTGACCAATATCTTTGATAAAATTTAAATCATTTTCAAAATTATTAGTATTTAAGTTATCAAAAAAAATACCCCCAATGCCTCTTGGTTCTTTCCGGTGCTTTAAATAAAAATATTCATCGCACTCTTTTTTAAAAATAGGATAATAATTCGAATCATGTATATCTAAGGTCTTTTTTAATCCAACATGAAATTCTCTAGTTTCTTTCTCTTCAGCAACTGCGGGTGTGAGATCACAACCTCCCCCAAACCAACTTTTTGTAGAAGTTACAATAAAGCGCGTATTAAAATGAGCTGCCGCAATTTTAGGATTTTTCATATGAGCTACAACTGAAATCCCGCTTGCCCAGAAAGATGGATCTTGGTCAGTGCCTGGCATATTTTTTCTAAATTCTTCTGAAAATTCACCATGAACAGTCGAAATATTTACACCAACTTTTTCAAATATACTCCCCTTAAGCTTAGATATCAGTCCACCACCACCACCTTGACGTTCCCAATTTTTTTCTTCAAATTTTTTTCCTTCAATTTTTTCTATTGAACCCACCATTTGATTACGTAATTCTTTAAACCATTTAGAGCTATTATTTTTTTGTTGTATTAAATCTTCTCTCAATATTACCAACCTTGAAGTTCCGATTTTATCAAAGATTCAATCATTTGAATATGATCTTCACGGTCATTTAGGCAAGGAATATAACCAAAATTCTTCCCACCATTTTCCATAAATATTTCTCTATTCTCACCATTTAACTCTTCAATTGTTTCAAGACAATCTGAAGAAAAAGCTGGGCTTATCACTTGAATATCATCAATACCTTCTTGGGCAAATTTTTCTATGGTTTTGTCGGTATAGGGTTGTAACCACTCTGCAGGACCAAATCTTGACTGAAATGTAGTTAAGCATAACTCTTCATCTAAGCCCATTTTTTCTTTCACGAGTCTAGTCGTTCTATGACAAAAACAGTGATAAGGGTCTCCTTTATCTAAATATTTTTTTGGAACTCCGTGATAACTAAAAATTAATTTTTTTGGTTTAGAATTTGTTTTCCAATATTCTTTAATACTATTGCATAAAGCCTCGATGTATTGCGGGTGAGCATGATAATTTGATATAAACCTTAAAGCTGGAACCCATCGCCATTTTAAAAATTCTTTTGCAACCGCATCAAAAGTTGAACCAGTTGTAGCTGCACAATACTGGGGATATAAAGGTAAAATAATAATTTTATCAC
>Ga0115004_10002743_pt1 | contig 14458 bp, 18 predicted proteins | sample ArcticOcean_MG_C_10_FD_88737 | JGI IMG/M metagenome (GOLD analysis project Ga0115004, IMG submission 88737) | Marine microbial communities from western Arctic Ocean - ArcticOcean_MG_CB11_90 | ecosystem: Environmental > Aquatic > Marine > Oceanic | place: Arctic Ocean: Canada Basin | collected...
GTACTATCGAGTAAATGCCAACATCCATTGGATTGTTGTCCAATGTAATCACATTCTACATTGTCTCTACAGAAATTACCAGCCCTCGTGGAATCGTTATGACACCCCCCGCTACCCACGTACTTATACTCACTTGGTGGTTTTATGTATTTTACTAAAGCATAAATATTCTGTTTCTCTTTGTCAAAAATTGTTTTTGCATGTGTGGTCTGGACATGTTCTGCGTATATCTTGAAATCTCTAAATGAAATGCCATGTGATTGCATATTGCCAGAACCACCAGAACTAATGACGAAATTATCTCCTGGTTCAAAAATAATATCCTCCCCAAATTTATTTTGTTCCACGCCATCCAATACCAGCCGAATAAGATTATTTTGAATTGTTATAAAAACGAAAGTGGGCTTAAATCCGATTTCATTTCCGCCATATAAATCATTTTCAGAAGATATACTTTGACTTTCTGTTTTTAATAATTTGTCTGTCATATAACTTATTTCTAAAGTTGGATTGGTCTTGCTTGCAATAACTCGAAGTGGCATATAAAAAGGGTTAGTCGGATCTGATATTTTAAAAATAGATGTTGGCCGACGTTCCTTTACGGTTTCGTCGAAAATAATCCAAAATGAAAACGACATGTTGCCTACAAGTAACTTTTTTTTGTAGAAAACCGCATTTTTTTTAAGGCTACCCCACGTTACGATGTTTGGTCGATAATGACTTAGTTTGAAAAACTTCGGACTTGAATCATGATCAATCCAAATTGGAATGTTTGGAGTATCCAAAACCCTTTTAGATGAGAACCCTTCTTTTTCAAACGGACAGAAGTAATCTAATGCGCTTCCCCAATGTGAAACTGGGTCGACCCCCGCAACTTTTGAAATGCTTATTGATGCTGGTTCTGGAGAATGTCCTAGAGAATGTCCTAGAGAATGTCCTGGAGAATGTCCCAGAGAATGTCCTGGAGAATGTCCCAGAGAATGTCCTGGAGAATGTCCTGGAGAATGTTCAATTATTTTGATTTGTACAGAGTCGTAAAAATAGCGACCTACCAAAAACGAAACAAAAGAAATCAAAACAAACATTACTAAAATGGTTCTAAATCGCGTAAATAAATCCATATTGTTATAGTATTATCAGATAATATATTTTGAAAACAATATAAATAGACACGCCTAATCCTTATATATATATATATGAACACCTCGGATACAAACCTCATTTCAATACGTCATGTTGGTCAAGTTAAATGGTTTAACAACAAAGCAGGGTTCGGGTTTATCACAATGAGAGACGAACATGGTATACAAGTTGACGTTTTCACTCACTATTCTACAGTACGCGTGACTGACACTCTATACAAATATTTGGTTCAAGGAGAATATGTTGAATTTGACTTGACCAAATCGACTAATATGAAACATGCATTTCAGGCCGCAAACATAACGGGCATTAACGGAGGAAATTTGATGTGCGAAACCAGAAAGCTTAATCGTCCCGAGAAAAGTGTTCGACAAAGACGTCAGTCTCCCGAACCCCCAGTCATGGAAGATGAATTCACGAAGGTCGAGACAAATCGACAAAGACGTCAGCATATTCGTCCCAAAATTATGAAAGGCGAATTCAAGCAGATCGATTCAATACGACATGTTCAGAAAATCTGAAAGGATTTTAATGTTAATTATGATACGAAAACTAACTAATGTAAAAAACAATATAAATAATCCAGAAGAGACAACATATATGTCGATAGAAGTTAAACAAATTTGTAATCTATCAAAATTAAGTCATCTTATTTCTCAATATGAAAACGATTTGGCGTCGATGAAATCGACGTATGATTGCCTTAAAGGGAGACAAAAACAAATGAAAAATGTGCTAAAAAAAATCCAAACGAAAGCATTAAAAAATCAGAATAAACCTAAATCCATCCGTAAACCTTGCGGATTTGCAAGACCGTCATTTGTTTCCAGCGACATGTGTGACTTTTTGAAGGTTGAGCATGGTAGTCTTGTGTCGCGAACGGAAGTCACTAAGTCTCTTATTCACTATATTAAGTGCCATAATTTGCAAAACGAGTCTAACAAACGTCAAATAGTACCCGACGAAACTCTATATAAATTGTTTGGAGAGGAATCGCGAAAATTGGATCTCACATATTTCACCATGCAGAAATTTGTAAACCAACATTTTCCCAAAGCAGTTGCTGCACCACAGGTGGTCTAAGATATGCAATGTAACACGTGAAACCTAAAATTTTCGGGAAAAAAGTCAAACACTTTTTTACTTTGATGCAGGTTATAGGCCATCCTTTCTGCGCATTACCTCACCACTGAAAGCATTAACGATTCTAAGTACTTAAAGCTTATTAAAATTTTGTATTCATTAGTAATACAAAATTGAAGAAACACATACGCAATAAATTAATAGACCAATAGACCAAAGACAACATGTCATCCGCCTCATCAATGCCATCTGAGTTCAAGCGTCAGCGCCGACACATGTGTTCGGAGATCCGACGGTTTCGCCGCTCGACTTTTACAGTTACAGAAAATGTACTTAAGGACATCGACCTCGAACAAGTCTATCGCGAAGCATTCTTACGTGCTGCACAAAAGGATGCAAAGAAAGTATCGGAAGAGCCCAAGAAGGACGTAGTAGTCATAGGCAAATATATGAGGTACTACTCTACTGAAAGCATACATAAATACTATGCCTCCACTGGGTCAACGAAGTTCGTTGACGAATTTTACATGTCGTGGGCGAGGAGCGAAAATGCAAAGGTGTCGACCGAAATCGCAAAGGCATCCTTTGTTTGGAGGGGACTTCCGACATTTTAAGCTTGAATTTTTATTAAGTTACCAATTGGTGTTATATTAATTTTGGTTGCAAAATTGAAATTTTAAATGAGTAACTATGTAAACTATTACTAAAACACACTAAGATGAATTTCCAAACTCGTTCTTTCATTGATCGCATGAACATGCTATTAAAACATGGCAGTGGACCTCAGAACGACGCAGAAAGAAAGTTACTCGCAGAATTTGAAGCCTTGAAGTATTTTCTCAATGAAACAAATTTAAGCGGCACGGACATTTGCACAGGACTTAACGAAACCAGAAATCTGAAAAAGTCGTTGAATATTTCGTTTCACATGCATTTTAAGAAGTTGCACGACTCGTTCAAATGCGTCCGAGATTACTATAGACAGAGCATTCCGGAAATAGATACTATATATGTAAACTCCCTTTCATCAGTGATGTGTCTTGTGGAGGTGTTTACTCAGTCAGTCAGTCAGTAATTTATTTCAAATGCGAAATGATCGTAATTTGGCTTATCTTTGAATTTTAAAAACTGTCCGTGTATCAACATTCCAACAATCATCTCGCTGCATTTATCGTCCTGCTTTTGTAGTTGATACAACCTTGTCCATTCTTTTTTTCCTTTTAACCACTGATTATAAGGATGTAAAATATGTTCTCTTTTATATTCCACTTCTTCCTCCAACCGAAACGGAACGTTAGTATAAAGAAATGAGCCGTAAACCAACTCCCATAAAATGTAGATTAGCGAAATAAAGTCATCCCGAGGTACAACATCTTTTCCCTCATGGACATGGAAACTCACATAACTCGGACTTCCTATAATGTGTTCTTTTTGAACTTCATCAATATGATGATGCCCATCTTTCAAGAAGGACGTCGCCAAGCCAAAATCGATCAGATTCCATCCTTGGTTAGAATCTCTCATGAAATGTGCGGGCTTAAGGTCACGATGTACAATGCCGGCTTTATGTATTTTTTTAAGAGTGTTAATCATAGTATTCCACCATGTCATTTTTTCGTATAAGCTCAGAGAACTTCCCAAGTTCTCGAGTGACCCTACATAATACGTCATAATTAGACAATAATATGGATTTGTAATTCCGTAGTAATAAATATTCGGTAAATTCGTGCATTTTTGAGAGTTCAAGTAGTGTAGAATCGTGGCCTCATGTTTGACTAAACTAAACGCGGCATCGACTTTTTCGAGTTTTGCAGCATAAAACTTATTTGTTTTAAAACATTCTGCTTTAAAAACAGACCCGAACGCCCCTTGCCCAATTCGTTTCGTAATAACATATTTTTCTGCGATAACAATGTTGACACTCATTAAGAAAAGTATGTGCATAAGTTTATATAGTTTTACGATGCTTCCTTATTTAATTTATTTTTTGTCATTGTTCGCCATTAATTTTATATACGCACTTGTCTATTTAGGCGTATTTTCGGCTGTTCCGCAATACGTATATTTTTGGAATATTGCCGTCCAACTGTGCTTGTCCTTATTTTTAATGTTCAGGTATCATCCATTTCGAACACACCGATTCAAACCATTGGACGCCAAAATGATTTTTGGCGTAGCTACGTTGTTGCTGTTCAATATTATTAGTTTTCCTGTGCTTTATTCCTATGCTGGGGTTATATTTGGTCAATAATGAAAAATTTTATTAATTTCTGGTCGGCATCGGATAACGCGTTATATGCAATTAAATTATCAACAAATATCGTATTTATTTTCATTGACCAATATTGTTTCGCCTCAATCATCTTAAAGTGAAATCTTAATCCCGAATTGCGCACTTGATTTGATTCTAAGACATGACCCAGAATTAATAGTAATCCAGAGAAGAACTTCATTATAACTATATATGGTATGTATATTTATAATCATATTGATTGTTTATCTGAAGTAACTATATAAAAAAGTTTAACTGGAAATATTAATCAAATGTCTTTAGCCGAAATATTCATTAAAGTCCAGAATGACCCAGAAATGAAAGTCGACCCTACGTGGATTGACGCCTGGTTGGAAAACATCGCGAAGAAGGAAGATATATACCACTACTTAGAAAATAAAACAACCCAGAGCATTCATACAGAAAAGGAAGAAATCCTGTCGAAATATCCAGATACTGACAAATGGACGAAATCACTTTATATGTACAGGTTTGTTAATGATTTACAAGATCTTCGGCTTGGTCGTTATATTCGTTGGATCAGGCGTACGGAAACCGGTGAATGTTCATTGGTAAATGGAGGTTTTTTACTCCAAATAAAGTTTTTGAAAAACGGAACTTATTTAGTATGCAAAAGTGGATTAAAAATAATGCAATACGAGCTCGATAAATGTAAAACATTTCAAAAAATGACCGCTGAAGAATGGATCGTTTTAATGGCCAACTCTTCATCATAATCATGTTTTCTGTTCTTTTTATTCGTTTTGCTACTTCGATTTGATACACGCCGTTTTCGTTGGGTCTTACACTTACTGCTGGGCGGGGGGCTTATCTTAAAATTAAGAAACTCTCTTAGATGAAACATTATTTTTTGCGATATTTGTAAATCCATGTAAATATCGGCGTTTCCTTTTCTGACTATTCTCCGACGATGAATAATAAACCAATTCACCCAATACTCTTCTGAAGATAACATTTTATTGTAAAGGGGCAACCACTTTGCGGAAAGAACTCTCTTAATTATTTCAAATGTTTTTAGATGATGAATATAGGCCCGTGGGCAAATATAATATACCTTGCTGCTTTTCATTAAAGGGTATTCCACGTCATCTATGAAACAAATATCTGCAATGTCAGCTATCATTGAACAATTCAAAAAGTCATCTATTTTCTTCTGATGACTCGACCGACATTCCTCCATGGTTTTGTTGTTTATTTTGAAAGCACCAATAATCCTATCAAAGAGTTTTTTCTTTGAGGGTTTGGATCGAGTCTGTTTAATTTTTTGCTCGAGATAGTCCGATATCAAATTAACCCATTTTCCGGAACACTGATTATTTGTGTAAATGAACATTTTATGACATAACCTTTTTAATTTACAATCGTATAAATACTCCAAAATAGTCAACATTCCATAACGCAAAAACTCCGGATATAAATCTAACAGCTCGTAAAAATGTTTGCAATCAGGACAAACCTGGTGAATACCTTTCCAAATAATATATAGGTCTGCGAAATACCCTAAAGTCTCATCCATATCAAACACGATTATTTTTTTAGGAATTTTGAAATGCACATTTTCGTGTGACGGTTTGGTAAACCAGGGTAGGTAATATTTTCCTTTAAATAATTTAACGTCTTCTTTCGACAAAACCCTCGTGTTCATATTATATGACCCCTTTTTAAAAAAAATCATCAACTTCTTCGCGTCGCACTCTTGAAATCCAACCAACTAATTTCTTTTCCAGTATTTTTTTGGGTGTTGGTTTCATCGCCATCTATTCCACCTTGAAGTTTACTTTCGACGAAAATGCGATGAAGTATTTTACCCATAATTACAGAACCTTCTTGTTGATCAATTTCTCCTTCTTCTATTTGTTTCAGCGTCAAAAGTGCCTTGGTCATCAATTCCTCATTCAAATCATCTTTCAACAAATGATTGAATATCTCCGTATACCCATTAAACAAAAATGAACATTCTCTTTTGCAGGTTTCTTTAAAGACTTTTGGGCGTTCTTTTCTAATGTTTGCGTCTCTTTTTTTCAGAAATTCCATTTTTGCAATATCTATCTGAATAAGGTCGCTGTGTTTTAGTTTCCTGATCCCTTCCGTATTATCTTCATAATCACTATTCTGAATAAGTTTATTCAAACAGAGCCGCTCACTGGTATTCATTTACCATAAAATAAAAAACGCTCTATATGTTTATTTAGCAAAAACTATATATGAACTATCAATATAATCCTGAATATGATGTTTTCCCCCACAAACGAACAATCTTTGAGGCTTGCATATCTACTGATAATTATTTCTTTCATTCTTCTGTTTGTATTCCGAGACACGATTTCCCATTGGAAAGAAGTATGGAAGGCCAATATCAGAAAGGGGTTATATGACAAAATGATACAATTATCGGTGGTGGGAGACACTGCGATAACCAGTACCGGGTTTTTCAACGTTTTATATCATTTTCTGGATGATCACTTTTTGAAACCTTCGGATGATGCAACATTTGATTATCTTTTAGATGGGGAATCTGACGATGGGTCGGTAAATAAGGATAAACCGGAAAACGACGACGAAAGTGAAGGTGAAAATGATTATGAGGATGAAGACGACGACGAAGAAGAAGAAGAAAAAGAGAATATATTAAAGGGATAAAAGAGCGTGATTGTCAAACCGCCTTTGCGATGGAAAATATAGGTTTCCATCAATATTTACGCGATTTGAAAACTGTTGCCACTCTGATTCCCGCCTCTTGTAGAAAATTGTGTTTTCACGTTTGGAGTGAGACACAATCCTCCCATAGAATTGGAATATCCACCCGACGAACCCACGCACCCAGGACTACCTTGAAGCATACTAACCGGATCAGATAGTTGTGACGCATCTATCGGAGATGCTTTCAGCCCTTCCGCTTCGAATACCCCTAAAACACCATTGGTATCTTGCAGTACAGAACTCGGTGTGCCATTGACGGATGCAGCGGAATGGGTAGATTCTGAAAAAGCATTCTCGAAATTCTCATAGGAGTACATATTTAACATGGAGTTCGATGAAGAATAAGGTATATAACCTAAACAACTTTTATAGATGGCCATAAATATTACCACAACAAATAGAAAAAATACGGCATAATACTCAATGGGTAGTTTCAAAAGTCGCAAGCCTTTCATTATACTTTCTCTAAAGATGTTTATTCGTACAGACTTTATGTTATTCCGAGTGAAACTAAGATCAATATAAATATATCAAATAAGAACAAATCATTATTAATATATGGCTGACGTGCCGCGGCTGAAATTTGGGCGAACAACTCCACGCTAATTCTGACAACCCATGCTTGAATTTACTATAGTACACGAAAGTTGAAGCGACGGAAAACCCACATTACATCCAATAATTAAATTATCTATCCAGTCACAATAATTTAATATAAAATTCATTATTTATTGTAGTTTCCATAAATCTCATCCATCTAATCTGTAAATGAAACCACATAAAACGAAATGAATTACTTTCAACCGATTTTCTCATTTCAACCGCCCATTTTATAGGAAAAAAAAGAAAAAGCATAAAATCTATAGTAGGAATTTCACCTACGATGGTCTTACTTTTTCTAAGAGTAAAACCTAAGTGATTTTTATATAGCAACAATACTTGTTTGAATGGAACGTTTTTTATAATATTCATCAACTCCGTCAACCATGGACAGTTTAAAATATTTGGATAAAATATTATCTGCTTCCAATACTTGTTCTACGGGGAGTATGGCATAGTATTGAAACTTAGGACGTCGCAACAACTCTTCTTTGGGAATATTAATACCGTGCATGGTCGAACTGTCTGTTGCCAAAAAATGATTGCTCATCAAATCTTCAATCAGAATGGGTTTTCCTATCTTTGTTTTTATACCGATGACCTGTCCATCAATAAGGTCCATTCTTTGTTGAGAGACTTCAGACATGCACCATTTTTCAACCCTCCCTTCAAACACGGTTTCGTTTTGGAAATGTCCGCTCACCTGAGTATTTAAATATAGAATCAGTTCTTTAAGGTGTTTGTCTTCTTTCGAAGACCCCATAAAATGGATATCCGGCATAAATAAATTCGACTGTTTTCCGCTGTAAAATATTTTTTCGGCTATAAACGGGACTTTTTTCGAGATCCCTTCTTTATAAATCTCTATGAGGGGTTTTGTACACAAAAAAGAATTGGGAACAATCATTCCACCGTAAACATAGAGTAATTGCACCATAGCCATTTCGCGAAAACGTTTTTTCATTGGTTCGGGGACTTGTGTCAGGTCCATGGTCCAGGATGGAATTAACTTCTCGAAACTGTCGTCGTCAATTAAACAAATATGGAAATCATCTCCACAATGATTAATGATACTTTGGATCGTAAGGTATAAATATGGCTGGTTTAAATCTGTACTTGTCCGAGACATGAAGTTTTTCCATTTTCTGGCATTTACCTCATAGCTTGAATGTATCCACAATTTGGGGCGGTTTTTACCGTACATTGTACTGTCATTCAGTAGATATTTTTTGACGAGTTCGTAGTCGTCTTTTGACTCGCTGTCGATGATTTTATCTCGGAATGAATTCCCAAAAAAACTGGCGACCGCCACCAGCCCAATTGCGAATACGACATAAGTGAGAGATGTATTTTTAAACATATTCATCGAAAACATACTTACTATTCTGTTATATTATAATAGTATTTTTTTAAACATTAATATTAACAGTTCAATGTACTATCCACAAAAAATGAATGATACGAAAATTATAAACAGTTATTAAACTTCTAAACCTTATTTATTATATACCGAATCGAATAACTGGAATGATTATATTGTTTCGTACCGATTATCTCATAGTCGTTCGAGTTGCAGATTTGCCGGATTAAATTTGCGAATGAAGAATATGTGAAATTCCGCGTCACGAAGTATTGTTTAGATTTATGGTAGTACGGTATAATTTCCGCTAAAAAAAATATGTCGTGATTATTATAAAGCATTCTTTTGAAAACGTTCTCGTCGATAACGTAATAGTCTAACCCCTTATTGCATATTTTATCGAGAAGTTCGAATAAAACATCCAATGGAACATTTTTTTTGAAAAGTTGAGAGTTCATTCCTGTATATTCAGTTAATATATTCTAGAAATATACATATTATTGGAATAATTACACTTACTTTCTCCATCAAGTTTTTCTGTAAAATTGATTAACACCCTTTGAAGTTAGAATGAATAAAGCTAGAATCAGGATGACTTACAACATTTTCTTTTGGTTTTATGAAGTACCACTTTGTTGTGGTACTGTATTATATACAGAGAAATGTCTTTCAAAATTACCAACTGAAATTCTACAGAAAATAGAACGATAGATTGACGGGTTATCCAGTCTCTATTATATTCTATTATAAATAATAGAAATCACTTAGAGATAATAAAACTTAGAATAAAATGGATGTTACGCCTTTATGTTGCGTTACAATTTATATTTTATTAGAAATTTATTTTTACATATATGTGCATTTTTTTTTGTTACCCACAATTGTTCTTTCTCGGTCAAGAGAAATGTATTCGGGAAGCGAAGCATTTCAGGTTGGAGAAAAATGCATAAATATCATTAAACGTATGAAAATGTATAATTTTCGAGATTTTATCAAAGGTTGGTTTCTAAATGCAGAGATTGAAAGTATACATACTGAAAATTTACATTCCTGGCTTTCTTGGATTTTATATGGTTGTGATTCGGAAGATTTAAGTTTCTATGAAAAACAAAAAGTTATTTCATTCCGCTTAGAAATGTGTGAAACGTTCGATATCACATTTAAAGATGGCTTCAACCCTGATGTCAGGCACTGTCGTTTTAGTCTTGAAAAGTTGACGACAATGCACCACCTCCTATTAGAATATGTTTTGTTCAATATATTTGAATGTCGTGCCCTTTTCTATCTCATATACAACGGTTTTAGTCGGACCAAAACGACTGGGGGGATACATGTTTGGTACAAAAAAAATGAGAAATCTTCTTCTAACCGACCATTACTTTTCCTGCATGGAATCTGCTCGGGGTGGTCGTCATATATTGAGTGTATTCACAAATTTGGTAAGGACCGTGACGTAATCCTGATTGATTATAGTTGCGTCAGAATTTCATGGATTCATCTTCACGTACCGGATAACTCCGAAATATATGATTGTATTAATGAAATATTTGAAAAATTCAAAATACAAAAAGTTTCACTTCTTGCACATTCGTGGGGAACATTGATTGCGACGTGGCTTTTAGAAAGAGACCCCAGTATTTTTACTGACATAACTTTAATTGACCCAGTTGGGTTAGTAATTTTCCTACCAGAACCGACATATATATTAATGTACAAGCCACCTACTACTTTACTCGACTTTGCGATTTGTTACTTTGTCAGGCATAATATAAATACAGCAAATGCTATGTACCGTAACTTATTTTGGTGCAACGTAACTTGTTTTCTAGACGATATTCCAAAAAATATTCCGATTCTTATTGGTACTGGTACTGATGATGACCTGGTGTCAAGTAACGCAATAAAAGATTTGGTTAACTTAACCAACCAAAATAGGAGTATTCATGAGTTCGTCACATTAATAACGTTTGAAAAGTATAAGCATGGAGATATTCTGTCAAAAACAGATTCAATCGACAAACTATATGAAGCAAAGAGGCGTCAGATGTGGGGAATCAGATAATGCGATTGATGATGATGTACCATTTTTTCATTATCTAAATGCCTACTGAAATATGCTGAAATAAGCTGTTTGTAAATAACGCCAATTCTATTTTATCCTCGTGGACGTTATGGAATATAGTAATATATTTACACAAGTATGGGATAATCTGGTATTTTACCTTTTCATCTAATATAGTCGTAGACTTGACAAAAAAGAAGAAATAGTCCAATATGTCTATCACTGAATATCCACTTTTAAAAAGAGAGTAAAGAATCGAAATTCCTTTATTCAGGTTGTTTTCTCTCAACGCATCTATGTAGTCCTCGAAATGATGTGAAGATATGTTGGAACAAACCGCTTTACAAATCGTAAGTGTGATTGGTTTATTTAATATATATAGTTTTTCTAAATAATTAACCATGATTCGCACTGATGTACTACAATTTGACATTAAATATTCTTTACACGCATCATCCATTGTCATATTTTCTTCTTTTATTATCAATTCCATGTACGCCCTTATATTTTTAAAGGAAAGAGACTGCAGTTGAATGATATGCATACGTGATTGTATATTTTCGATTACTTTTTGCATGTTGGTGCATACCATCGTGAAATGGACGTTGTGTTTGTAATTATCGATGTAATTCCGGAAGACTTGCTGGCTTTGTTCGTACACGTTATCCACGTCGTCGATAATAACCATCTTCTTCTTCCCTGGAACTATACTCCGCGTTTGACAAAAAGTTCGCATTTCGTTTCGGTAATACTGAATTCCTTGTTCTTTCAAGTTATTTATGTAAATGACATTATTTTCAGGAAGCGGGTCTTCCTTTTGTAAATTATAATATGTTCTCACCAAACACTCGAGCAACATGGTTTTACCGGAATTCTGGTTTCCGTAAATGAGAATATTCAGATCGTCTATTTCCAAGAATGTTTTAAGAGCGTTTTCTGTATTTGGGTTCAGGTTAAAATCCTCAATAAAATATGGTCGGTATTTGGTTAAAAAAGATTCCGACATTTTGGGTTCACTTCCGTATCATCTTAAGTATACATTTGTATCTATATGAATATAAACAAATTATAATATTTTCAATTAATGGTAGACTTTTATAAAATATTAGAGGTTCCTCATAACGCCACGGGGAAAGATATTAAACAATCATACCGCAGATTGTCTCTTATGAATCATCCCGATAAGAATCCGTCGACAGACGCCCACGAAAAATTCAAACAAATCAACGAGGCTTATGATACATTGGGGGATACAGAGAAAAAAAGTAGATATGACAATCACGGCGGTAACGGCTCACCTGGTTTCGGTTTCCCTGGTGGCGGGGGATTCCCCGGTTTTCAGTTCGGTATGGGAGGCAACGGTATCCGAGTTCACCATGGAGGTGGAGGTGGAGGTGGAGGTGGGATGCCGCCTGATATAAATGCCATTTTTGAAAATTTATTCAATATGCAGAGTGGAGTACATCATCCAAATATTAAAATATTCCACAACGGAATGCCAAGCCCAGTTACTCCACAGAAACCTCAGCCTATCGTTAACCACATCAATATCACATTAGATCAAGCGTATACAGGATTTATACTTAAATTGGAATTGGAGAGAAGTATTTTTGTTTCAGGTGTAGAGAAGGTTGAGGTGGTGTCTATTCCTATACAGGTCAATAAAGGAATCAATCATGGAGAACGTATTATTTTATCTGAAATGGGAAATAGCTCCCCGCAGAACATCAAAGGCGACATCCATATTATTGTCGACATTACGAAACACGATATGTTTACACGAAATGGAATAGATCTGTTTTGTAAGAAGACGATTTCATTGAAAGAAGCTCTATGTGGATTTGCAATAGAGATCCATCATTTAAACGGTAAAATGCTACGCTTAACGAATCGAAATCAATCCTCCTATATTGTTAACCCAGGATATAGAAAAGAAATCCCCAACTATGGTATGGAAACTGCGACGGAACTGGGAAAACTTATTTTGGAGTTTGATGTCGAATTTCCGACGGGTCTGACAGAAGAACAAGTCACCGCGTTAAAGGCGATTTTGTAAAATAAATCCAAATCGAAAAATAATGTTAATCAAGAATTAATCTCACTGGAACGCCCTCGGTTACACAAGGCGAACGTTTAATTCCGATGACAAGCCCAACCACATCAAGCTTCTCGTTGAAAGTAGATAGTTCTGATGTATCTAAGAGAACGACAATGTCTGAGTTTTCACGCTTCATCACATCGGCTATTTTATCATCCACATAATTACCGGAAATGGAACAGATATCTTTCGCAAATCCACTTTTTATATAATCTTCGGATACAATTGTTTTGAGTGATTCAAAATTTAATAATCTATATTTCGGATATATATTTACGTTATCAACTGTTATCGATTCTGTGAATTCATCTATCTCCGAAGAACATTATATAATATCTATATATAATATAATAATTTAAAAACAAACCAAATTTATGTATGTTTGAAAAAAACAAACCAAAAACAGCCTCAGGGAGGATGTTATTACATAGAAAATCCATTAGTATGAGAAGTGTTCATAGTAATAATTAACAATGACTATATTTAAGTAATACTAATAATGACTTAGTTGTCGAAACTGACGCGTTTGCTTGGAATACCAGAATCTACGATATACAATGAGTTTTCAGTCTTGATAATATAATCTTTCCCATTAATGCGAAATACTTGTTCAATATAACTGGTGTACTCTTCGGCGTTTTTAATCAGCATTTTCTTCCCGTCTTCGCGTATTCCAATCATGACCGTTTTTTCAATTGACGCAATCCAGTAATCCATCATCAGTGGCCTGTCTTCGACAATTGAAAGTTTTGCTGCATTAAGGAGTGTTTTTATTTCTGGTAGTCGATGGCCCTCTTCCAATGTGATCTCACTATTTTTTTTATCTTCAGACATTTATATTGGATTTGTTAAAGACACTTTAAATACTTTTTTCCGTAGATAATAAATTATTATAATATTCCTTTGTGAATTGTACAATTTTTTTGCGCGGCTTGCTCTTTTTAATTTTAACCACAGGTCGGTCATTTATCGCGTGAATGTGCGGATATTCGTCCATTAATATTCGTTTCACAAAGTCGTAAACGAACAATAAAATCTGTTTTGAACAATTTCCCACAATCAGACAATTGCCTCTTCTGAAAATCATAAATGAAATCTTCGTATATTTTGCGTCAGTCA
>Ga0115004_10002744_pt1 | contig 14457 bp, 13 predicted proteins | sample ArcticOcean_MG_C_10_FD_88737 | JGI IMG/M metagenome (GOLD analysis project Ga0115004, IMG submission 88737) | Marine microbial communities from western Arctic Ocean - ArcticOcean_MG_CB11_90 | ecosystem: Environmental > Aquatic > Marine > Oceanic | place: Arctic Ocean: Canada Basin | collected...
ATTATAAAAAAAAAAAAAAAAAAAAAAATATTTAGCATATAAAAATTAAAAAAAAAAAAAAAACATTTTATAAAAAATTTAAAAAAAAAAAAAATTAAAAAAAAAAATAATTTTTCTTTAAAAAAAAAATTAAAGAGCAAATATTTTTTAACATCTTTTTCTTCTGGCTCAACAGGAGAACCCAAACCCATAAGATATACAGAAAAATGTAAATTTTTAAGAAGTGTACAATCCAAAAAATTATTTAACATAAAAACAAATGATAAAATTATTTGCTATACCCCTATACATCACTCTTTAGCGTTGAGAATTACTTTTCTTTCACTAATAAACCACACAACTTTAATCTTTATGAAAAAATTTAATTTTTTTAAATTTACTGAATTGGTTTCAAAATATAAAGTAAGTGTAATTTTTCCTATCTCATCACACTTAGAGATCATGTATAATTTTATAAAAAAACCTGAGATTTTGAAAAATCTTAATATTGTAGTTGCGTCATCCGCTAATGCATCTATCAGTTTAAAAAAAAAATTGTACAGTCTTTTAAAAAACCGATTTGTAGAAATTTATGGTTTAAGTGAAATGGCAATAGTTAGTATTCTAAGATTTTCCGACGTAAAATTGGGCTATTTAAGATCTGTTGGAAAAATTGTACCCGGTGTTAAAGTAAAAATTGCTAATTTAAATGGACAGAAAAAAAATGACGATAAAAAAGGCAATATACTTTGTAGATCTCCATACATGTCAGGTTTTGAAAAAAATGAGATAGATGATAAAAAAATTTTTAATGAAAACTATCTAAATACTGGTGATTTAGGCTCTTTTAAAAAAAAATGGCTTTTTTTTGAGGGGAGGGACAAAGATATAATCATAAGATCCGGGGTAAATATTTACCCGAAGATAATAGAAAACGTTTTAAGTAAAGAAATACTTTTAACAAATGTAATGGTAATAGCAGGAAATGATCAATATTTTGGTGAAGCGCCTATAGCTATCTGTGAGATAAAAAAAAATAAAAGTAAAAATCAATTAGAAAAAAAATTAATCAAATTAGTAAATCAAAAACTACCAAAAGTTTATCACCCAGCAGGATATTTTTTTGAAAAAAAACTTAAAGTTTCTAAAATGGGAAAAGTAAATAAACAATACTATACAAATAAATATAAAGACAAATTAAAAAATAATATTTCAAAAATTTTTAAATCTCTGTGATAATTATTTATCCCCATTATGATATTAAAAGTGGAGCTGGACACTATTTTAGAGTTCTTAGGTTAGCCTACGAATTAAAAAAAAATGATGAAGTAATATTTATTTTAGAAAAAAAAAATCAAATATATTATGATAAAAATTTTAAACATTATTATTTAAAAAAAAATAAAGATTTTGTAAATAAAAAAAAAAGAACCGATGCATTATGCAGGTTTTTAAGTAAGTTTAGTAAAAAAGAAACCAAAATTATTATCGATGATTATAGAATTGGCCTTAAGGAAGAGAATAAATTAAAATATTTAGTTAATAAAGTTATCATAATAGATGATTTTATAAATAAACCCCATTATTGTGATTTCTATATTAATTTTAAAAACTTATCAATTCCTGAAAAATTAAAGTTAAAAAAAAATATTCCAAATAAGTGTAAAAAAATTATTGGCTCAAACTTTGCTATTATAAACCCAAAATTAAAAATAAAAAAAAAAATTACTAAAAATTTAAATATTTTGTTTTATGCTGGTGGCTCTGGAAGCATGTTATTTTTTTCAAAAATAATTAAAATGATTCTAAAAGATAATGATTTAAAAAAAAAAGTGAAAGTATTTATTTATTTTGGAAATAATTCCGACGGTGTCAATTATTTTAAATATTTAAAAGATAAAAATAGGAATTTAAATTTAATATTTGATAAAAATAATCTAGAAACTTATTTAAATAAAGCTGATCTCTATTTCGGTCACCCTGGCAACTCAATTTACGAGAACTCATATTTAAAACTGATATCTCTTTTGTTCCCCGTATCACAAAATCAAATAAATTCTTGTCATGAATTAGAAAAGCTTGGCCATTATTTTATCATGAAAAAAAAGTACATAAATAATATAAGGCTATTAGATTTAATAAAAAAAATAATAAATAATATAAAAAGTATTAGAAATAATTCTTTTAAAAATGATTCTGTAAATTTAAAGAGCCCACATTTAATAGCAAAAATTATCAACAAAACAGAAGTGAGTGGGAATAATTTAAAAGACTATAATTTTTCATCAACCAAAAGGATTAAAAAAAGTTTAGGCGTGAAGAAAATTAAATTCGAAGAAATAAACAATTATCTTTCTGCCAGGAATCTAAATTTTAATTCAAAGCTTATGTTAAATAAAAAAAAAATTGGTTCTCTTGATCATTATAATTGGTGGCTAGATAATGAATTTAAATCAAGAAACACCTTTATTTATAGAGCTGAAGATGAGGTAAAAGTCTATATCTGGCATAAAAAAATAATAATCAAAAATAAGAGTTACTTAGTAGGAGGATGGACAACTAATAACAAAAATATAAAAGTAACAGATGTTATTTTGTCTCTGAAATGGCAACTAAATGAGACTAAAAAATTAAAAGCGACATGGCTAGCGGTAATAAATAAGAAAAATCTTTTTACATTAAGATTAAACAAAATGTTGGGCTTTAAACTTGTGGTAGAAAAAAGTTATGTTGAAAAATTAAGCAAAAACTATTTTGGTATTAAAAATAAAGACTACCATATTCTTTATTATGATTATTCAAGTTAAAAAAAATTTTAGATATTAATTATAAGAAAAATCTTGCATAGCATCCAAACAGTAGAGCCACTTCCAAAATTTTAAATTATAATTGTTGTATGGCTTTCTATCTAATTTCATTTTTAGTGCAGCATAAGCCTCACTCCACTGAATATTTCTTTTCATTATCTTACAAAAAATTTCCGGTCTAATTTTTATTCTTTTGTTGTAATTCTCAGTTGAGTTTTCGATTATTTTCATTGTTTTGAAATCTATAGTTAAAGAATAATTTAAATTTTTACCGTTATCCATATTTATAACAAAAGTATAGTCACCTACTAGTTTAGCTAAATCTTTGTATTTTTCTAAACCTAGCTGAAAATATTTTTTTACATTTTGTTTAAATTGTTCGTTATCAACATCTTCAAAATGAAGCCAATTTTCCAACTTGTCAACTTCACTTTTTACATGGTTAAGCTGTGAAAATTTATTTTGATCTTCGGCATTGTAATCCCATTTCTCTTTGCTCTCAAAACGAACCAAGCCTTCTTCTTGGTAAAATGTATCATTTGGCTTCATGTCGATAATTACATCTTGCAAATTTTTAGGAGCTTCATTTACTGCCTCTATAGGAGATGATCTATCGTAATAATTTGCCCAAAGCGTATCTTTTGTTATAATGCAAAGATCTCCAGCAGCTGGAACAGCTTTTTTTGGATCTAAAGCTACAACACAATCATAAAATTTCTTTAGAGTTTCATTTCTTTTTTTTGTAGCCAGCTCATCTTTTAAATTTTTATCAAATTCGTAAGCCGATGGAAAACCACTAAGACCACAGTATGGCATGAAAGCCAAATCCACCTTGCATAATTTAGAAATTTTTTTATAAGTATCAGCATTCAACATATTATCATTTCCATGATAAACATTAAAACCTTTATGAGTAATTAAAGCTGAAGAGTCTGCGTATTCTAGATCAGATGGAAAAATTGTAATGGAAGTATCTGAATTTATATTCACTTTTTTCCAAGGTTCACATATATTTATATTTTGAAACCCAAGATCTTTAAGATTGATCAATAAATTTTTATTATCATGAAAATTAAACATATAAATTGGAATATTTTTATCAATTTTTTTTAAAGTTTCGATATTCATGTGGTCAAAATGATCATGCGAGATATACATACAATCAATTTTCTTGAAGTCTTCAATTCCTTTAATCCTTGGTGGATATTGCCAAATCATTGCCGAACCACAAAAGCCTCCGACAAGCCATGGGTCACATAGCATTGTAAAATTATCACTTTTTATCGCTATTGTAGCGTGTCCTACGAGCTCAACATTCATAAATTTAGGTATTAATTATTTAAATTTAACACTAATGTCAATTTAATTAGTTTTAAACAACTAATTAAATAATTTATTTTCATAAAATTGTGTTATATATTGAATATTGTTCAAGTATTGAACATTAAATTTTTTAAATAATTTGCGCTATAACTTTAAAAAAAATTATGTTTAACAATAAAAATATATTTATCACAGGTGGCACAGGTTCTTTTGGTCAAGTTTTTATTAAAAACTTATACAAAAAATATAGACCTAAAAGAGTAATTGTTTATTCTAGAGATGAACTTAAACAATTTGAAATGGCAAATAAGTTTAGTGACGTAAAAAAATATCCAAAATTGAGATTTTATATTGGAGACATTAGAGATAAGGATAGATTAGGACAAGCACTAACAAATGTAGATTATGTAATTCACGCAGCTGCCTTAAAACATGTTCCCGTCGCTGAGACTAACCCAATGGAATGTATAAAAACAAATATTCTAGGTGCACAAAATTTAATTGAATGTTCTATAGATAATGGAGTAAAAAAAGTAATTGCGCTCTCCACAGATAAAGCTGCAGATCCAATTAATCTATATGGAGTTTCGAAGCTTGCAGCCGATAAATTATTCGTAGCCGGCAATTTTCTTTCTTTAAATAAAAAAACTAAGACAAGTTTTTCTATAGTAAGATATGGGAATGTTATTAACTCGCGTGGATCAGTTATACCATTTTTTAAAACCTTAGTTGAAAATAAAAGTAAATTTTTACCAATCACCCACCCTGAAATGACTAGATTTTTTATAACTCTAAACGCGGGAGTAGAATTTGTTATGAAATCATTTCATAGAATGGTTGGGGGAGAAATTTTTATACCTAAGCTGCCATCAATAAAAATTATAGATTTAGCAAAAGCTATAGCGCCAACTTTAAAAACTAAAATTGTAGGTTTGCGTCCAGGAGAGAAAATTCACGAGATATTATGTCCTAGAGATTCTTCTTATTTGACTTTAAATTTTAAGGATCATTATATTATCAAACCGACAATACTGCTTTCAAAAAAACATACTTATGAAACTAATCAATTAAAGGAAAAAGGAAAAAAAGTAGAAAAAAGTTTTAAGTACGATTCGGAAAATAATAAGTATTTTTTAAAATTAAATCAGATCAAAAAACTAATAGACTAATGATTCCCTACAGCAGGCAATCTATAAGCAGAAAAGACATAAAGACTGTATCAAAAGTCTTAAACTCTAAACTAATTACACAAGGTAAAATTGTTAAACAATTTGAAAAAAAAATTGCAAAAATTGTTGACGCTAAATACTCAGTTGCTATGAACAGTGCTACAAGTGCATTACACGTTGCCTGCTTAGCTCTAAACCTAAAGAAAGGTGATAATCTTTGGACGTGTTCAAATACTTTCGTAGCCTCAGCTAATTGTGGAAGATTTTGTGGAGCTAATATAGATTTTGTTGATATTGATCCTTTAACTTGGAACATTAGTGTATCAGCCTTAGAAAAAAAATTAATTTTTGCAAAGAAAAAAAAAATTTTACCTAAAATTATAGTAATAGTTCACTTTGCGGGCCAACCAGCAGATCTAGGAAAAATTTATCATCTAAAAAAAAAATATAAGTTTAAAATAATTGAAGATGCATCCCATGCATTAGGCGCAAAAATTGGTAATAAAAATATAGGGAGCTGCCAGTTTTCAGAAGTTACAGTTTTTAGTTTTCATCCTGTTAAAATAATAACAACTGCCGAGGGAGGCGCGGCGGTTACTAATGACAAAAAAACTTTTAAAAAAATAAAAATATTTATGAACCAAGGTATCACACGTGATATTAATGAAATGAAGAAAAAAATTAAATCCCATTGGTATTATGAACAGACCCAACTTGGTTATAACTATAGAATGAATGAGGTTCAAGCAGCTTTAGGATTGAGCCAACTTAAGATGCTTAAAAACTTTGTAAAAAAAAGAAATGAAATAGCTACTTTTTATAAAAAACATTTTAAAAATACTGGCATTATTTGCCAAAAAATTTTAAATAACAATTATTCTTCTTACCATCTTTTTGTAATTCAATTTAGCAATATTCAAAATAAAAATATTTATGACCAAATATATAAATATTTTATAAAAAAAAAAATTGCAGTTAACCTGCACTATTTACCAGTTCATAAACAGCCGTATTATTCAAATTTAAGAAAATATGAAAACTTGGAAGAGGCTGAAAAATATTCGGAATCAAGTTTTTCTATTCCAATTTATTACAATCTGCCTTTAAAAGATCAAATCCAAGTAGTAAAAATTGTAAAAACAATAACTAAAAAATTTAAGCTATAAAAAATTTGAATAAAAAAATTATCAAGATAATAAAAAAAATTTTTAAAAATAGATTAAAAATATTAAAATGGTAAGCATCAAGAATATTATTACAGAACCAATAGAGAAAAAAATTATTTTAATTACAGGGCAAGTAACGTCTGGCAAATCCAGTATCGCTAGAATATCTGCAAGCCTAGGAGAAAAAAATTTAGTTATAATGGATTTTTTCTTAGAAAATTTATGGCGCATGTACACAATAGGTGCATTAAGCTCGAATACATTTAAAATTTTACTAGATGATTACTTAAATAAGCAAATAGTTAATAGATTGATAGGAAGAGGATTAAATTTAAAGATCAACGAAGAAAGCTCTATATACAGATCGGGATTTATGAAATCATTTTCTTATTTAAAAAAAATTTTTACCACTATTGATAAAAAAAAATTAATGAACGAAGTAAAAAAAAAAAATGAAATAATACTAACTTTGCACGATGGATTACCCAATATTGATATCTTCTTTAATACTTATAAAAACTTGAAAGTAATAAATGTAAACAGTGACCCCGTTCATCATATTTATGGTGCAGTTCATAAATATAATAAATCACAAAAAAAAGTTTTTTCAAATTTTGATAAATCAAATTTAGATCAAGGAATACGATATAAAAAAAATAATAAAATATATCATCCAAATTTTTATAAATTAAATATCAAATTACAGAATAAAAATTTTATTGAAAAATTGCTTTATTTGAAAAAGAGCAATGACTTCCTTGAAAAAATTAAAGTAAAAAAATATAAAAAAAATAAAAACTTTTTAAATATTAATTTGAACGAATTTATATTAAATAAGAAAGATACAATTAACAAAATATCAAATTTCTTAAATAAAAAAATAAATATTTCTACATTAAAATTAGTAAATAATTTTGTGGCTTCAAAAAAAGAGGCCAACGAAGCTAAAAAAAAATTTATTTTGAGTAAATTGAAAACTAGAGAAAAAAAAATATTTTCTAAAATGATTAAAACTATTTGATATGAATACTAATATGCGTAGAAGGTTTTTTTTATCTACGACGGAATTAGATAACGCTAATCCTAATAATAAAAATAATTTTTTTCTAGGTAGCTTTTGCCATGTCACCAATTGCAAAGAAAACTTCCTAAAGAAAAAAAATACTTTGGGCTCAGATTCAGAAAATAAAAAAAATTTATTTTTATTAAAAGAGTCTAAGAAAAAAAAAATTTTATATTTAAAAGTATTAAAAATTCTTTCGACTCAGTTAAATATAATACACAAGACAAATCATAGTGTTAATTATTGGGAAATGATCGTTTCGTCATGGCTGCATTTTTATATAAACATTATTTATAATCGATGGAACGATATAACTAACTTTAAAAAAAAATATCCTAATCAAAAATTTTATACTTATAAGTATAAAAAAAAAAACAATGATTCCTATTCAGATTTACACCAATGGCTTAAGTCAATGGTAACTGACGAGTTCAATCATTACTTATTTATTAAATTATTTGAATTTAGAAAAATTACTAATGTTCAAATTTACAAAAAAAAAATTAAATTTAAAAGAAAAAAATCAAAAGAATCTAAACAACATAACGTAAAATATTTTTTTTTTAAATTTTGCAACAATTTTTTATCTTCTCTTGCATTACGCTTAAATACAGTTGTGTTTGATACTTTCATAACAACGAAATCTTTTTTTTTTCAGCTATGCTTAAAAAATCTAATAATTCCAATAAAAATAATTAGTTTGTTCCAAAATAAATACCGGAAATTTATTAAAAAAGATAATTACAAAAAAAAACTATTAGAAAAAAATTTAATAAAAATTAAAAAATTTGATCATTTCGGTACTTTTTTGATTAAAAATATAAGCGAACATATTCCGATGTCTTATGTAGAGAATTATAGTCAAATCAAAGAGAGACAGAAAAGTTTTATTAAAAAAAGATTAATTGTATCTATGTACGAATTTAGTTTTAACGATTATTTTAGGAACTTTTTAGCTGAGTCTAAATTATTAAATTCTAAAATAATTTTTGTAGAACATGGTGGAGGTATACATCCAGAAACTGATTCTCTTCGATCTATTCACAAAAGAATTGCGGATAAGTTTATAGTTTCAGGTCTGGGCGCTAAGATTAAAAAAAATGACAAGTATTTGAGTCCGGTGATTAAATTTAATTATGGGCAAAGAATATCTAGATTAAAAATTAGGGAGAATAAAAAAATTTTGATTGCCTATAACGAAAGTTCAAAATATAAATTTAGAGGTTTATTTGGGTCAAAAGGGCTCGATGAAGACCTTAAATTATTTTTTGAACTGACAAATAGTTTAAAGAATTTAAAATCAAATATTATGAATGGTATAAAATTCAGACCTAAAACCAATGAACACAATACAAGTAAAAAATTTCAAGTTTTGTTTGGAAAAAATTTTCTAGAAAAATCAACTAACGTTTCTTTTTCTGAGTCAATTAATATGAGCAAAATAGTTATCAATTTTATTCCACAAACATCTTTTACAGAGTGTTTACAATATAACATTCCATCTATTCTAATTAAAAATTCTTCAGTACATATTAATAATAAAATAACAAAAAAGATTTTTAATAATTTCTATGCCTCAAAAATTTTATTTAAGAATTCAAAAGAAGCTATTAATTTTATTAATGAAAATTGGAATAATATTGACAAATGGTGGTTTTCAAAAAAAGTACAGGCTTCTAGGAAGTTATTTTTAAAAAATTATTTTTACCACAGAAATAATTATGTCAATGAATGGAGCGATTTTATCAAGCAAGAGACTAATAGTCTTAATCTAAATTAATTAATTTATAAAAATGATGAAATTTAAAAATTATCTAAAAAATTTCTTTAAACCTAAATTAAAAAATTTGATACTTAAATCAAGATCTTTATATTTATGTTGAGTAGAAATAAAAATTATACCATTTTTGGGATAGTATATTTTTTTTTCAAATAAATAGTTTCTAAAATTTTCCATTTTTTTTTTATTTTTTCTTTCAAAAAAATCTCTTTGAATTCTATTTTCAATTATCTTATCTGAAAATATTATTCTAAGCATAGACTTAAATCTAAAAATTTGAACTTTAAAATTATTTTCACCAATATAATTCGATACTTTATTATAAAAATATTTTGATTTATTTTCTAAATCTTCAAATATTTTCTTTTTATTTTTAATTATAAATTTAGTTGTAGCATAACCGAAATAAGTGGATATAGAATTTCCTGAAAATGTTCCCCCCAAGTAAACATTTTTATTTTTTAATAAGTTCTCGATTTTTTTAGATATTCCAATTACACCTATAGGCATGCCTCCTCCAAAAGATTTTCCAAACAAAGAAATATCAGGCTCAACGTGATAAAGATTTTGAACACTTTTTCCGTCACAGCGTAAACCAGTGATAATTTCATCAAAAATTAAAATTTTTTTATTTTTTTTTGAATAATTTTTTAAAAATTTTAAGTAGGTTTTTATATTTTTTAGAGGTAACCCGCCCTGTATTGGTTCAATAATTATAGCACCTATTTTAGATTTATATTTATCCAAAATCTTTTTTGACTCTTTAAGATTATTATACGGGATAAATTTTATATTTTTTTGGTCAAACTTTGATAGCCCACCAGACAATGGAACGGATGCCATTTTTTTATTTGTACTAAACAATGTTTTGTCATTTGAGCCATGCCAGCTTCCCGTTACTGATATTATTAAATCTTCATTAGAAATAGCTCTAGCTATTCTAAGTGCTTTTAAGACTGCTTCGCTTCCAGTGGTACAAAATATAAATTTAGAAAAATGAGGAAATATTTTTTTTAACAATTTTGAAAATAAAACAGCCGTACTGTTCGGAGAAGAAAGAGGACTAATTTTATTTTTTGTTAGATCTTTTAAACATTTAAGAAATATTTTACTTCTATGCCCCAAAAGTAATGCTCCTGAACAAAATGAAAAATCAATTAATTTTGAATTTTTAAAATAAATTTTTGATTGGTTGCCACCACTAAAAATAATTTTTGCATCATAACCTTCGTTGAGAATGTAGTTGTTTTTTTTCAATTTTTTCATTTAATTTGTTATTGATACCGCTATGTTCAAATTATGAACATATATAATGTTATTAAATTAACCTAAGATTAAATTCCATGAAATTTAACGAAGATCATTTAAATTTGTTGAGAAAACTTACAAATGACTCAAGCTTAACGCAAAGAAAACTTGCGGCTGAAATGGGCTTTAGTCTAGGTAAGTTAAATTACTGTTTAAAGGAGCTAAAAAAAAAAGGCTTTATAAAAATTAATAACTTTACACAGAACCAAAATAAGGTGAATTATATATACATATTAACCCCAAAAGGAATCATGGAAAAAACCAAACTTACCCTTGAATTTGTTAAAAGAAAAATGAAAGAGTATGATGACATTAAAAAAGAAGCTTCAAAAATCTATAAAAAAAGAAAAAATATTTAATGGATCCTAAAAATACCATACGCACAAATATTCAAAGAAGAACACTCATTGTTGATGGAAAGCCAGATTTTTATGAGGATGTTCCTCTTCCTACCTGGGTTGAGCTTAGCCTTATTGACGTTTGTAATCGATCGTGCAGCTTTTGCCCTAAATCAGATCCTAGTGTGGCTCCTGACACGTATCAAGTAATGAGCAGATTATTAATTGACAAAGTGCATGATGACCTTAAGGCTATAAACTATAAGGGTGCTATCGCACTATGTGGTTATGGTGAGCCAATGCTACATAAAGATATTAACTACATCGTTAAAAAACTTTCAAATGCCGGCACTGTGGAAATAATCACTAATGGAGATGTATTAACAAGTAAGAAATTACAAGATCTTTATTTAGCTAACGTAAGTAAAGTTTTAATAAGTATGTATGACGGCCCAGATCAAATTGAAAAATTTGAAAAATTAGTAAGAGAGGCCAACGTTCCAAAAGAAATGGTTATATTAAGAGACCGTTGGTATAATGCAGACAGTGATTTTGGTGTGAAACTAACAAATCGTGCGGGTACAATTAATAAAGGAAACCAAAAAAGCAATATAACTTATACAAAGTGTTTTTATCCTTCTTATCAATTTCTTATAGATTGGAACGGCGATATATTTTTATGACCACAAGATTGGCAAAGACGAGTTACAATGGGAAACATGATGCAAGAAAAAATTTTCGAAATATGGAAAGGTAAAATTATATCAAAGTATAGAGAAGACCTAATAAAAGGCTTAAGGAAATCTTCTCCTTGTAATAAATGCAATGCAGAAGGGACGGTGTTAGGAAAGTCTAATGCTGAAGCCTGGGCAAAAACTTATAAATAAATTTAAATTAACAATATGAAAGTAATAATATTAGCTGGAGGATATGGAACTCGTATTTCAGAATACACAAAAAAAATTCCCAAACCGATGATAAAAATTAAAGGTAAACCAATTATTTATTACATAATGAAGCATTATGCCAAATATGGACATAAGGATTTTTATATTGCGCTGGGTTATAAGGGTGAAGTCATAAAAAAATATTTTAAAAAAAAACATCCAAATTGGAACATTAAACTTATAGATACAGGAAAAAAGACAATGACTGGAGGTAGACTAAAGAGATTAAGCAAGTATATAGCTGAAAATGAGACATTTATGATGACTTATGGTGATGGTGTTTCAAATATAAACATAAAAAACCTAATTTCATTTCATAAAAAATTAAAAGCTCTTGTAACTCTGACAGCAGTAAGACCACCGGCAAGGTTTGGTGCAATAAAACTCATTAAAAATACTGTTACATATTTTAAAGAAAAATCCCGCTTGGATGAGGGATGGATAAATGGTGGGTTTTTTGTAATGCATAAGAATTTTTTAAAATTGATTAAAAATGACAAAACTTATCTTGAAAAAGAACCATTAAGCATCGTTAGTAAAAAAAAGAGTTTAACCGCTTACAAGCACAAGGGTTACTGGCAGTGTATGGATACTTTAAGAGATAAAGAAATTATCGAAAAAGAAATTCATAAAATAAGTTGAAAAAAAAAATATTAATAGCAGGTGGCACAGGATTCATAGGCTTTCATACCGCAAAAAAGCTTATAGATTTAGGATATAATGTTACAAGTTTGTCATCGAAGAAACCAAATAAAAAAAGATTTATTAAAAAAGTAAACTACGTAATTTGTGATCTTACTTCCAAAAAACAATTAAATAAAATTAATGATAATTTTAATATAATTATAAACCTGAGTGGATATGTTAATCATACAGAAAAAAAAAAAACATATAACACACATTATAACGGGTGCCAAAATTTGGCCACTTTTTTTTTTAATAAAAAAATTAAATGTTTTATTCAATTAGGTAGCAGCATGGAGTATGGAAATATTTTGCCCCCCCATTCTGAAGTAAATATTTGCAAACCAAAAACCGCCTATGCCAGAGCGAAATATAAATCTACAAAATATTTAGAACATCTAAATAAAAAATATAAATTTCCTGTAGTCGTTTTAAGGCTATATCAGGCCTACGGTCCCAAGCAGGAAGTAAATAGATTAGTTCCAGCAGTTATTAATTCGTGTTTAAAAAATGAAATATTTGACTGTACAAATGGAAAACAAATAAGAGACTTTTTATATATTGATGATTTAGTAAATCTAATTATTAAAATAACAAAAAAAAAAAATATAAATTATAAAATTTTTAATGTTGGTAGTGGAAAACCTATACAAGTAAGGTTTTTAATTAATTTAATTAATAAATTAATCAATAAAGGAAAACCAAATTTTGGTAAGCTGAAGATGAGAAAGGAAGAACCCCTAAATCTATTCCCAAATATAAATAAAATTAAAAAATATTTCGATTGGACTCCAAAAACCTCAATATTAAATGGAATAAAAAAGACTATCAGTTCATATGAAAAATAAAATTACAAATCCATTAATAAGTATTATTATGAATTGCCACAATGGTGAAAAATATTTAAAGAAAAGCTTAAAAAGTATCTTTAGTCAAACATATAAAAACTGGGAGTTAATTTTTTGGGATAATTGCTCTACAGATAACAGTATGAAAATAATAAAAAGCTATCAATTAAAAGATAAAAGAATAAAGTATTTTAAGCACTATTCATTTACGAAATTATATCAAGCCCGAAATTTAGCTTTAAAAAAAACCAATGGAGATTACGTATCTTTTCTAGATACTGATGACTGGTGGCATAACGAAAGATTAATGAAACAAGTAGAGGTATTAAGAAAAAATAATGAAATAAAATTTATTTATTCTAAATATTTAACTTACAATCAAACAAAAAAAAAACTTTTTAACAATTTTAAATCAAGATTAGAATCAGGCTTTGTCACAAAAAAATTATTAAAAAAATATTTAGTTGGTATAGTTACTGTTTTGATCAAAAAAGATTTATTAGAAAAAAATCAATTCAATGAAGAATATAATATAATTGGAGATTTTGATCTTTTTATGAATTTAAGTTTAAAAATTAAATTTTATGCTATTCAGCAACCTTTAGCTTATTATAGATTGCATAGTGAAAATTATTCTAATTTAAATTTAAAGGAATATATCTCTGAACTTAAATACTGGATTAAAAATAATAAAAAAAAATATGAAAAAATAGACATCTCTTTAATTTATCCATGGTTAAAATTAAAGAAACTGCAGATCGAATCTTTTTTTGCTTTCCGCTAAATATTAGGGCGTGTAGTTCAGTGGTAGAACGCTACGTTGACATCGTAGAGGTCATAAGTTCAATTCTTATCACGCCCACCAAATAAGGTGTTTTTTTAAATAAGTTTTTTGTTTACTTGCAGAAAAAAACACATTATAAGACCCTGCCTGGTAATTATTGCGAAGGGGCCACACCCGATCCCATTCCGAACTCGGAAGTAAAGTCCTTCAGCGCCAATGGTACTTTGTCTTAAGGCACGGAAGAGTAGGACGTTGCCAGGC
>Ga0115004_10002748_pt1 | contig 14446 bp, 9 predicted proteins | sample ArcticOcean_MG_C_10_FD_88737 | JGI IMG/M metagenome (GOLD analysis project Ga0115004, IMG submission 88737) | Marine microbial communities from western Arctic Ocean - ArcticOcean_MG_CB11_90 | ecosystem: Environmental > Aquatic > Marine > Oceanic | place: Arctic Ocean: Canada Basin | collected...
TAGAGTTTGTTCCAATTAAAAGAACTTTTGCTCAAAGGATTTACAGGCTTTCTTTATTATTGATCAGTTCTGTTATTATTGGTTCATTCATAACGATTATTCTTTTAAATACAGACTTCATAGATACTCCAAGAGAACTTGTTCAAGAACGTGAAATTGATAATTATGAATTACAACTTAGGGTTCTAAACAAAAAACTAGATCAAGTTGAATCTACCTTAGCTAATATTGAAAAAAGAGATAATAGTCTTTATAGAGTTTATTTTGAGGCTAGTCCAATTCCTGAAGAACAGAGAAAGGCTGGTTTTGGAGGAGTTAATAGATATGACTATCTAGATGGTTATGAAAGTTCAGACCTCATAGTCAATACTACTGAAAGAGTTGATATTTTAACTAAGGAGTTGGTAATTCAATCTAAATCTCTAGATGAAATTGAATTATTAGCTCAAAATAAAGAATCATTGCTAACTTCCATTCCAACAATTCAGCCCATTAATAGCCTTGATCTTAAGAGGATGGCTTCAGGATATGGTTACAGAATAGATCCTTTTACAAAAAATAGAACAATGCACTCTGGAATGGATTTTTCTGCTAAAACAGGTACTCCTATATACGCAACTGGAGATGGAAAAATTTCAAGAGCTGATAATAGAGCGGTTGGTTTTGGAAATCATGTAAGAGTTGACCATGGATTTGGATACATTAGTATATATGCTCATATGAGTAAGATTGCTGTTAGAAGAGGTAATAAAGTTAAAAGAGGTGACCTTATTGGATATGTTGGAAGTACAGGTAGATCTGTTGCTCCTCATCTTCATTATGAAATTGTAAAAGATGGTAGAAAGATAAATCCAATTAATTTCTATTCTGGTAGTTTATCTCCAATTGAATTTGAAGAATTAGTTAACCAAGCATCGCAAGAGAATCAATCTCTAGATTAAGATATGTTCGGAGACCTTCCAGAAAGAAAATATTATAGTATAAGTGAAGTTGCAACACACTTTAATGTTAATACTTCATTATTGAGGTACTGGGAAAAAGAGTTTGATCAAATTAATCCCTTAATTAAATCCTCTGGTATTAGAAAATACACTAAAGAAAACATTGAGAATATTTCCATAATCTACTCAATGCTTAAAAAAGAAGGGCTTACAATTCAAGGAGCAAAGAAAAAGCTAAAATCTAAAGATATTTCTAGTTCAGAAAATTTGATAATCTTAAAAAAACTTAATAAAATAAAAGAAGAATTAAGATCATTAAAAAACAATCTATAGCTATTTTTTTCTTAGAAATACATCAATAGGAACTCCTGTAAAATTATAATTTTTTCTAATTTGATTTTCAAGAAAACGCTTATACGGGTCTTTAATATATTGTGGTAGATTACAATAAAATGCAAACTGTGGGTATTTTGTAGGAAGTTGTCTACAAAATTTAATCTTCACATACTTACCCTTAGTACTAGGAGGAGGTGTATGTTCAATTATAGGTAGTAATGTATCATTAAGTTTCTTTGTTGGAATTTTATAATTTCTTCGCTCATTTACTTCCATTGCTATTTTTATTGCATCAAAAATTCTTTGTTTTGTAAGTGCAGAAATAAATACAATAGGTATATCAATAAATGGAGATGTTTTAGACATAATTTCTTCTTCAATTTGTTTAGAAGTAGTATGATCCTTAGTCATTGTATCCCATTTATTAACAAGAACAACTATACCTTTTTTATTTTTGGCTGCAAGCCAAAAAATATTTTGAACTTGTGAGTCAAAACCTCTTTCAACATCATAAATTATTAAACATGTATCTGAATTTTCAATTGATCTTATCGATCTTAATATAGAATAGAATTCAATGTCTTCAGAGACTTTAGTTTTTCTTCTTATTCCGGCAGTATCTATTAACTCAAAATCAAAACCAAATTGATTATATCTGGTATATAAGCTATCTCGAGTTGTACCTGGAACGTCAGTAACTATAAATCTATCTTTACCTATAAGAGAGTTAATAAACGATGACTTACCAGCATTAGGCCTTCCAACTACAGCAAACTTTGGTACATCAGAAACTATTAAATCTTCCTTAGGAAGCTGTTCAACCAATAGATCTAAAAACTCTCCAGTTCCAGAGCCATTAATTGATGATAGGCAAAATAGATTTTTAAACCCCAATGAGTAAAATTCAATAGATTCTTCAATTAATTTAGAGTTATCAACTTTATTTACAAGAAGAAAAGTTTTTTTAGAAGATTTATGAAGCATATCAGCTATTGTCTGATCTACACCTGTCATACCATCCTTAACATCAACTAGAAATAAAATTACATCTGCCTCATCAATTGCCAATAGCACTTGCTTATCAATCTCCTTTTGAAAAACATCATCACTAATAGGAAGATATCCTCCAGTATCAATTACACTGAATTCAACACCATTCCAATCAGATTTTCCATAATGCCTATCTCTTGTTACTCCACTAACTTCATCAACAATAGCTTCTTTTCTTTCAATTAATCTGTTGAAAAGAGTAGACTTTCCAACATTAGGCCTTCCAACAATTGCAACAATACCACTCATATTATTAAATATTATATCCGAATTTTTTTAATGAAGATGGATCGTTTCTCCAATTCTTCTTTACTTTAATAAATACCTCTAAAAAGATTTTCTTGCCAAAGAATTTTTCAAGATTAAGTCTGGCTTTCGTGGCAACTCTTTTTAAAGATGAACCCTTATGACCAATTAAAATACCTTTCTGAGATTCTCTTTCAACAAGAATTAAAGATCTAATTCTTATAATTTTTGGAGATTCTTTAAAATCTTCAGTGATTACCTCAACTGAATATGGAACTTCTTTATCATAATGGACTAAAATTTGCTCTCTTATAGATTCATTTACAAAAAACCTCTCAGGTCTGTCAGTGAATTGATCTTTAGGGAAAAATGGAGGTGATATAGGAAGTTTTTCTTTAAAAATCTCTATAAGCTCATCTACAAAAAATCCTTTAATTGCTGATACAGGGTATATGTTAAAGTTAGGAAATATTGATTTCCAATGATCTATTGATTCTTCTAAATCTTCTTGAGTTGAAAGATCAATCTTGTTAATTAAAAGAATGATAGGGATTTTAAAAGAATTTAATTTTTGAATCATTGATTCATCAAAAGATTCTTTATTCCCAGCCTCTTCAACTATTACTAAGAAATCAGAATCAATAAGAGTTTCTTTTATAAACTTCATCATTGCCTCTTGCAGTTTATAACTAGGGTCTAGTATTCCTGGAGTATCTGATAGAACAATTTGATAATCATCTTCATTTATTATACCTCTAATTCTATGTCTTGTAGTTTGAGCCTTGGATGTAATAATAGATAGTTTCTCTTTCATTAAAGAGTTAATCAAAGTTGATTTACCGACATTAGGTCTACCAATTATTGAAACAAAACCGGCTCTATGTTTATTATTAGACATTTCGGCAAAGATAACTACTTAAATCTAATGCTTTAGCTCTGAGTAATGAAAGTTTATTATATATTTGCACTTCAAATCGCGAGGTAGAGCAGCTGGTAGCTCGTTGGGCTCATAACCCAAAGGTCGCAGGTTCGAATCCTGCCCTCGCTACTAAAACAATAAAACGGTTATACTTTTATAGTGTACCCGTTTTTTTTATTTTTATATTTCATAAAATATCTTAAAAGTGTGTCAAAAGAGATTATTTAATGACACTTATACTAAATAAAAAAGATAAAAAATGAAACCCAAAGTATCGATAATAAAAGCATTTACAACCATTATATGGCCAAGAAAGAAAATGGTATTTATAGGTTTACTGTTAATAATTTTTAGTAAGGCTGCTAGCTTTGTAGCTCCCCTTTCTCTGAAAATGTTGATGGATGATATTATCCCCAATAAAGATCTAAACCAATTAAAAATATTAATTGGGGTTGTAATCCTAGCAATCCTCATTCAATCCATCACTTCCTTTTTACTAACTAAAATCCTCTCTGTTCAAGCCCAATATCTTATTGCAGAACTTCGAACTCAAGTTCAAAAGAAAATATTAGGACTACCTATTCGATTTTTTGATAACACTAAATCTGGTGCGCTTGTTTCTAGAATTATGACTGATGTAGAAGGGGTTAGAAACCTGATTGGAACCGGCTTGATTCAATTAGTAGGAGGAACAATTACTGCCCTTGTTTCTCTAGTGCTTTTATTACAGATTAGTCCCTCAATGACCTTATTTACACTTATTCCTTTAGGTGTATTTGCAGTGATTGCTCTTAAAGCATTTAAAATAATTCGTCCTATTTTTAGAGCGCGCGGTAAAATAAATGCTGAAGTTACTGGAAGACTAACAGAGACGTTAGGTGGTATTAGAGTCATAAAAGGATTTAACGCAGCAGAACAGGAAAGCATCATTTTTGAAAAAGGAGTATACAAGTTATTTCTTAATGTAAAAAAGAGTCTTACCGCTACCGCATTTATGACTTCATCTGCAACATTTTTATTAGGTTTAGCAACTACAGGAATTATGGGAATTGGAGGTTATAAAATTATGATGGAAGCCTTGACCCTTGGAGAGTTTTTGAGTTTCACATTTCTTTTAGGACTTATGGTAGCTCCAATCGTTCAAATGAGTAATATAGGCAGTCAACTTACTGAAGCTTTAGCAGGATTAGACAGAACGGAAGAGCTTATGAATGAAGAAGAAGAATCTGATGATTCCAACAGAGTCTTATCATTAAAAAACATTGAGGGAGCAATTAGTTTTAAAGATGTCTGTTTTGCATACGAAGATGAAAAAGAAGTATTACATAGTATTAGTTTTGAAGCGAAAGCTGGAGAAACCATAGCTCTTGTAGGAAGCTCAGGGTCAGGTAAATCTACAATTGCTGGTTTGGTAGCAACCTTTATAAATCCAGATAAAGGCACAATCACTATTGATGGAAATCCTCTCACAGCTGTTACTTTAGAGAGCTATAGAAAACATTTAGGAGTTGTTTTACAAGATGAATTCTTGTTTGAGGGAACTATTAAAGAAAATATTTTATATGCAAGACCTGATGCAGATGAAACTCAGCTAAAAGAAGCAGTAATCGCAGCATATGTTAATGAATTTACAGATCGTTTTGAAGACGGATTAAACACTTTAATTGGGGAACGAGGGGTAAAGCTCTCGGGTGGTCAAAGACAAAGAATTGCTATTGCCAGAGCTATTTTAGCAAATCCAAGTATTTTAATCCTAGATGAAGCTACTTCTAATTTAGATACACAAAGCGAAGCCTTAATCCAAAAGAGTTTGACAACTCTAACAGAGGGCAGAACTACTTTTGTAATTGCACACAGATTAAGTACCATTCGAAAAGCTCATAAAATTTTAGTGATTGAAGAAGGAAAGATTGTTGAACAAGGAACTCACGAGGTACTAATCAATTCCCAGGGCAGGTATTATGAACTTTTTACTTATCAAGCAAAAATTTGAGACTTTAAAACCTGTTCTATTAATATTATAGTGTAACCATTTTTTATTTTTATATTTCATAAAATAATTTATAATGAATAAAAAGTATATAACTCAAGCATTAAGTTTAATAATAGTTTTGACAATGTTTACGGGATGTGTTCAAGTAGACGAATCAACAGAAATTGATTCAAATTATAATCCAGAAGAAAGATTAAGAGAACTAAATATAACTCTACCTACTCCTCCTCAACCAGTTGCAAATTATGTAAATGGTGTTAGAGCCGGAAATCTTATATTTTTAGCTGGTAAAGGACCTAAGTATCCAGATGGAAGAGAATTAACAGGAAAACTTGGTGGTAACATTACTATTGATCAAGGGTATGAAGGTGCTAGACAAACTGCGATTAATCAATTATCTGTTCTAAAAGAAATGCTTGGAGATTTAAATAAAGTCAAACGTATTGTGAAAGTCTTAGGACTAGTAAATTCATCTCCAAATTTTATAGATCAACCAAAAGTTGTAAATGGGTTTTCTGATCTAATGGTAGATGTCTTTGGTGAAAAAGGTAAGCATGCAAGAGCTGCAATTGGAGTTAATTCATTACCTAGAGGTCAAGCAGTTGAAATAGAATTGGTTGTAGAGGTTTACGATTAATTAAAAAACTCATAGTTAATGGACTTTATTACTAATCCAATTTATGTATTATCAGTATTATGCTTAATGGTTGTTCTATCAGTTTATGCTGGTAAAACCAAAATTGGAAAGCAACTTGGAGGTGCTGCTTTGTTAGTTATACTTTTTACAGCAGTCATTGCAAATTTCAATCTTATTCCTGCCGCATCAAATAGTATTCAACTATATGATATAATCTTCAAATATATTGCCCCTATATCTATCTTTTATTTATTACTAAAAGTAAATATTACTTCGATAAAAAATGCTGGATTACCAATGGTAGGACTTTTTGTAATTGGATCTTTAGCAACAACTTGTGGAATTATTATTTCATGGTATTTATTAAATCCTCAATCACTTTTAGGAGAAGATGGGAAAGTAATTGCTGGAATGCTAACGGGAACATACACGGGAGGAAGTGTAAACTTTAATGCAATCGCACTAGAGTACGAGTTTCAAAAAAAAGGAATTTTGTACGCAGGAACGATAGCTGTAGATAATGTTGTAACAGCTATTTGGATTATGATTACATTAATTATCCCAACATTTTTAAACCGCATTTGGAAGAGTAATAAAAAATTTATTTCTAATAAAAATAAATCTACAGATGGTAATGATGAAAATGAAAACATAAGTTTAACCTCACTTGCATGGTTATTATTTCTAGGAATTAGCGCTTATTACATTTCAGATATTATTTCACTATATATAATTGACATCCCCTCAATTTTAATTCTAACAACTATAGGTATTTTGTTAGCCCAGAGTAAGTTTATTTCAAATTTAAAGGGAAGTCAAAATCTTGGACTTTATCTAGTCTATGTTTTTTTAGCAGTAATAGGAGCTTATTGTGAAATAGGTGCAGTTAGTCAACTACAGGAAGTTGGATTCTTATTATTAATATTTACAATTTCTGCAGTTATTATTCATGGTATCTTATTTATTATAATTGGTGGGTTTATTTATCGGGACTGGGAAATGATTTCAATAGCTAGTCAGGCTAATATTGGAGGCGGAGCGTCAGCTATAGCTCTTGCAGAAGCATTTGATAGAAAAGATCTTATTTTACCTGCAATTTTGGTAGGTAGTCTTGGAAATGCTTTAGGAACTTATCTTGGGTTTTTAGTAGTCTATATTCTTTGATTCATTAGAAAATAACTTCATCAGAAATCTGTTGAAGAAAAGTCAGGACTTCATCTTCAACTATACTGTAGTAAATATCTACACCCTTAGTGTCTTTCCCTTTGTATCTTTTAGATAGATTTAGTGAGCTTTGACCACTTATATGAGAGAAAATAATACAACTTGCTAAATATGTTCCATTTGGATTAGGATGTTTTTCATCCTCCATTAGTAAATTGAACTGTGGGTATTTATCATTAAAAAGTTTAAATGCTCTTCCAACTGGTATTACTTTAGTGTTTGTTCCATCCACTATTAGCTTAATACTTTCCTCTATTGGGAATTGCTCATTATTTGTGTTGAACTGTTCAATAGAAGGATACATCCAGGTTGAAAAGAAATGAAGTTCTGTTGAAGAAGGTATGAGAGAACTAAGCAAATCAAAATAAGCTTTAGTATCATCTGAATTAGTTAGAGGATAAGTACTGTGTTCTTGAATTATTACATGATCAAAGGTTTCACTTTCAAGTAATGATTTTAAATCCGAGTTATTCCAATGATCACTGAGTTTAGCTGAAGGCACTGTGACGTGCTTTACATCCCAGTTCAAACCCTTTTCAATTGACATTTTTTCAACTTGAGAGGGAAGATTCCAATAAAAAGTAAAGCTATTTCCAATAAAAAGCACCTTTTCGTTTATTATAGTAAGAGAAGGATAAGATGATTCTTCAGTTGGTATTTCAGATGCACTTGTAGAACAGGAAAACAGAAATGATAATGCTAAACAATAAAGTACTTTTTGCATTAAATAAAGATAAAAAAACCTGTGGTTTTATCTACAGGTTTTATATAAATCGGTAAATTTTCATATTATTAATGCTTACTTGACTAGTTAGCAACTTTAGTACTATTATCACATTAGACTTTCATTTAGATTAGAAAGAATGTTTTATCTTAAAGCTTGATAGATTAATGTTTTGATTGTATCATGAAATCTAAGATTATATTGAGGTTCTCTTAATTGTACTAAAATTATACCGGTAATATCTTCTTTTGGATCAACCCAAAACTCTGTTCTATATGCTCCCCCTCCAACATATTCTCCATCTGAGCCAAGAACACTTAAACTGGCTCTGTTTTTAATTACCTGTACACCAAGACCCAAACCCATTCCAGCATATGGGAATTTTACATCTCCTAAATTATCTTTTGTCATTAGCTCAATAGATTTTCTTGATAGAATTTGAGCATCTTGATGTTTACCACCATTAATCATCATTAAAAGGAATTTACTAAAATCTGTAGAAGTGCTCAGCAATCCTGCTCCACCTGAAAAAGATTTTTTAGGGCCATAAACATAATGTTTACCTTGAGCGTCATAGGTCCCATTATCAGGAGCTCTTTCAAAACCATCTTTCTCAGAATATAAATAGACTGTTGTAAAACGATCTTTCTTTGAAATAGGGAGATAAAATGATGTATCTACCATATCTAATGGGTCAAATATGTTTGTTTTTAAAAAATCTTCAAAGCTTTGACCTGAAACAACTTCGACAACTGCTCCCAGGATATCAAAACTATATCCATAAACATACTCTGTGCCTGGATGAGCATTATGTGGAAGTTTAGCTATCTTTTTAACTGTCTCAAGTATTGTTTCATTCCTATCAGCAGTATAAAATCCTTGAATATCTGCATTAATCCATTCTTGAGAAGCAATTCCAGATCCATATCCAATTCCTGATGTGTGAGTAAGTAAATCTTTAATTGTAACTTCTCTTATAGCTGGAACAACTTTATAACCATTATCAGTTTTAATAGCTACTGTTGTTTCTTTAAACTCAGGAATAAATTTGCTTACCTTATCAGTAGTTACAAGTTCACCTCTTTCTTGAAGCATCATAATAGCTACTGCTGTTACAAACTTTGTTTGGGAAGCAATTCTAAATATTTTATCCTTAGTCATAGGAATTTTATTTTCAAAATCACTATAACCAAAAGCTTCATGATAGACAATCTGATTATTTCGTGTAATCAATGTAACTGAACCAGGAATTTGTTTTGAATCACTTAGCTCTTTAAGCTTTAATGTTAAATTTGATAGCCTTTTAGCATCAAATCCATTAGATTCAAGATGATCTTTTTCAGAAGTTTGACATAAGGCAAGATTACTAGTAAAAACAAATAAAAATAAACTAATATATTTCATAATTATTTCAAAAAAATATTTAAAAAAAACCTGTGGATTTCTCCACAGGTTCTTTGTAACAATGTTATTATGCTAATGAGATAAATATAAACTAAACATAAATCAACATTTCATAGCCTAAATCATTACTACACTATTATTTATTGCTTTGCATACCAAAGCTTTGTTGACATTACATCTGGACCTTGAATTGAGTTAGATGCATCAGTATTAGCCTGATTAGCTCCATAAACATCTGTATTATATCTAAGTCTTTGAGGGAATGCTCCATTCAAAGGACTTCCTACAGCACGAATATCACTATTCTCTGCAGTTACAGTTATGTAAGCAGAAGCTGGATAACCTGTATCTCTAACTATTGCCCATGCTTCATAACCATTTGTATAATTAGCAATCCATCGTTGAATAGCAATTTTTTCAAGCTTTTGATCAGTGCTACCAGTAAGTTGACCCATACCTGAAGCTAAATAAGCAGCTAAAGCACTACTATCAACTCCATTCCAAAGGTCCATAGCTTTTTCTATACCTATTTGATAATACGTATTAGCATCTCCTGAAGCTAGACCTTTTACAATTGCTTCTGCTATCATAAAATGACTATCAGCTGCGGACATTATAACAGCTGGTAAGATTGGCTTACCTTGAAGTTTTGCTTGTACTATAATATCTTGAGGATATGAGAACATATCAGCATTAAAATACGCTTTAACTTTTGGACTTAACCTAGATGGTAGACCTACATAATTTGTATTTGCTGGCATGTTTATTATAACCTGACTTGATGTTTCTTCAAGTGTATATTGAGCACCCGCACGATCTAATGTGCTCTTTAAAAAAGCTACATGATCAGAAATTAATGCTACAGCGTCACCCTCAACTGGTTTGTTAATAGTTATTACACCTCCAAGACTTGGCTTTGCAATTTTACTTAATCTAGGATCGTTATTATCTTGAAGTACATTTAGAAGTGACTCTCCGATATAAAATTTACTACCAGGAAATCCACCGATTATATCACCATAAACAGCTCCACCTGCCCATTGATTAATCTCTTGATCTCTTTCAAATAAAGCGTTACCATCAGCTAAAACACCAGATGCGATTGCCTCAGTAACTGCAGCCGCAGAGAAATCTTCTCCTGAAGCACCACTAGCACGAAGTGCCAATCGTAATTTTAGACTGTTTGCTAGTTGTTTCCACTTTTGCATATCTCCGTTGAAGACTACATCATTTTCAACTAATAGCTCAACACCACTACCCGTGACATCACCATTTCCAATTATAGATATAGCTTCATCTAATTCTGCAATTATACCTTTATAGATATCCTTTTGAGTATCGAAAACAGGTTGAGTAACATCAGGATTTGAAGCCTCTGAGTATGGATGCTGTCCATAAATATCTGTTAGCTGTTGATAGTACAATCCTTTCATTATTAAACCAAAAGCATAGAACTGATCATTTTCAAGAGATCCACCTTCTTGTACAAGGCCCATATATGATGTTAATGTAGCATTGTAGTCAGCAAAATTTTTATATGTAAAGTATTGCCAAAAATCACTATATGAATATCCACTCTCACCTGTCCAATCACTTTGTGCAAAACCTATAGCACTTTGACCAGAAAAAAGATCAGGGTGTAACATGTTACCTAACCAAACACCAAACGTGTTTTGAGCAATTAGTTTTTGTTGAACATCAGTAACTAAAAACTTAGCACTAATATCAGATGCAGTAAGTGCATCTGGTCTTGTATTTATTTCGTCAAAATCACTTGTACATGATATAACGGTAGCCATTAAAAGGCTTGCAAATATTATAAAAATTTTATTTTTCATTTTTTTATTTTTTTAAATTTAAAAGTTTAGGGATAAATTCAAACCAATACTTTTAGTTGTTGGTAACTGGTTTTCAGATATACCTTGAATTCCAAGGGTAGTTCCAAGCATTGTTTCTGGATCAATATCTTGCGCATCTTTTGAGAAAAAGAATAAGTTTCTACCTACTAATTGTATAGCAGCACTTTCAATACCTAACTTTGGCATGCTTGGTAGTTGGTAACCTATACTAAGTTCTCTTAACCTTACGTTATCTTGATTATAAACATAGTTAGCAGAAACATCTGCCATTGCCTGCCAATACTCTTGTGCAGTAATACTCGTAGTATTCACATCATCAGAATCAGCTACAGTTCCATCTACAACTATTCCTGATTCACGATACTGAAGACTTTCCTTAGAAACACCCGCACTTGTTATGTCTCTAGAAGTTTGAGAAAATACTTTTCCACCAATTCTAGCATCAATTAAGAAATTCAGTGAAAAGTCTTTATATTTTAATTGGTTAGACCACCCAACCAATGCGTCTGGTTGTGCATTTCCAACTAATTCATCAGGTTGAGCAGAAGCTACAGGAATACCATCAATTGTTACAGTACCAGTATTTGTTCTTGCATATATATCTCCAATACTACCACCAACATTAGCTTTAATAAATACACCACCTCCAGTTGAACCGTTAAAATTGAATCCGTCAAGACCTTCTGCTAACTCAATGATTTTATTCTCATTTTTTGAATAAAATAAATTAGAGTTCCATGATAGATTTCCTGAATCTATTATAGATCCATTAATATTAATTTCAAGACCCTTGTTCTGTACCTCACCTATATTAGTTTTTGAATAAGAATAACCTGTTGCAGCAGGTACAGGGAGATTAAAGATTAGATCTGTAGTTGTAATATTATAAATTGAAATATCTATACCTAATCTATTGTCAAGCATACTTAATTCAAGACCAAATTCCGTTGAAGTTACTGTTTCAGGCTTTAAATCAGGATTAAGTTTGGTGTCTGGTGACCCAACTGTTGTTAGACCAAGATATCCCTTACCTGGAAGGTTAAAGGTTTGATATAATTGATATGGATCAGTATCGTTTCCTACCTCAGCAATACTTCCACGTAGCTTAATTAGATTAAAGACCTCTTGACTAGGATCAATAAATTGATTTAGTATTAAAGCTAAACTAGCAGAGTTATATAAGTACGATCTGTTTTCTTCACTTAATGTTGAAGACCAGTCATTCCTTGCAGATACATCTAAGTATAAAAAGTTATCATAAGCCAAATTAAGAGATCCATATAAAGAGTTCACTTTTTTAATTGATTGAGGAACTACAATAGGAGACTGTTGATCGTTAAGGTTATCTATAAAATACTTTGTAGGAATTTTAAAGTCTTCTCCAAATATTTCCCATCTCTCTGAAGTTCTTTTAGACATTGATCCACCAGCATTAAAAACAAAACTTAATTTATCAGAAATATTTTCTTTTGCTGTAATTAAAAAGTCAGAATTTAATTCACCGTAGTTTATGTTTCTAATATTCATTCTACCCTCAGGATAGAAGTGATGACCAGGCTTGTAGATTTTGCTAAAATCTATATTAGTTATATCTGCTCCGACTCTAGCGAAGGCACTTAACCAATTAGTAAATTTGTAATCAATTTTAGTAAATCCTAAAAATCTATTTCTCCTCTCTGTTTGTTCGTCATTAAGTAACATCCAATAAGGATTACCCTCTTGTCCACTTGCATAACTTATTGATTGGTATTCAAAAACATTTGATGGGTTGTCTACCTGATAATTTCTAAGATCATTTTGATTTACATTTCTTGGTATTACGTAGAGATTATCTAATAGACCCTGTGCACCTGTAACCTGATTATTATTATTTATCTTTTGAGTAAAGTAAGTTGCTTTTGAGTCTATAGTTAATTTATCACTTAATTTAGCGACAGCTCTTAAATTAAAGTTATGGCTTTGAAGATCAGAATTTGGTAACATTGACTCAGAAGAGTTGTTTGTATATGAGAATCTGATTGAACCATTTTCATAACCTTGGTCTAACGATATTGAATTAATTGCTCTAAATGCATCTCTAAAAAAGTCTCTAACATTATCAGGCTGAGCTGAGTATGCTCTCACATCATCATTATAATAAGGAGATAATGCTCCGTTAAGTTTAGGTCCCCATGAGTATTTATCCCAAGAATTTAAAGTACTTCTATCAGCATTGTAACGAGGTGAAGGATAAGATGCACCCAACGTTCCTTGTCCATATTCATTCTGATAACTTGGAAGAGTCAATGACATTGGCGTGTCTACATATAGATTAGATTTAATCGAAATTCCTAATCCTTTAGAACTTGAACCTTTTTTTGTTGTTATTAATATAACTCCATTCCCTGCCCTTGAACCATAAAGTGCTGCTGCATTTGGTCCTTTAAGTACAGATATTGATTCAACGTCATCTGGGTTAATATCCGAGATACCCCCTCCAGAAATTTCAGGTTCGTAACTTGGAGTTCCTCCATCATCATTACTACCAGAGTTAATACCAGATCCATTAATAGGGATTCCATCTACAACAATTAACGCTTGAGTGTTTCCACCAAGTGAATTATTCCCTCTAATAGTTACTCTTGATCCAGAACCAATAGCTCCAGATTGTGTTATTTGTAATCCTGCAACTTTACCAGCTAAAGAACTAGCAAGGTTTGAATCTTTTATTGTATTTACATTGTCTCCGGACACTTCCGAAACTGAGTAACCAAGTGATTTCTTTTCTCTTGATATACCAAGAGCTGTTACAACCACCTCGCTAAGTGCGTTATCGGGCATAAGTTGAACATTCATTGCTGAAGATGATTCTACAGTTATAGTTTGAGATTGATAACCCACAAATCTAAAAACTAAGACATCACCTTGAGAAGTTTCAATTGAATAATTACCATCAAAGTTGGTGGTTACTCCATTTGAAGTTCCTTCAACAACTACAGAAGCCCCTGGAAGAGGTATTCCGTTTTCATCAGTTACTGAGCCAGTAATCTGTTGAGCGTAAACTGAAATGCTAAAAGCAAAAAACAGAAGTACGCTTAATATTGTATTTTTTCTCATAATTGATTTAATTTTAA
>Ga0115004_10002757_pt1 | contig 14416 bp, 9 predicted proteins | sample ArcticOcean_MG_C_10_FD_88737 | JGI IMG/M metagenome (GOLD analysis project Ga0115004, IMG submission 88737) | Marine microbial communities from western Arctic Ocean - ArcticOcean_MG_CB11_90 | ecosystem: Environmental > Aquatic > Marine > Oceanic | place: Arctic Ocean: Canada Basin | collected...
CGGTTACTTTACTTAACGATCGGGCGAGATATAATTCGCAGAGGTCTACGAGGTTAGCGTTTTCGCGCGTATATATTTTTTTTACGCGAGCCAAGTGTATTTATATCCATTTTTGATGTTTGGATGACTTTTATCCAACGCGGCGTGTTTCGTGTGTTCGGTGTAGATGTTTTGAGAGAATTCGTTCGAAGATTGAGAGAGGAAGAAGTCGTGATCTTATCGGCGAGAGAGAGACAGAGACTGAGAGGGGTTGGAAAGATCTCTCTCGCTCTCTTTGAGTGAATGCTCCGCCGCAAAGAATTTTTCGATACAAATCCGATCTTCCCGATAGATTTCTAATTTATGCTCTAAGGTATTACCTATACTGATTATGGTATTCTTCTTCTTCTTCTTCTTCTTCTTCTTCTTCTTCTAATAATAATAATAATAATGAAACAGAATAAAAGCGACGGCGGCGACGACAGAGAAAAAGGTATCGCCGCTCTTGAAAGGCGGGACGAAAACTGGCGACGAAGCGTTTGGCAAAGACGCGGCTTCGACGACGAAGGCTGGATTACTCGGTCAAACCGCCGCGAAATGGCAAGATTCGAGATGGGTCAACGGTACGTGGGATCTCGAACAGTTCAAAAAAGCGGATGGGACGACTGATTGGAACGGAGTAATTGATGCGGAGATTGTTCACCGTAAGATGTTGGAAGAAAACCCAGCCGTTTATGACGAAGACGGTACGTTTGATACGTCTCAAATTCCGTGGCAAGTATGGATGACTAGATTTCATTTACCAGAGGCGGAAAAAGCAAACGGTAGAGCTGCTATGATTGGTTATTTGTTCGCCTATTTAATCGACGCTGCTACGCATACTGGGTTAGTCGAGTTGCACGATTCGTTCTTGGGCAAAACTGCCATTTTTGGAACCGTGATGTTCGTTTGCTTCGTGAGACAATTGAAAGATTTGGATAACTTGAAGGTCTTAGCGGATGAGGCTACGTTTTACGATAAGCAATGGCAGCAATCATGGGAAGGCGTTGAAAGACCATCTGAAAAGAAGGATTGATTTTTTTTTATTAATAAAAGAAGTCGTTTGTAGAATATAGTTTTTAATATAATTAAATATCACTTATTGTTGGCCGTTAAAAAACGAAGGTTTCGTCACAATTCGATTTTAATACATACGGTACCTGGTATATGCAATAGTTTAATGCGCTCTCGAAGCTTCTCACGACATCGACAACAACAACAACAACAACAACAACAAAATCGATCCGTATTAAGTGTGAGAACACGAAGTTTAATCGAGAACAAGAGGAAGGCGAAGACAGGGGAAAACGCGATAGTGACGAGTAAGCATGGGGATACTCTACAAGCGAATAATATTACAAAAGAAATGACGGCGACTATGGAAGAACTAGAATCGGCGCAGAAGTTGATCGAAAGCTTAAGAAAAATGGTGTACTCAAAGGAGAGGCATAAGTACCCGGAGTTGAGGAAATTCGCGATGAAGTATTTCGAGGACTCGCTCGCTAGGAATCGAGATGATTTTTCGCAACTTTCGATGGTTTGTTTAGACGCGATTGAGATTTTGGATTATTACGATGATGATGATAATGGTTATGATGATGATGATGATGATGATGAGTTTTACGATACCGCAAGGTGGGGTAACGAAGAAGAAGAAGAAGAAGAAGAAGAACGCGATGAAGCGCTTAATACTAAGCAGTCGTTAACTTACGCAAAGACGAAAGAAATCGACTCGATGCTTCAGTTCGTTCTCATTGAAGCACTGATGAGAACTTCGAACGCTATGCAAACGTATTCCAGGGATTGTTTTGAACAAAAGAATGTTCAACGGGGGCGAATAAAGTGTGAAAAAGCGCGAGCGAGAGCGGCCGAGTATATTTATGCGCACGCGAAAAGTTTTAAAGGAGATATGAGAGTTGAAAGCGCTAGAGTAGTCGCGAGGATGGCAGAATCTTTCGGTATTTCAAAAGAAGATTATTCAGTGAGCAGCGCGAGTGTATTTCAAAACACGCTCGAAGAGTACGTTGAAACTTTGCTGGACATACATCCCGGGTCCGCTTTAGCAAATATAGTGCACTTTGAAATGGATAAGTTCACGACGAATGGAAGGATATTCGAAGTTTTAGTCGAAAGAGGCGAGATCGGATTGTTGGAAAAGTTCTTGAAAGTTTTAAGTAGAGATCGACAAATTGAATCAGTTGCGGTAATGCTCGCGCAAGAGACACACGCGTTTCTAAGAGTGGCGTATAAAATGGTCAAGAAAAATTCCCTGTACACCGAGTTTCCTTTCATAAAAAAGCAATATTGGGAAAGTTCGATTGATAAGATGGTATCGAAAGGTGCGTATGAAGCCGCGTTAACACATGCAGGTGAAGAAATCGATTTGCAAGAACGCGTCGTTGCTTCTCTAGTTGCCGCTGGAGAGTTGGAATATGCGAGAATCTTTGCCGAACGATGTCATTTTTCTGATGATTTCATTGCTACGATATGTTCGGATGAAATGATGGAAAAGTTGAAACAGGAGCGCGAATTGAGATATTACAAACTTCCCGAAAACGTCATAGTTAAGTTCGTCGACTCTGTTGAATCGATTTCTGAAATGTATTCGATTTTAAAATCATGCGATTGTATTGGAATCGACACTGAGTGGGCGGCAAAAATAGGCAATAGCGATGGCGACGAGTTCATAGAGGAAGGTGGAGGAGACAATCATAGCAATAAAAACAAAAATAACGGTGACGATGATGTGATGAATTCTAATCTGGGCGAAACAGTTGCGTTGTTACAGATTTCATCGAAGAAAGATTGCTTCTTGTTAGATTTGCCGAAGATTCTTTCGAACGAACGCTCGACGTCACTCCTCGAAAACACCATAGGCGCTTTATTTCAAGACAATCGAGTGTTAAAATTAGTCTTTGCCGGCCGCGAAGATTTTTCGAGACTCGAACAGTGTGCCCTATTCTTGGGCAAACCAAACAACGTCCTCGACTTACAACACGCTTGGCGCAAACTCGTCGAAGAAGGCTCTCGAAAACAACAACAACGACAACAACGACGAAGAAGAAACGAAGAAGAGGAAGACGAAGAAGACAGCGAAAACGTCATCATCCTCCCATGGCTGTCCAATAAAGAAATAAACAGATACCAACCGATAGGATTATCAAACCTATGCAATTGCTTATTCAACAAACCGCTGGATAAATCGTGTAGGATGTCGGACTGGTCGCAAAGGCCCCTCAACCAAACCCAAGTCGCTTACGCCGCCTTGGACGCACAAATCCTTTGCGACCTGCACGAGAAGCTTCTCGAACTCGACCCTTTCGCGTTCTCTTACTACGCCTACGAAACAGCAGCCTCGCCGCGAGCGAGTAGCAAATAGTTCCCACGAAATAAAAGTATAGAAAATGTGAACATATGATCAGTAACGCGGTACATTTTCGCGTCTCGAAAGTTACGAGTTTATTGCATTCGAGGCAAAAAAAAAAGAATAAAAAAGCGAGAGATTGGCGAAAAACCCAAACAAAAACACGCGCGCAAACAAGCTCAGATCAACGACGCTTCTCAGTCTACGACCGACGCGAGCGAACAGAGCGCACGCGTACGACGCACTCGAATCTCTCTCTTTACCACGCTTTCGCTGCCTTTAAGGTCTTCCCAAGTCCTTTTGAGCTCATCAGAGTTTCTTAAATAAGAATACTTTTTTCTCGTGAGGATTTCCAAAACCGATCTCGATCTTATTAGGAATTTCCGCAAGTCGTTCTTCGTCTAAAGCTTCCTCGAAACGAAGAGGAAAAGAGCGCGATTTTCGCGAGAGATTGAGGAAAGCGTCAGAGAAGCAGTTTGCGCAAAGAGAGCGTAATCGTTTTGTTTCGAGATCAAAGGCTTGTTTTAGTACGTACGAATGGGCGCCGTGATTGGCGAGAAAGCTTTTCAGGCGCAGGATGGGAAGAAAAAAACCAACAAGCAAAACTCGAAAGCGGACGATTTGGCAGAAAGCGCTCGGGAAGATAGTTCAGAGAAGAACAGTAAGAAGAGCAACGACAACGACGAAAAGAACGATGATGATGAAGTAGTAGAGCGATTACAGAGACCGTCCAGGGAACGCCACGAATCGGCTTTGAAGCGCTTTAACGATTTAATCGAAGAGCAGAAAAAGGAGATCGATTTAGCGAAACAGAAGATCAAGGATATGAGAGAGCAGAGGGAAAAAGAACAGCAAATGTATCAACCGATTAGGGCGAAATTGAACGATTTGGCACAAGTGTGTACGCAATTAATGGCGAGTAGAGATGCGTGCCGTAAAGAAGTGCAGGCTTTGGATGAGAGGCAGAAAGATGGGGGGAGCAAGTTCACGAGCGTCGAGGCGATTGATTTGGAAATTTTGAGAGTGGAGGATCAAATCGCGCACGAGACGATGTCGTTGAAAGATGAGAAAAACTTGGTTGAGAAGATTAAACAGTTAGGGAAGATGAAGGACAACGTCAGAAGTACTCAAGCAAAGCAATCACAGATTACTGGCACTGATGGATCGAGGAAAGCTATGCAAGAGAAGGCGAAAGCGAAAGACGCGGAGATCAACGCGAATAAGGCGGAACAGCAAAAGCTGAAGAATGAGATGGATTCTTTGCGCGCTAAAAGTGGTGGTGCTAGTGTTGGGAATAATAATAGTGCGAAAGGTAAAGGTGGGGAGAATGCTAATAATAAATCCTCTGCTAATAATAGAGATGGTGGTGACAACTTTAACAAGAATATCAAAGCGCTCGAATCCGAACGCGACGGAGCGTATAAAACAATCTTGAAAATTCGAAAAGAAATGGACGACTTGAAAGAAGATTTCAAAAAGAAGAGCAACGACTGGTTGAAGCGAGAAAAGCTCGTTCGAGCTGAGAGAGAAAAAGAATACGCTTTGGAGAAGAAAGCTGCGGAAGAACGCAAGAAGCAATGGGAGAGAGATAACGCGCCCGAACCATTCGAGTCCGAGATTTCATCGTGCGATCAATTAGTGGGATTTTTACAGAAATTTTTACCAAAAGTTGTCACTCCTTTGGAAACAAAAAATGGTTCGACTTCGGACTTGACAGCGAAACTTTCTGGATTGAAAATGATGAACAAACGCGACAAGGACGATGAGGAGGATGATTTACTATCCATGACTGGAACTTTAACGAAAGCGAAGAAGAACAAAGTCGCAAACGCGAAAAGCGCAGGTCCAAAACAACCGAAAGAAACTGATAAGGTAAACTTGTCGCTCGATGCATACGGTATGTTTGGTAAAGTTGGCATCTCGGCGCCTCTGATGATTGGTGAAGTCCCAAAAGCTGTAGAAATGCTTAACGCTAAGAAAGAGGAATTTTTGGAAAAGCGAAGAGTGAAAAAGGAACGCATCGCGGCTGGATTAGAGGACCCAGTCGAAGTCGCTGATGATGATGATGATACAAATGGAAAGCAACAAAAGACGAATAAGAATGGGAAAAAAAATAAAAGAGGCAACAAAGGTGGCACTACAAAGCTGGTCGTGAAGCTATCTTTGGAAGTGAAAGATGATAAAGTTGTCGTGACGATTACTGAGCGTACTACTCTTCCTGAGGCGTCTGCTGATGGAGTTGCAGCCGATCAGTAACACACAAAGACATTAAAAAATAGAAAGGGAGAATGATGATAATGAAGAAGAAGAAGATGTTGACTAAGCGTATTCTTTTAATAAATAATAAATAAATATAGGACTATAAATTTGAAGCTACTAAGTACTTCAAACTTCATTTTCGGATCGAAGTAAATAATAATCCGGCTCTGTGGATTTTAACAATTTCACCGCGTGTTCTCTCCAAGCTTCGGCTACTCTGATTCGCATATCGAAAGCATTGCCCATCCCTCGCAAGAGAACTGATGCTCTACTAATCATAACCATCTGTCGAGGTGTCTCTATCATCGGGTCTCGCGCCTCCATCTCATCTATAAACGCTTGTAAATTCATACCTTCTGTGATATCTTTCGTATCTCGGTCGTTCCAAAACGTTGCTAAACGGAATGCTGTCTCTACGCACGCATTTTTCGTTCGCCCGCCAAAACCTTTCGGTTCATCAGACCAAACGATATTAGCGACTTCTTGTTTATCATCGTTTAATATCGCCAATATCAGTTTCGCGTACGAAAGTCGCGTATGTTCGGGAATTCTCACAGTCTGTCCATAATCTATTAAACCAAGACGACCATCGTTCATTAACAAGATGTTTCCCGGGTGTGGATCACCGTTGAAAACACCACACTCGAATATTTGATACGCGTGCACATCAAGCATTGTTTGTAAAACATCAGCGAGATTAACTAAAGTCGCTAACTGTTTTCTTTCCCTCTTCCCGTATAGTATTCGCATTGGAGAAAGGTTGTACGCTAACCGCATCGGTTCGTCGATCAAAATCGATTTCAAGCGAATCATCGCATTAACTCTTCGAGTTTGTCTCATCGCAATATCAATCGTCGTCGTGCTCTTGTTTGCATCACTATCATCACCTTTTTCATTCGCGCTGACGCTTTTGACGGTGTCAATCTTTTGTGCATCGCAAAATCTTTTATACGAATCTTGAACGCCTTTCACTAACGGAACGCCTTCGATCTCTTCCATGAACAACACTCTCTTGGAACAAAGTTCCTCGATCGGTTCCGGTATTTTCACTCTCTTTCTAAAAACCGATTTGTCAATCATATTTTTACAGTCGCGCAAATTCTTCGCCTCGACTCTGTAATCGAATTCCTCCATGAACCTCCGTTGCACTTCTTTAAGCGGTGGAACGTGTTGTGGTTGAAAAATCTGCAAAAACAAAATCATCGTCCCAACGTCGTTCCTAAATCTACCTTCGACCTCGTCAGCCTGTACTTTCACAATTACCGGCTTCGGAAAAGACTTCAACTTACATCGATGCACTGCCCCAATCGATGCAACGCCAACGGCATCGTCATCAAACCACTCTATCTCGTCCTCGTACTTACTCCCTCTCAAGCTCTCTTTCACAATCTCTCTCGCTTCGCCTCGCTTCATCGCGGTCGGCGCCTTATCTTGCGTTAATTTCGTCCATCTTAAATATTGCTCGGGCAAGAAGTCATCTCTCGTCGATAAAAATTGCGCGTGTTTAATATAAAACCCTCTTTGCTCGTTCACTTGTTTCTCAATTATTGGTGAAAAATAATCGTGTAATTTTTCGTACTCTTCATCGGCTTTAGCGTTCGATAGGCCGAACACGGTCCTCAACAGCGTCGGATTACTTTCGTTTTGGAAGAATTCGTTCCTTCTCTGTATCGCTCGATACGAAGCGTACGCTGGTAAGGCGTTGGACCAGAAAGAGATCGTTCGATTTAAATTTACGTTGGTTTCGTAGGTGTAATACGAAACGATTGGGATCGATGATGCAAGTATTATTTTGGAGCGCGTGCTATTGAGCAGCGCGGTCGTGATCATTGAACTCTCTTCCTAGCGCGAGAAATAGTTTGTTAGTTTAAAATAAGGAGAATTAAACCCGCCGCGTGCTAGTAAAAGCGTTTTTTAGATTCTTTGCGCGTTGGGCTAACAAACACCTAAACCACGTTAAACGCGCATACGCTCTCGCCGCGAATACTTCACAGTCTCAAGATTGTCGCTTTCAAATCGCTAGTCTGCTTCTTCTTCTTCTTTTCGCGCGCGCGCGCCTTGGTCAAAGCATGGGTTCGTTTTCTTCTACGTTGCATTGATTTGAAAATCTCCAACAGCCTCTTAAAACTCTACTTTCAGCAGAAGAAGAAGAAGAAGAAGAACTGAAGAAGAAAAGTACATCAGTGGGGAAGGATTTATCATAGCGAAGAACAAACAGTAAAACGAGCTGTCATAAAACAAGCCAAGCTCTCGCGCAAAGACTGAAATCTCGCACGATCATGTCGCGCGCTAGAGCGAGCACGAAGCTCCTATACCGTCAAATCCTCAAAGCCGCTTCGTCGTTCCCATCGAAGAATAAACTAAAACTGATCGAGGAAATAAAATCGGAGTTCAAACTGTCCAAGACCGAGCTTTCGAGCGAAATAATTGAATCGAAAATAGCGATAGCGATCGACGGCTTGGACAGGTTGCGAGCGTTTAGTGGGTTAGATGGGAAGAGTAATGAATGGGTCGTGCGATTGAAAGGACCGAGTACTGAAGAGCAACGATGATAGTGTAGTAATTTAGTTTTTATGAATATATATAGTTTCTTTAGTAGTTCTTTTGATGGAATACCTATGTATGAACAACCTCTCGTTTACTAGAACTATATGACTTCAGAGAACGGTTTTTTTCTGTGGAACGCTAACGTGACTTTGCAGCAGCACGTGTTCTCAACGTCCTCTTTTGTTTCGCTAGTGATAGTAGTACTACTATTGTTAATGTGGCGCGGGGCCCACGTGCGATGTTTCTTCGATTTGTCTTTCTCGGACTTATGAGGCGGAGTACCGAGCGGGCATACGATCGGTAGATATTTTCTGACCGCGCTATCGAGATCGCACGTAGGGGCGATTTTCCAATCCGTGTTTATCGTGAAGAATTCATTGTTCTTATTTTTCTCGTCATCGCCAGAATCGACTTTGAACGGCATGACGTACGAGATTTTGTTTTCTAAAACGTCCCACATCGAAATCAGCGTTGGATTTTCGAGCGATTGAACGATATCGTGTGTTTTTTCGATTAATTCGATAGTAATCGTCCATGGACCACATTTTTTCGTTTGCAATTTCTCACGTTTGAGATCTGTTGATGATATTGAAACTGCTTTGAAACCATCGATTGTTTCGTTCGCGGAAAATGCTTCGGCAAACATGGCCAACGTCATAGTTCCTTTCGTCGTCGTCGTCGTTAAGAATACTTTGTTCTCTCTCTTCACTGGAAGCCATTGATATAAGTTTCTTGAATCAATTGGGTCACTTGAGTCTAAAATCGATACCATCTTTTGAACGATCTTATCGATCGAATGGTCTTTGAACCCGTTCGTTCCTAGTTTATGACAAAATTCTCTTAAAGTTTCTTTCCAAAAAAACAACGGTTGGTTCATAAACTTTTCGCAGTTTGTGACATAAATTCCAGAGTCCGATATGTGCATGTTCGCATAGAATGGATCGAAGATTGAATTTTGGACCATTTTATCGAGCATTTCAGAGTTTTCACCGATTAGCGAGACGTTTTTTAGAAAACCGTCGCCAAACATTTCGGCTAATAAAGGAATCAAATCGTTTCTCAACTTTCCGCGCGTCGACCAAGTTGGCGTAGAATCTAAAAAGTATGGCACACCGAATAAATGCGCGAACTCTAGAACGTCAGATTTTTCTCTCGATAACATCGGTCGCCATATACGCACGTTTTCGATAATGCCTTCGTCGGACATGCCATTGATTGCCAAAACGTTCGCGCCTCGAAACATGTTCGTTATGACGTTTTCTTGCACGTCGCCGTGATGGTGACCTAATAAAACAGCCGGAAAATCGTACTTCTTTTGAAACTCTTTATAAAAATCAAATCGAATTCGTCTCGCTTCGATTTCGTATATCTCTCTCGGTGTTACTCCTCGTTTTAATTGATTATCTTGCATCGTTTTGATCTCGAATATGATTTCGTGCTTTGCGCACCATTTCGCTAAAAAAGCCGCCTCTGCGTTCGCTTCCGGTCTGTTGCCATAATTTATGTGCAAAGCAATTACTTTATCGTGCATTTTTAAGACATGCTTCAAGATCATTGCTAAAACCATCGAATCGACTCCTCCGGAGAGAGAGACACAAATAGATTTCGTAGCAGTAAAAGACGAACATTTTTGTTGTAAAAAGAAATCGTTCACGCATTTAACGATTGGCAATTTTGTGGCTCTTTCAATTTGTTCCAATGTCGGCGTGAATTCGTAATGCTCTAAGATTTCCGAATTCGTTTCCTCGTCCCATTTCTTACCCTCTAAATCTTGATAACACCTCTTCGATGTTTCTTTAAACTTTTGCAAGAGCTTTGAATTCGCATTCGTCGTCGAGATTTTTGCGTCGATTAAGTGTAACAGCTTTTCCAATCGTGTCAACGTCTTTTGCGTGTGCCTATAAGGCATCAATAAAAATATCAACTCATTCGAATCATCAATACTAATACTATTATTATTATTATTTGTTTTTTTCAAGTATTCATCGACGATTTCGGCGCATACTTTATCCAACGTCTCGATGTCATCGTCGCCTTTATTGATAAATCGAAAATGATGTCTCGCAAACTGGTCGAGGACGATCACCGTCGCAATGACTACTTCTTTTTTCGTCGCGTCTTGATCAAGTGCTTCTTCTATAAACATGTGATGATTATTATTTCTATTTCTATTTTCATAAAACTCTGCGAGTTCGTTCAGTAACCACCCGAATCGGCTCGAAATATGTGCGTCCAATCGAGTTCGTTTCAGAACACATTCAGTTTTCACGAACCAAATGTTATCATACAATCGATCGTTTAAATTATTATTATTATTATTATCATTATCATGATTAGAATCACTCGCGTGCTCTCGTTGTTCCTTTAAGAACCGTGAATCAGTGAACCATAACTCCATAGCCTCCTTCCTAATCGAAGCATATTTATTACTAATCACATCATCGTCTTTAACATCATTTTCCTTTTCACATACATCAGAAGAAGAAGAAGGCCGAGCAGATGAACCACGATTACCCATGACTACTACTACTATTACTATAACTATCAAGGAGTAATGTTGATTAATCACTCAAAAAGAGAGATAGAGAGCGATTAAGACTAACTCTATTTCTTTATCGAGCACGTGAACTCGTAGTGAACTATATATGTACTGGTATAATACTCATCACAGAAAATAGAAATTCGTTATGGGGCGTAAGAAAAAACACAACATAATTCTTATTCTTAAAGCCTAATAACACCCTAAACCCTAATCGTTTCAACTTTATTTTCTTAATTGTTGCTAAACCCTAATTTTCAGCTCATCTAGGAAATTTCTATAAAAAAACAATCTCCTGAACTTTGTTTGTTCAAAAAGCGTGCGGGAGGCCCCGGTTTCGATTACCGGAAGAGCCCTAATTAAAAGGCTCTTTGGTCTAGTGGTATGATTCCCGCTTTGGGTGATTCAATCTTTTTTTTTGTTTCATCACGCGTCGGTTTTTCGTTTTGTGTTTTTTTTCTTTACATTAGAGTTGTTTCGTTTTTGCGCCACAAATTACTGACGAGACTTTGCCAAAGACCTTGTTGATTACAAATTGAAATATGGACGGGAAGTCATAAAAAATTCTCACGAAAAGATTTACCATTATTTTAGAATAATTCGAAAAGGATAAAACGTACGATGGAAACAACTGACGATGATGAAGCATCGGTAGTGATTGGAGATCCGTCGCCTCTGTGGAAATTAGTAACGGACGAAGGCGTTTGCCGCGACGTCCTCGAGTTTCACGTTTTGACGAATTTAAATCCAAGGTCTGACTTGAAGTTCTTTTTCGATGCGAATAGTGATACGCGCCGCGCGATTAAGAGAGCTGGGATTAAATTAGAGAACGAATTTTGGCCCTTCGTGTTTACTTCTTTGAGCACGATTGAGTTCGCGTGGAATAATTACCCTTTTGGTAAGGAAAATGAAAAGTACGCAGGTGAGTTTTATGACCAGGAATCTTTCATGCACTCTATGGCGTGCTCGGGTAGACTCGAGTTCGTTCGATGGGCGAGAGAGGTGAAAAATTGTGACTGGGGTGAAGATGCAATGATGGAGGTTATAACGACTGATTTTGAAATGATATCCTATTGCGTTGAAAATGGAGCTCCATTGTTTTCGGGGCTGACCGCGTGTTCCTCCGAGCGCGGTGACTTGCCAGTGCTCAAGTATTTGCACGAACATGATTGTCCTTGGGATGAGCACGCGCTATTCAACGCTGAAACTAAGAACCGAATCGAATGTTTGAACTACCTAATCGCTAATAATTGTCCAGGTTGGGAGAACTACAACGTCCAAGAAGAAGACGAAGATGAAGAAGAAAATGACGAAGAAACGATGTCATCGGACAGAATGGAAGAGGAGGAGGAAGAAGAAGAAGACGTAGACGATTTTAGCACCTCTCTATTGCATGAATTTGATATGGCGATAATTGAGTAGCACGAGTGATTGGAGATCGTCGCGCAGAGTTGCAAAACGTATTGAAGAAACGGAGAGACATATTTTAGATACCATCAACAACAAAACATTTACTACTCATTGTCGTCGTCTGAACGAAAATTTTCGATCATTCGAATGAGCTCAATTTTGTTTAGCTTTGAATGCCCTTTAAGACCGTACGAACGCGATAAGTCCAACAACTCTTTCTTTGACAGTCGCCTCAAAATCCATCTTTGATCCCATTTTTCGATTTCATCATCCGCGATTGTTTTTTCACGAATTAAAATCTCTTCCGTGGCTTCTATTTCGCGCTCAATTTCTGCTCTTAGGCGGCCTTCTTGTATATCTATGGGCAAGTTTTTCAACTGCACTTCGAGTTCGCCGATGTACTCGCCTAAGCGTTTCGCGAATCGATTTCTAACTTCTTCTCTTACTACTTCTTCTCCTTTCGACGATGATGACGACGAATCCTCCTTTATTGTTATACTACCGCGACTATTATTAGTATTAGTATTATTCACGACTACGCTTTCTCGTATATCTTTTGCTATCATTAAACTTATATTATTATTCATGTTACTATCATCATCGTTATAATCATCATCGCCGCCTCCATCGCTTCGACGAGGCGATTCGAGAAACTTCAAATGTACGAAACTCATTAAAGTCACGATCCAAGTCTCCTTCCTCGCAAAATCGAACCCAAACCTCGCGAAACATAGAAAGTATACCCCGGCGAATGCAACCATCCTTCTCGCCTTTTCATTCTCTCGATCGCTTCTCTCATTCTGCTCCCATCTCCCGACCGCTATGTTAGGCGCGATCCACGAAATAACTGACACAACAGGTATTAACGAAACGACTTGAGCAATCGTCCATATCATATCTCGATCATCATCATAATCGACTGAAGAATTCCTACCACTATCGCTATCATCGTAACTATAAGACGTAAACATGCACAAAGCGACCGCACTTACGAGTGCAACATCGACACCCTCTCTCATCATCGACGAATCGATTCGCCTTGGTCTTCGTCGCCCGATGCTCTTCTTCTTCTTCTTCTTCATGATCGTTCGTTCATTCCTCTCATATTTAACAAAACCAGAAGAAGAAGAAGAACAAGAAGAAGAAGAAGAAGAAGAAGACCGCGATGATGATATCACGACTACATCGATATTCGTCCTATGCATCATCATCGTCATCATCTTCATCATCTATGACGCGTTGGCATATTTGGAAACAAAAGTCGCGCTTCTTTTTAAATAGTAATTTTGTTTTTCGAAAGTTTTTCCAAAAATCACCTAAACCGCTAAACGTAATCAAATTCGTCCTCTTTCGCGTCGAGTTAATCACGAAATAAGCGAACGTCCTCATAGATCGAAATAAAGAGAGAAAGATTTTGAAGCGCGAGTTTCGATTTTATTTTTTCGAAGCTATTTTGTCGCAATAAATGACCGTCGCGAGTTATTCGTTCAAAAGGACTCATCGGAAGAAGAAAACTGTTAACGATGAGAAAGAAGAAGAAGAAGGAGAAGAAGGAGATGGAAATGATAAGAACTCAATAAGGAAGTACGTATCGAAAATATTAAGAAAATCAGAGGCGAATAAATTAAACGCGTCTTTGTTAGAATCTGTTGAAGCGTGCGTATGCGGGAACGCGGTCTACATCGAGCGATTTAACTGTGCAGAGAATGATTTTCGAATACTATCAATGTTAGCGAGAGATTTAGATTACGAAAGCGTTCGAGGAAGCGACGATCGTCGAGAGGGGATGATCGAATGGTCGAAACATTTGCGACACGATAACGCGGAGTTCAGTGAAACTCTTCGAGAAATAGTCAGAAGGATGTCCGAGTATTTCGATGTCGATGTGTACGCGACGAGGTTGAATTTTTATCGCGACGGGAAGGACTGGAAGCCGTATCATCACGACTCGCACGCTTACGCAAACGGTCACAAGGAGGATTTCACTATGGGCGCTAGTTTCGGCGCTTCGAGGGAATTATCGTTCTTACACGAAGAGTCGAAAGCGAGTTTTGAGTTCCCACAGAAGAACGGCGATGTTTTCGCGTTTTCGAGCGAAGTTAATTCAAAATTTAAGCACGGTATTCCGCAACTTTTGTCATCGTCCGCGTCGAGGAAGTGCGATAATGCTCCGAGGTTTTCAATAATAGCGTGGGGTAAAAGGCGTAGTTTGAATAGTAGGAACAGTAGCGTTGTCGAGGACAATAATAATAATAATAATAATAATAATAATAACACGA
>Ga0115004_10002758_pt1 | contig 14409 bp, 12 predicted proteins | sample ArcticOcean_MG_C_10_FD_88737 | JGI IMG/M metagenome (GOLD analysis project Ga0115004, IMG submission 88737) | Marine microbial communities from western Arctic Ocean - ArcticOcean_MG_CB11_90 | ecosystem: Environmental > Aquatic > Marine > Oceanic | place: Arctic Ocean: Canada Basin | collected...
ACACCTAAGCCCAGGGCTTGGAGCAGAGCGTTCGCCGAGCCCGCTAGACTTTCGTAGTCGCGGCGGTACGTCGTCGCTTGCCACGGGCTGTGGCGCAGCTTGGTAGCGCCCTTGACTGGGGGTCACGGGCTCGCAGGCTCAAATCCTGTCAGCCCGACTGGGAAGTAGAGGCACCAGGTGGCTCGGGACACCCTTTTTGGACACGCATCTTTACTCGTTCAGAAGTCGTCCCAGAGTTTCCATAGCGGCCCTGAACCCACCGTCGGAAACGTGGCCGTAAATATCAACTGTGATGTTGATGCTTTAGCGGCCAAGCTGACGGCTGACGATGTGGCAGGGAATTCCTGAGCAGTCCGGGAGCCCCGTGCTCGTTTTTGTTGCCTATCGGTATCCAGCAATGATTCGCGACCGATTGTCGGGCGACGCTTCGAGCTCTCCAGATTCAATCTGCCGAGCGACATCAAGAGTGATTGCGTTCGCGGGTGTGGGGATACCCAATCGCTCGCCTTCGCGCACGACAAGGCCATTAATCTCGCCGATTTCTGCCCGTCTTCCTTTTCTCCAGTCCTGAAGCACGGTTGTGAGGGTGCGAGGGAACGTGAAGTGCTCTAGCACCTGTTCAAAGAGCTCCACGGCATACAGGTCAGGGTTTTGCTGAGCCTCCGTCAATCCAAAAATGGGGACCATTTTGCTACCTGAGCTAATGCAGACAGCGAGTGCCTCTTTGGCGCAGGTTGTCATGTAGTCGACCATCTCCTGGTCTTGAACCACTTCATGCAGCGGCTGGTTTAGCAATGCCGATGGAACTAATTCCGAGGCGTTGGCGACGAGTTTCATCCACTTAGCGGAGCGTATGTCGGCGTAAACCTCTACCGTCCCGGCATTCCGCAGGACAGTAGCCACTTCTTCAACACGGGCGTGGGTTTCCTCGACAAGTCCTCCGAGCGCGAACCAAGACCCCGAGGGCGGGGTTTCTCGATTGCATATCCCGGCGTCGAACATGTTGGAGGAGCATTCAATGACGGCGCCAATGACCCGATTTACACCGAGAATTTCGCTGAGGTCGTCTATTGTCATCCCGTTTTGGAGACCAACGACCAGAGCATGATCGGCGAGAATCGGCTTGATGAGCTCAGCGGCCCAGCGGGTATCGTAGGCCTTGACCATGATGAACACCAGGTCAAACTTGTCCTTGATTTCGGCCACTTGGCAAAGGTGTTTTGCGGTCACCTTGGTAACCACCGTTTCTTCGGGGGAGCAGACCGTCACGCCATTACGATTCATGGCGTCTACGTGTTCTGGCCACTGTTCGATGAAAGTTACGTTGTATCCGGCCTGTATAAAGTCCGCACCAATGCTCGCGCCGTTCGCACCAGCACCGACGATTGCAATTCTGTCAAAACTCATTCTCACCTTTCCGTTCGTGCGCCCCAGGATTCTGATTTGAACCCCAAGTCTCTCGGGTTGGCTGGATTTACTGCAGCGATTCGAGGTCTGGTCGGTGTGCCAGGTATTCGGCAATGCCCTTCTTGCGAGCGGCTTCGTCATAATATGCGACCTCGACCAACTCCAGCGGAATTTTGTCAGGGTCATGGAAGTAGACCCAGCGCCATCCCGAGAGAACCCCCTCGTCAACTGCGTGAGTGTCTGATAGGAATTCGACTCCCTTGGACCGTAATTCCGCGACTTTCTCGTCGATGTTGTCGACGTGGAAAGCGAGGTGCATGGCACCCAAGTAGTTCTGTTGGATGGGTGTCTCGTTATCTTTGGGGCGGTTGCCGTATTCGAGAAGCTCCAATGTCGCGTTGGGGCCAACCCAGAGGGAAACCTGACGGAGGCTGGCGCCGGGCACACCCACGCCCTGCGCTAGCTCCTCGCCTTCAAACCAAGGACTTGGCTCGTTGGAGAATTCGAGCCCGAGAAGGTCGTGGTAAAAGTAGATAGATCTATCGAGGTCGCGCACGATGATTCCGGTGTGATGGATACTTTTCATTGTCATGTCGTGCTCCTTCTGCTCTCATGTTGAGCTTAGACAGATTTCCACTCACACTCAACATTAGTCTTTTGAAATCTTCAGTAACGGGGTGGGGCAAAATACGCCAGTCAAATATGGCGCTGCAGTAATGGCCCGATAAGACCAGCTTTTAGGCGTTAATCAGACGCAGACAAGCGTCTATCGGAGGCAGCGGACCGTTGCGGCTGCAGTTGATTGTGATTGAAACAATAGTTCAGTTATAGTGAACATAATTTACTGCTTATATCTCGCACCCACGGACCTTCAAGGAAGACGACATGAGTGAACGACTGACAGAACGAGTCATAGTAGTCACGGGCGGGGCCTCAGGTATTGGAGAGGGACTGTGTCGTGGTTTCGCACGAGAAGGTGCTTCCGTGGTGGTCTGCGACATCAACGGCAAGCAGGCTGAGATTGTGGCCCAAGACATTCTCGAACAAAGAGGGAGGGCCCTCGCCATCCAAGCAGATGTTACGGACAGAGAGTCAGTTAGGTCTGCTATTTCGGAGGCCGTGGAAGAGTTTGGGAAAATTGATGTGTTTTTTAACAACGCGGGAATGAATTCTCCAATGAAGCTTTTAGACGTGGACGAGGAAAATTTCAACCTGATCATGCGAGTTAACGTGCTGGGCGTGCTCATAGGAATGCAAGAAGCTGCTAAGCAGATGATTGTTCAGAAATCCGGCGGTAAAATTGTCAATACGGCCTCGATAGCCGGTCGGACTGGGTTTGCAAGCTTTGCGCCATACAGTGCCGCGAAAGCTGCGGTCATTTCGTTGACCCAGTCTGGTGCTCGCGCACTCGCTGAGCACGGAATTACGGTGAATGGTTTTGCGCCTGGTGTTGTTGACACGCCACTGTGGGAAAAACTTGATCAAGAGCTTGAAGCCATCGGGGAGCCCGAAGGAAAGATGGACAAGCTTTCCAGCATGATTATTCTTGGCAGGGCTGCGTCGCCGGAAGACATTGTTCCAACCGGCATCTTTCTTTCTTCGTCCGACTCTGATTACATCACTGGACAAATTATTCCCATCGAAGGCGGAATGATCCTCGTTTGACCACCGCCCGAGAGGGCAAGAAGGAGACACTCATCATGGCTATTCCGACTTTTGGAACGAATGCTGTCGACTGGGAAGAGCGAATTAATTTTGAGCGGCTACGAACGGATCGCGTCGCAAAATTGCGGGCCGAGTTGGAAGCCTCTGACCTTGGAGCACTGCTGGCCTTTGATTTTGCGAACATTAGGTATATGTCGGCGACCCACATCGGGACCTGGGCTATCGATAAGGCGATTCGGTTCTCCTTGATTACGCGGAAATCAGATCCCATTGTGTGGGATTTCGGTTCTGCTGCAAAACACCATCAGCTTTTTAACCCGTGGTTGGATCAGACCACAACCGAGGCAGACGCTGATCCCCATGCGGCCCACCACGGCGCTGTCAAACCGAGGCTGGAGAGTGGGGCGCGGGCGGGCATTTCCACCTTGCGGGGCGCTTTTAATCCGGATGCAGGGATTGCCCAGGGAGTTGCCGCAAAAATTAAGAGGGAACTTGAGAAATTCGGTTTACTGGGCGAACCGCTGGGTGTCGACATCATTGAATTGCCTATCCTTTTTGCCTTGCAGCAGGCCGGGGTAAGCGTGGTGGATGGGCAGCAGGTGTTCTTGAACGCTCGAGCGGTCAAGACTAAGGAGGAAATTGGGCTTCTCACCCAAGCCTGCTCAATGGTGGATGCTGCCTACGAAGATCTCTACGAGTTTCTTAAGCCAGGGGTGCGCGAAAATGAAGCCGTCGGTCTAGTCGCTAAAAAGCTTTATGACCTAGGTTCGGAGTATGTTGAGGGGGTCAACGCCATCTCGGGGGAACGTTGCTCGCCCCATCCTCACGTGTATTCAGACCGACTTATCCGGCCAGGGGATCCAGCCTTCTTCGATATCCTGCACTCGTATCAGGGATATCGCACGTGTTACTATCGCACCTTTGCTGTCGGTTCTGCTTCCCGGGCCCAGAGGGATGCGTACCGAATTGCGAGGGAATATATGGATCGGGCGATTGCCTTGGTGCGGCCTGGCGCAACTACTGCGGACATCGTCAAGGTGTGGCCCAAAGCAGAGGAGTTTGGTTTCCCCGACGAGGAAGCCGCTTTTGCGTTGCAATATGGCCATGGCGTCGGATTATCCATTTGGGAAAAACCGATCTTTTCGCGTTTGGTCTCTCTAGACCACCCGGAGGAGTTGAAAGAGGGAATGGTCTTTGCCCTCGAGACCTATTGGCCAAGTGCCGACGGCATTGGTGCGGCCCGCATTGAAGAAGAGGTTGTCGTGACCGCCACCGGTGCTGAAGTTATTACGAAGTTCCCCGCCGAGGAACTTTTGGTCGCCGGTCGCCGGTATATCTCGGTGGATGGCCCCCTCAACCTAGAGCGGGACTCCCAATCTCACCTAAACACAGCTGCCGGTAGAGGCGAAAAGTAGAGGAAACCATGACGACGACCATGATGGCAGCCGTCTATTACGGACCCGGGGAATTGCGACTTGAAGAGCGTCCGTTACCAATCCCTCGATCCGACGAAGTCCTATTGAGAGTCACCCGATCGGGAATGTGCGGAACGGATGCCTCAGAGTGGAAATCCGGGCCTCTTATTTTTCCCGTTAAGAAAGCACACCCCACTAGTGGGCATTTCGGCCCAATGGTGATGGGTCATGAATTTATCGGCGAGGTCGTGGGTGTAGGCAGCGCGGTAGATGTCATTTTGGTTGGCGATCGGGTGGCGTCTGGGGCAGGGATTTCCTGTGGCAAGTGCGCGCGATGTCTCGAAGGCCGCACAAATCTATGCAAGCAGTACGTGACATTAGGGCTCAATAGAGATGGAGGAATGGCTGAATATGTTGCGGTTCCAGCCACGACTTTGAAGAAAATTCCAGAAGATTTATCCGATGATGAGGCTGGGCTAGCCCAACCGCTTGCGGTCGGAATTCATGCCGCCCGCCGAGCAAGGGCCCAAAACGGCGACACTATTGTCATCATTGGGGCCGGCGCTATTGGAACTTTTGTGTTGGCAGGCTTAAATTACTTGGCTGAAGTCTCCTCCATCGTGGTCGACTTTGACGGCCCTCGTCTTGATCGAGCCCGTCGGCTTGGGGCTACCCATGTAGTTCCAGTCGCTGAAAATACGGAAGACGAGTTGAGAAATTTTGTCGGCGAGAATGGGGCTGACATCGTGATTGAAGCGAGCGGTGCACCGGGTCAAATGCAGAGGGCGCTGAGCTGGGTCCGTCGGGGAGGAACCTTGTTGCAGGTGGGGTTACCGTCCACTCCACCTGAGCTTGATGTGCATCATGCCGTAATGAGTGAGATAACAATCGAGACCACTTTGGCCCATGTTTGTGGCAAGGATCTCGAGCCTGCGCTCGAAATCCTTGCGACCACCTCCTTAGGCCAGGAGCTTCTCGAGGGAGTTTTTGCGCTGGACAACCTGGAGAGTCAATTGAATGAGCTAGCCAGCGGGAACATTCAGGGGAAAGTACTCTTTGACCCGAGTCGGTAGAAATCAATCAGGAAAAAATAGGAGGTCATCCGATGAAAGCAGCAGTGTTTCATGGCGCACAAGACATTCGAGTTGAAGACGTCAGCGCACCCTCGGGGGTAGCGCCTGATGAAGTCCGGGTAAAACCGTTTTGGTGTGGAATTTGCGGGACGGATCTGCATGAGTACGCGGTAGGTCCGATCGTCATTCCTACGCAATCACACCCACTCACCGGCGCCTCTGCCCCGCAAATCCTCGGGCACGAGTTTTCTGGAGAGGTTTTAGAGGTTGGAGGGCGTGTAACTCACCTTAGAGTGGGCGACCGAGTCAGTGTGATGCCATTAATTTCCTGCGGTTCTTGCTTCTTCTGCCTGCGTGGTCTCAACCACCTCTGTCAGTCCATGGGTTGCATCGGATTGAGCTTTCAGTGGGGCGGGATTGCTGAAGAGTGTGTTGTCCCAGCCCGCTCGGCGTCCAAATTACCCGACACCATGAGTGACGTGGCGGGAGCATTGGTTGAGCCCACCGCGGTCGCCGCCTACGGAGTCGACCGTGCGGGTGTTAGACCTGGGGATTCTGTTCTCATTACCGGCGCCGGACCCATTGGCGCTCTGGCCTCGTTGTACGCCCATCATTTAGGAGCCACCGTATATATGTCGGAGGTTAATCCCCATCGGCAAGAATTGGCACTCACCCTCGACGTTGGTGAACTTTTTGATCCGACCAAGGTAGACGTAGTGGAGGAGATTAAATCTCGCACCGGTGGAGTGGGGGTAGATGCCGTAATTGAGTGTTCTGGAAATGAACGCGCGCTCCAAACGGCAATCTCGGCGGTCCGATCTGCGGGTTATGTTTCACAAACGGGGCTTCACACTAAGCCCGCAGCGATTGATCCGATGATTTTGTCTGAACACGACATCACTTTGGGCGGGACATGGTGCTACCCGGTGACCGATTGGCCCCGGATTATTGACCTAATTGGGAATAAAGGTTTGCCGGTGGAAAAAGTTGTCAGTGCGAAGATATCCATGGCAGACATTGTTGACAAAGGTTTTGAAACTCTCCTGTCTCCAAAGGGAGATCAGGTCAAGGTTCTTGTTCGTTCCCACGATTAATAAGGAGAAATACCGATGAAAGCACTGCAGTTCGTTGAAGCAAACAAACCCCAAGTCAGTGACTTGCCGACTCCGGAGGTTGGGGAAGACGATGTGCTCGTTGCTGCTCGGTCAGTTGGGGTGTGTCATTCCGATATCGAACTCCTTGAGGGTCGCTATATCATTCCATTCCACTACCCACTGATTCCAGGCCACGAATGGTCCGGGGAGGTAGTGAAGGTGGGGAGAAAGATTAAGTCCCTCAGGCCAGGTGACCGTGTTGTTGGTGAATGTGTGATCGGCGATGATCACTTCGGCTTCTCAATCAGTGGGGCGGCAGCGGAATTCTTCACCGCCAAGGAGTCATGGCTTCACAAACTCCCCGATAATGTTTCCTACACCAACGGCGCCTTGGTTGAGCCTTTTAGCGTTGCGTATTATGCCCTTATTCGTGCGGGCAATGTGAACGCAAGCGACACACTGGTGGTCCTGGGAGCCGGACCTATTGGTCTTGCTGTCGCCGCAGGCTCTAGGGCCTTAGGAGCGAAGACAATCGTTGTTGAACCCGTGAGCTCTCGCCAGGACGCAGCTCGCGTATTGGGCGCAGATTTTGTGGTAGCTCCCGACGACCTGCAGGAACTCCTCGATAAGGAAACTGGGGGACTCGGCGCCACCGTTGTTGTTGAAGCGACCGGACGCCCTGACGTGATGGCTACTGCGCTGGAGATCGCCGCGTTCAAGGGTCGCGTTGCCTATATCGGTATCGACGTAGGGCGTGAAGCTCCTGCAAAATTGGGTTTAATTCAATCGAAGGAACTCACCATAACTGGATCAATTGGTTCTCCGGGAGTTTGGCCGGAGACTTTGCGATTTATGGCTAATAAAAACATTGACCTTACTCCACTGGTTACCCGCAGATTCAGCCCGGCAGACTCCGTCGATGCGATTGCGGCGGCGCAAGATCCGATGAACAATATCAAGGCACACATCGAATTTGACGCAACGCTTTAGCGATTCTGAAGTTAGACATAAACTACGGGCCTGGGAAACACCCCAGGCCCGTAGTTTATGTCTTTCGCGCTAGGGGAGGATTTTTGCGTCCCTATACTTTCCGACCTTATCGAAGAAGCTCGTAACAGAGTTCCTAAAGTTGAGGAACCCTGCTTCCCGGCTCTTCGTCATGTCGGTAAAGCACTCAATCTCGCGTCCTAGGTCGGAGTCGCTGTGCCACCAGGAGGCCAGCTTGCCAATGTCTGGTTCGATCAGTCCCTCACGTTGAGCAATTTCCCTCCAGGCGCTTTCGGCTCCCTCCATTTGCGAGACGAGGGGTCTCGGTGTCTCAGTGGGCCCTTCCCACGACACACCGAAGTACTCGGCAATCTGTGGCCACAGCCACCGCCAACGGAACGTGTCGCCATTTGCAATGTTAAATGCTTCATTTTCAGCGTTTTTATGAGTGCTGGCCCAAATCAGCTGCTCACCCAAAAGATCTGCGTCTGTCACGTCAACTACGCCGTTCCATTGCGGCTGTGATCCCGGGAAGATAAAGGGTTTGCCTAGCTCTTTGCAAAGTGTTGCATAAGCGGACAGCGTGAGCACCATGTTCATTGCGTTGTCGGTCGCAAAACCGAATACGGTATGCGCACGGTGAACACTCCAGGTGAACCCTTGCTTCTTCGATGCGGCAAAAAGTTCATCTTCCTGGGCGTAATAGAAATTAGGGTTTGACAGACGTTTTTCGAATTCGTGAAACGGTGTCTCTGCCATCACAGCCGTTGCATAGTCATCAAAAGGTCCGAGGTAATGCTTTAGTCCGGTGAGCAGAGCAACGTGGCGGACTCCACCGTCTCCTTCGAGACCCGCGAAGAGGTTGCGCAACGTTGCGCTGTTCACTTCGATGTTTTCCGCCTCAGTTTCTTTGCGGATCCACGCGGTGATAACGACGATTTCTGGTTTCAATCCAACCAAGGACCTTTGCACGGCTGGTGCGTCGAGCAAGTCAACCGAGATCTGGGTCACCCCCGAAATATCGGTGTTTTGACGCCGTGAAACCCCGTGGACATCCCAGCCTTCGCCTACAAGTTGCCGAGCAACCGTTTGTCCAGCGATTCCCGTCACTCCGACAACCAAGGCTCTTCTTTTAGCTTTATTGCTCATATTGCTACCCTTCGTGTGAAAAAGTTTGTTCAGCTACAATAAACGTTACCGCGTTCATGGTCAAAGCAGCAACCACCATGAAGGGGCAGGTAGTCTTCACGAATTTGCTTACTCCGACACCAACTATGGACCACGCGGTGGTTGCTGTTTTGCCCCTCGCGATGCATGAATTACACGTAGCATGCTAGGCCTAAATTGCTGGCTTTTTGCGCAAAAAACCGCCGATAATCATTGTTGAGTTGGTGCCGATTGGTCTCAGGGTGACTCTAAATTCGAGATGAGCTCCCAATTCATTGCGCCGGGCTAAATCGCCAGGCCTGATGAACCTTGCTCTGCCCATCAGAGTTTGTGGTCGAATTGTTACCATCTTAGTTTGTGAAGCCCAGCCGAATTTTATATAGTGTGACTGTACAGCTTCGATAGAATATGAAGTGAATTTGACTTTCGAGGGAGAAAGCATGATCAAGTCAGTGGTGGCCGTGCGCACCCGAGGTGCTCGTTCATTTTTCTCCAAAGGTTTAATTACCGTTGCAGCCTCTCTCTTTGCACTCGGTGTCGCTGGATGGCTCTTCGCTCCATCCAGCGTTTCCACTGGAGCTGTACTGGGGATGATTCCATTCGCCGCGGTGTTGGCCATTGCCGGTCTCGGTCAGATGCTGGTGGTGCAACAAGGGGGGATCGATTTGTCGGTGCCGGGTGGTATTTCCCTGGCCGTTGTTGTGGTGTCCCATTATCCGACGGGCAACGACGCTCTTCTTCTTCCCGCTGTCGGCATAGCCCTGATCTGGGCCGTGGGGGCAGGCCTCCTGAATGGCTTTCTTGTTGGATGGCTCCGACTCAACGCAATCATTGCCACGCTCGGCACCAATGCGCTCCTGTTTGGAGCGGTGCTCGGAATATCCGGCGGTACTCCTCGAACGACAACTGACTTGCTTCATGGTGTTGCGACGGACAGCTGGGTCGGTGTCCCAAACTCTCTTCTTATTGCGCTGGTGATTCTTGCCATCGTCTTGGTGTTGACTAAGAAAACGGTTGCCGGAAGAAGGTTTGAAGCAGTCGGCGCGAGTGGGCCTGCGGCGACCGTGGCAGGGCTGCGCGTGAAACGCCACAACGGCCTGGCCTACGTGTGGGCACAAGTTTTGTACATGGTCGCGGGGATCCTGCTCGCAGGAATAACCAAACAACCGACTGCGTGGATGGGGAATGAGTATTTGCTCCCGTCTGTAGCGGTGGTCGTACTCGCCGGGACTTCGTTGCTTGGTGGTCGCGGTTTCCCGGCAGCGACACTGGTGGCAGCAATTTTTCTCAAGCAGCTTGATCAATTTGTTCTTGCGCTTGGGGTCCCATATGCGGTCAGAACTCTTGTACAGGCAGCTGCCTTGGCGGTGGGAGTAGGCATTTACACCATCGATTGGGGAGATGTGCGACGCCGATTTTTTCCCAGTCACCTCCGGGAAGACCCAGATGAGAATTCTTAGCGCGACCTGCGTTAAGAAAAGTGGTGTGTGACGCAACGAGTCACACCAAAAAGAAATGGAGGGTTCAAGATGATTCGTCATCACAAAGTCTCGCAAGCGCTGGTCGCTGCGGGAGTTGCTGCACTCGTTCTTGCTGGATGCAGCGGTAACGCTGGAGTTTCAGAAGAAGCCGGCAGCGCTGAAAGCGAAACCACGACAGAAGAAACAGAAGAAGCCGTATCGGCCGATGTTCCTTCTTGGTGTGGTCCTGAAGAAATTACCTTCGGGCTGCTGGATGGCTTCGGCGGAAACAGCTGGCGCTTGGTCACCACTGCAAGTGGTGAGGAAGAAGCCTTGAAGTGCCCTAGCGTAACGGACTACGTATACGCTGACGGCCAGGGAGACCAGCAAAAGGCTACCTCTGACATTCAGGCCATGGTTGCTACTGGTGTCGACGCGATTGTTGTCTTTCCCGACACGGGTGAAGCAATGCTTCCTGCGCTTCGCAGCGCATACGAAGCCGGAGTTGTCACGGTCCCATACCGCGTTAATCCCGGGGGAGTAGACGGCGTTGACTACGACGTGTGGATTGGTGCTGACTTCATTCAGTCCGGTAAAGACTGGGCCGAATGGACTTTGGCTAACTTCCCTGACGGTGCGAAAATCCTCTTCCTCAGCGGTCCTGCTGGAAACAGCCAGGGTGAAGATGAAGGCACCGGAGCGAAAGAGCTCTTGAGCGACGCGAAGTATGAGTTCATTGGCGAGCAGCCTTTCGAGGTCACCAACTGGGACCCTGCAAAGACCCAGGAAGTCCTCACCGCTGCGATCGCTAAGTACCCAGAGATTGACATCATTTTCTCTGACTTCGGACCTTCTCTCGTGGGAGCCCTTCCTGAGTTCACCAAGAGTGGCCGTGCCATTCCTGCCCTCGCTACCTCTGATGGAAACGTCCTTGGTTGCTTCTGGCAGGAATCGCAGGATGCCGGTAATGGTTTCGACATGATGTCGGTTGCCACCGGTAACGACAACGTGCGCCTCGCCGTTCAGACAGCAATCGCGCTGGCTACGGGTGGTGTGGTCCCCGACAAGGGTGATGGATTTATCCACCCCAAGTTCGAGGACTCCGTTTCGGGAAGCCCCTCTCCCGTGCAGTGCCGTTCGGACCTGCCAGGCGACATCTACCTCTCTGCGCTGCTTGACGGTGATTCACAAGCTGCACTCCTGAAGTAGGTACTAACCCGCCTGCGTGGGCCGGCCTTGATTGCAAGGTCGGCCCACGCTGAGGCTTTAAATTCCCAGCTAGATAAAAGGACGAGACCCGTGGTGAGAGAGCCAGAAACCCCAGCACCGACAGATGAACCCGTGATGAAACTTGCGAGTGTTTCCAAATTCTTTTCAGGGGTTCCTGCTCTGGAGAACATCTCGCTCGAGATTCTGCCTGGCGAAGTTCATGCATTGCTCGGTGAGAATGGTGCAGGTAAGTCCACTCTGATGAATATCGCCACCGGAACACTTCAACCAACCGGTGGGGATATTTTCATCGATGGCCAGATTGTTGATTCACTCAATCCGGGCCTCGCAGCCGACCTTGGAATCGCAATTGTCCACCAACATCCAGCTTTGATGCCCGACCTAACGGTGTTGGAGAATTTTTTGGTAGCCCTTCCTCGCGATGTTTTTCACCGGAAAACCCCAAAGCCCGATGTCGTAAAAGGGCTCCTTTCTGCGGTGGGGTTGGAAAACATTAATCTTCATGACCGAGTCGAGACGTTATCTGTTGCCACCAAGCACCTCATAGAGATAGCTAAAGCACTTGCCGTGAAGCCAAAGATTCTCGTTCTCGATGAACCGACGGCCCCTTTGGGGCAAGACTCGGTTGCGCTGCTTTTTGCGTTGGTAAGAAATGCGGTAGCCGCGGGCACCTCGGTGGTGTACATCACCCACCGTCTTGCTGAAGTGAGAGAGGTGGCGTCTCGAGTGACCGTTCTTCGGGATGGGAAGCTTCGAGCCACCTCGAGTGTGGCCGACATTTCTGACGCTGAGCTTTTAGCGCAAATCATTGGACGAGAGCTCGACTCCACTTTTCCGGGAAAGTTTTCTGTCCCTCCAGGAGCTCACTCAAATCTTTTCATCGACCGTCTCTCCGGCCCGGGTTTCCATGATGTCTCCATCGAAGGGTTTGCGGGTCAAATTATCGGTTTGGCGGGAGTCTCAGGAAATGGACAGAGAGAACTGTTGCGCGCAGTAGCGGGCCTGGAAAATTTCTCAGGAACCGTCTCTATAGATGGCAGAAGCAGGTCTGGGCGGGAGCTGCTGAGCGACTCTGCCTTGATGCCTGCAGATCGTCAGAGCGAAGGGCTCATGATGAGGATGACGGTGCGGGAAAACGCCTCCGTAACATCGCTGAAGAAATTCAAAAACCGGCTCCTTCTCAACAGGAAAAAGGAGGCGGGAATGGTCCTGGACGTCTTCGATTCCCTCGCGGTGAAAACTCCGTCTCCTGAAGCTCTTGTTTCCTCATTGTCGGGGGGGAACCAGCAAAAAATTCTAATGTCACGCACACTCTTGTCCGATCCGATCCTGGTATTGGCGGATGAGCCGACTCAGGGCGTTGACGTGGGGGCGCGAGCCGAGCTTTATCAAATTCTTCGCAATGTCTCACAATCAGGCGTCCCAGTGCTCATTGCCTCTTCGGATGCTAAAGAACTCGAGGGCCTCTGTGATGTGGTTGCCGTGATGTCCCGAGGCCAGGTAGTCCAAACACTTCAGGGCGATGCAATAAATGAGAAAAACATGATTCACGCTGCCGTGACGTCTACTCTGCAGACTCTTGACTCTGAGGATTTGGCGTCGATTGATGCTAAAAACCTGAGAAAGAAGATGTTTGCGAGAGTAGCCCGCTTTATACGGGGTGATTATGCCCCGCCGGCGCTGTTGGGCCTCGTCATGCTCGGGCTAGGAGCATTCATCTTTTCCGGGAACGATAGATACTTGAGCTCATTCAACATTTCGTCAATGTTGTTGTTGGCCACTGCTTTGGGCTTCATCGCACTTGGCCAGACAATCGCGTTGATAACGGGGGGCATTGATTTAGCAGTTGGACCGCTCGCGGGACTAGTGGTGGTCGTGAGCTCCTTCTTTTTCCTAGAAGGTTCCCCTGCGTTATCGCTGTTGCTCGGGCTGCTGGCCATGCTCTCCGTGTCGCTGGCGGTCGGGCTATTCAACGGTCTGTTGATTAGATACATCCATTTCACTGCGATTGCGGCCACTCTAGTGACTTATATTGCCCTTCAGGGCGTGAGCTTCCTTCTTCGGCCCAGCCCAGATGGATTCATTGACGTCGACGTGGCCCGGGTTATCGCCCACAAATGGGGGGCACTACCGTCAGCCTTCCTCGTGCTCGTTGTCGTCACAATCACGATGGAGTGGGCTCTGCGAAAAACTCGGTGGGGATGGAATCTTCGCGCTGTCGGATCCGAAGAAGAGGCGGCAAGAAGGGTCGGCGTAAAGACGAACTTGACTTTTGTGACGGCGTACATGGCGGTTGGATTCTTCACGTTTCTTGGGGCCATCATGTTAATGGCACAGCTGGGAATCGGTGATGCCACACAGGGAATTGGGTACACCCTCTCTAGTATCACCGCGGTAGTCCTCGGTGGCACGAGTCTTGTTGGGGGAAGAGGAACCTTCCTGGGAACAGTGTTGGGTTCGATGCTGTTAATTCAAGTTCTCAATGCGACAGTATTTTTGGGACTTACACAGACGTGGCAGTTCATCCTGCAGGGTGGTCTAATTCTTGTAGCAGCAATACTCTATTCGTCCGCCCGAGCGCAAAAGATAAAGCTCTAGTTAGTGTTATTCGACGACGCATGGGTGAAGAAGAATAACCATGCAGGAAACGGTATGATTTTCGGCTTGTGTGATTTTTCCGTGTGCCCAGGGGTCTCCGCTAGGATGAAGGATTGGCGCCATTGCCCTGAACTTTTGGCACCGTGGTGGGCCCTAAATGAATGGAAATCAGCCGATGCATCTTGATCTTGGAACCGAACTGCGTCGCGTCAGGCAATCAAAGAAACTGAGCCTCCGGGCCGTGGCGGATGCAGTCGGGGTCTCAGCCAGTCTTCTTTCCCAGGTTGAGACGGGAAAGACACAACCTTCCGTG
>Ga0115004_10002761_pt1 | contig 14402 bp, 17 predicted proteins | sample ArcticOcean_MG_C_10_FD_88737 | JGI IMG/M metagenome (GOLD analysis project Ga0115004, IMG submission 88737) | Marine microbial communities from western Arctic Ocean - ArcticOcean_MG_CB11_90 | ecosystem: Environmental > Aquatic > Marine > Oceanic | place: Arctic Ocean: Canada Basin | collected...
AAACTAGAGCCCTGCTCTTTAAACAAATATTTTACCCGTAAGCTTTAAACAGTAAATTGATCGACATAAAGAAACAAACCGCTACAACAACAGGCTTAATAAGTGTGGAGCCGTTGTTCAAAATCATCCGAGCGCCAAGCATTGCCCCAATAAACTGTCCAAACATCATAATAAAGCCAGCTAACCAATTAACATCGCCAAAAATAACAAAGTAAGATAGTGAAGAAATGTTGCTAACAAAATTTAAAATCTTTGCATTGGCTGTAGCTTTAGGCAAGCCATACCCTAGCAGCATTACAAAAGCTAAGGCCATGAAGCTACCTGTGCCAGGGCCAAAAAAGCCATCATAAAACCCAAGGAATGGAGTAACAAATAGGGCAAATGAAACTACTTTAATTTTTTCTTGCCTATCTTCATCATTTATATTGGGCGAAAAGAGAAAATATAACCCCATGCATATCAACAATATGGGTAACATTATAATAAGGTGTTGAGTGTTTATCTGCAGTAATAACCAGCTGCCAAAAACAGAGCCTATAAACGTGGCAAGAATAGCCAGCCTCATTTGTTTAAGGTTGACAGTTTTTTTTCTAATGAAATAAAGTGATGCTGTTAGTGTGCCTATGCTGCCTTGAAGCTTATTGGTAGCCAACGCAGACACAGGAGAAAGGCCTGCCAATATTAATATTGGGATTGTGATTAGCCCACCACCACCAGCTATCGCGTCTACCCAACCTGCTATTATTGCAACAACAAACAATAACGTCAGTATTTCAAACCCAAACTCCACTGAAGTGTTCCTTCTTTTAAAAAGATTTTATAAAGCCATGCTATTAAACCACCTGCCACACTTAAACTCTATTAAAAACGAATGGGTTTGGGGCTAACATCATACTTAAAACTGATCTTAATTTACGTGGGGATTACAATTCGTTTAGGGATGACTCACATAATGTTCAAAAACGAGCTAGGCCATAATATTGATTAACAAAGCCCCTCTATAGCAATAATAATTTTATCAACGTAGTATTTATATATATCACCTAGGTGCCTTTAAATATTTGCTAAAACTTAGCCTGTAGGGAAAATTATAATGACTCAACCCTTGTTTGCTTTATACCCAAGCCTCAAAGATAAAACAGTATTTGTCACAGGCGGGGCCTCGGGTATAGGTGCAGAAATTGTCAGTAGCTTTGCCGCCCAAGGGGCAAAAGTTGGATTTGTGGATTTAGATCACGCCAAAAGCAAAGCGCTAGCCAACACATCAGATAACATCTCCTATGAATTGTGTGACCTTACCGATATAAAAAGCCTACAAGCTGCCTTGGTAAAATTAGCCACCAAGCTTGGGCCTGCTACAGTGCTGGTTAATAATGCAGCCAACGATGACCGCCATAGCTGGCAAGACATTACTCCAGAGTATTGGGATGAGCGTTTGCAAACTAATCTACGACATCAGTTTTTTGCTATGCAGTGCGTAGCTCCAGGCATGATCACTGCAGGTGGCGGGTCTATCATTAACATGGGATCCAACAGTTGGCATGAAACAGGTGGTGGATTTCCGGCGTATGCAACGGCTAAAGCAGCCGTGCACGGGCTGACCAGAACGATGGCTCGCGACTTAGGTGTGCACCGTATCCGAGTTAATACTGTAGTGCCGGGTTGGATTATGACTGATAGGCAAAAACAACTGTGGGCCACTCCTGAAACACTAGAAAAACAGCGACAAAGGCAATGCTTACCCGACTTAATAGAGCCCGTTTATGTTGCAAGAATGGTTGTTTTTTTAGCCTCAGACGATTCGGCCATGTGTTCTGCCAATAACTATATGGTGGAAGCTGGGTCTATATAAAACAGCTGATATCCATCATTTTAGCCTGTGTGATCGATGCTTAAACACATGTTCAATGTAAGTCACCAAATTCTGTCAACGCGTAAAGGGCCTCCTCAGCTTTGGCTGATTGCACAAAGATATGGTCATGATAATAGGCTGCAATAACGTTGGCACTAATGCCTTTATCCGCTAGTTTTTTGGATACAGCCGCTGTTAACCCCACAGCTTCTAAGCTTGAATGCACCGTTAAGGTAATTTGACGAAATGAACCTTCAAACTTCAAGCCTGCCCCTTGCGCTAAACTTTTTTCCAAAACTAAAGTTAGGCCTTCCTGCTCTGTAAATGTGGCTAATGGACTAAGCGAAATATAGTCCGCTAATGTGCCAGAAACAGTACAAAACACAAACTCCTGTGCTAATAACTTTGGTTCCATTGAGCTTAAAAGCTCATCTAACTCTGTAATTCCTGACATCTTTCTAATCTCTGTCTTACTTATAGTTTACTTAATAGACATATACTCTTAAAGCCTATCAGAACCTTTGTCTATCAGCCTATTAACCTATCAGTCTAAGGCACAGCAAGAACCGCACAATTACACAGATCATCACTTTCAAATGCCGTTAAATCACCCGCTTTAAGCCCAGGTACCGGAAATAAACGCACTGTAAGTGGTTTATTCAACCGATAGGCCATGGTTCCTGTATCTCTCATGAGTGCTGAAATTTTTTCTGCAGGCGTATTGCCAGGTATAGGCACCGTGTCTAGCCCAATGCCGCACACAGCGCTATAGGTTAATAAAGAACGTATATCAAACTGCGCATCAATGCTGCCCTCAGCAAGCCCTGTGTCCTCTGTTAGCGCAAGCATTAAACCAGAAAAGCCTACAAGGTCAACATCTTTAATAGATTTGAAGACTTTAGTCAGTAGTGAAGACACCTCCACAGTGCCTGCTGCTCCAAAATACTCACACCCATTAGTGTGTATAGCTGCGTCATGCTTGCGCAATCTTTAGACGGCGCAGCAGAGCTATCAAAACCAGAAAAGGCATAAGACTTGTCACAATTTCCAGTTTCAATAATATGATTAATAGCTGAAATGTGATGTTGTAGCGCACCACTCATGCCCTCGTAGTAGTCTTTAAATCGCTCGTTGTGATGCTTATGGGGCGTCTGATTACATTCTTTAAGTGCATCAACTAGTAGGTCAGGCGTCTCTAAGCCAATCACAAACCGATTACCTAGCTCCTTGTGGTGGTAACTTGCAGGAAAGTAGGGAATGAGAGGATCACAATTAAAATTAACCGTAAAATTAAAATTACCCTCACCTCTAGGTGTGATCACGCTGATGCGCTGAACAGCTTTTACGCAGTGTTGAATGAGACTGTTATCTAAAACCCCATGCTCATCAAGCTTAACATTGACACATACATTGCATAAATCACCAAACTCCTTGATTAGCTCGGGTAAAAGCTCTATTTCTTCTTTAGATCTAGCTTCACCAATCGCAAATCGAACTCTCATACCCAAGTCACTAGATTCTGCTAACAAGGCACTTAAGTAACTTAAGTCTGTTCTAGCGCTTTCTAAATTTTGCGTATTTAAATATTCACCAAAAGGGTTAGTGACGATTCTTATAGACTGAACGGTATAACCGTTCGCACTGAACTTTGACGTCAAATTTAAACAAAATTGCGAGGCTTTTTTTATTTCATCTTTCCAAGTAGCTTTATTTTTATCCAAAGAAATAAACGTAGTGATGGTGCGGATTTTACAAAGGGTTTTATCTTTATAGGTCATGTCTTATTCCTGCTGTGCTGAGGGCTTGGCTGTATTGATGGAAATTATACCTATGTGCGCTTATTCTAAATGCCACGTAGGCCTATTAAATTCCCAAATGGGTCCTCTACTTGACACATACGCAGTCCATCTTCAATAGGCATGGGCCCTCGGTATACTTTAGCGCCAAGGCTTTTAAAATGGTCTATTGTTTTATCTAAGTTTGAAACAGACCAATATACCACTGTGCCAAACTTACCTGAACCCACCCTTGCATCGGCCTGAACAATCTCTAACAAAAAACCATGTATATCTAACACAGTAATATCAAACTTTTTTAAATATTTAAGCTGAGCTTCAGAAAATGCTTTTTTATACCAATCAACACCAGCCTCAACATCGTTGACATAAATTAAAAGTGCGATGGGTTTCAAGTAAAGCTCTTATTAATAGGTCTTAATGCCACTTTGATGTGGGTGAAATCGCCTTCAATAAATCTTGTTAACGTATCTTCCACCTCTGCAAAGGAAATGTTTTTTACCCAACTGCTATTACAGTTTTTTGCTAGCTCAATAGCTTTGCAAAACTGGCTTTTAGAGTATACAAATGAGCCCTTCAGCTCTTTTTGGTGACGAATTAATTCTGACATGTTGATAGTATGCATGGGGTTTTCAAAGCCCAAAAAGATACATTTGCCTCCTTTTTTAGCTAGGCTAATTGTAGTGCTACGTGTTTCTGCAGAGCCAACCGTATCAAATACAATGTCATAAGTTTCATTCAACTTTGTAGATGTATGAGTTGCACCTAGTGTTTTGGCAGCATTTCGGCGGGCATGTGATAGCTCAGCAATGTGTATATTACTACACCCTGACTTATTAGCTAAAGCCACCAAACCTAGACCTAAACTACCTGCCCCTATAATAGCTATAGATGTCATATTTGAGGCTTTTGATAACTCCCACGCATTAACTGAATTTGCAAATGGCTCAATAAAAACAGATTGTTCCCAAGATAGCTCTTCAGGTAATTCAAAAATCTGGCTTTTGGGGATGGATGCTTGTTCAGCAAACCCACCATCTGAATGTACACCAATTAAAGACCATTCATCACATAATTGTTCTTGATTTGTTAAACAATATAAACAGCAACCACACGCTAATAGAGGGTAAACCGCAACTCGCATCCCTTCTAGGGTTGTTCCTGTAAAACCATGGCCCATAATATTGGGGATAGGGCGAATTCCTGGATTATTAAATCCAAGATACTCACTTCCTCCAATACTTACTGCCTCAATATGAATGAGTTCATGAGCCTCACCTACTTCTGGAGCTGGGACTTCCTGAAGAGTTAGCACTCTTTTTTGTTCAAGCACTAAAGCTTTCATCTGCTCTCCAATGTATTACTCTGTATTTATACTCAATTACTAGCCAACGCATACTCAAACGCCGCCTTGGCATGGATTATGGTCGTATTAATGTACAACACTTCGTCTATTTCAAACGTTGGCGCATCGGCAAACTCAGCAAAGGCAAGAGGCAGCTCGGTGCATGATAGGCAAACAGCCTGCTGTTTTTTAGTGTCTGCAGGTAAGTATTTTTTTACAAGGCCTTGGATTAACTCAGTTGCCCTTGGATTCTTTCCAGCCTGAAGCTCATCGATTAGGTTGATAATCATTGTTTTATCATGCTGGGTTTTCGGCACTTTTCCCAAAACCCCATATTGGTTTAAGACAGAAGAAAAGATGGGCGATGCCATTGTAGGTGCAGTACCCAAAATCAAAGCACTACCTACATCATGTTTCAAACACACTTTAGCGACTTCTTCAAAAATGTTGAGCACTGGAATTCCGATACCTTTAACGATTGAGTCATATCGATTATGTGGAGTATTACTTGCGATAATAGCGAAATCTGCGCCACTAGATTCCAACCGTTTAAGTGCTTTTTGAAAATAAGCTTCATAGGCACACCACGAAGCCTCATCGTCAGCCGCTCCTCGTAAATTGAAGGATTTGTTAATGTTAAGAGATTCAATTGTCATCTCAGGTATTGCCATAGGGCCATTGAGTATTTTGCTGTACTGATACTCATGGCTTAACTGACAGATAGCTTTGTAATATTCGACAGTCGAAAGCCACGAGACTCCACCTATTATCCCAATTTTCTTCATTTAGTTGGCCTGTATGCTCTATTTCCTAGGGTTATTTATTTGCTTTTGCGCCATATCCGTATAAACATATAACCAAAATAGAAATATAATTACAAGATTTTTATAGTTTTATAATAGATAGAGTTTTGACGAGGGATAATCAATTGACGGAATAGTTAACAACTATAATGGATTCGATAGCACACTTATAAATAGCTGATAATAAACGCCACCAACTGATTATTGCCCCGCCCATCACTCTATATAAGGTTCAATCAACTGAACATCCATAGCATAGGCCGACTGCACATCCACACCATTAGCCACTCCCGATTCTGTGAGCTCGCTTTGTGAACGTGTGGAGGTAAGTGTGCCTGTAATCCACACTGGTAAATATATGCTTTCAAACTTAGTGCCTGTTTTTAGTTTGCCATAAATGATCTGATTAGCAGGTGGAGGTGGCGTGTGTGTGCATGCGCCAAAATAAGGCACAAGTAAAAATTCCTTAAGTAAGGTGCCACTAAACTCTAGTGGTAGCACAAAGCCTGGTATTCTTACCTGCTGCCCATCAAAGGCTTCCACCACAGGTGCAGCATCAAACATGGCTTGTACACTTTGCTCTAAAATCACCAGCTCGGTTTCAGAAAGGGCGTAATACTCTTCATCCGTCATGTCTTCAAAGGCTTGGTTTGGATTCCAGTCTTGAGGAATTAATACCTCCCAATCTATTTCAGTTATGTCAGCTGCGAAGGCTTTGCTACCTATAAAACAAGACAGCACTATAGTAAGTGCCCAGACGAGCAAGAAGTGGCTATAGGTAACATTAATATTTTTCATCAAATTCTTCTATGTTATGAGCGAATAGACATGCCATCTGCTAAAGAGTTTTTATAAGCACGATAAGCAGGCACTAAGCCTACAATAAGGCTAGCTATTAGCAGCACACACACCATGCCAAGCTCTCTAATATTGGGCGCAGTGACGGGGATAAATAAGCCGTAGGTTTTTTCTATTATAGGCTGGGCAAACCAGATGCCAAAGTAGAGCAACGCCAGACCTAATAAAATACCAACCACAGTTAATAATACTGTTTCTGTAATGAGTAACCCCATAATATGCCAATGACTAGCCCCTACTGAGCGTAAAATAGCCACTTCGCGCCTGCGTTCATTAAGCCCTGCAAGAGAGACAGCCAACATGCCTGTGAGTGCCGCTAAAACCACAAACATAGAAATGATCAGTAGTGCTTTTTCTGCTACAGACATCAAATCCCAAAGCTCATAAAGGGCAATGCCGGGAAAAATAGCTAATAACGGCTCAGCCTTATATTCATTGATATAGCGCTGCATTTTGAATGAGGCTATTTTACTGTCTAGCCCTACCAAAAATGCAGTAATGGACTCAGGTTGCAAGTTGGCTTCGGTAAGCGCTTTACTTGCCTTGCGCTTTTTGACAGCGCCCTGCCAGTTGACATGCATTGCTTCTATGCCTGCTAAGCTTACATGGAGAGTTCGATCTACGGGGGTGCCTGTGTGCTTTAAAATACCACTGATAATAAATGGCTTATCTTTATGTTGGGCAAAGCTTGCACTGCCAGTGCCATGAGAAACAATTACTTGGTCACCAATAGCATAATTTAACGCATTGGCTACTTCTGCCCCAATAACAGCATCAAACACACCTTCAAACTGCTTGCCAGAAGCAAATTCAAGCGTTCGTTTTTCTCCATATTGGTAAACAGAAAAATAATCTCTGCTTGTACCCATCACCCTAAAGCCTCGATGTGAATCACCTAGAGAGATAGGAATAGTCCATTTCACTCCTTTTTGCTGGGCTATATCTTGATAACTTTTAAAACTAATATTGTTGGTGGCGTCACCAATACGAAACACAGAATAGAGCAACAGCTGAATAGACCCGCTGCGGGCACCTACTATTAAATCTGTACCCGATATTGTATTTGCAAAGCTACTTTGTGCATTCACTCGCACTTTTTCCACCCCTAACAGAAGCGCCACACTCATAGCGATAGAAAAAATCGTGAGTATGGCTGTGGAGCGCCTACTGATAAGGCTCTTTTTGGCTAATAGTCTAAGTTTCATAGCGCTAACTCTAAGTGTGGATTGATCAGTGACATATCTACTACTGAATCAAACAAGTGTTGATGAGTTGGATCATGGCTTACATAAAGTAATGTAGAGCCACTTTGCTTTATTTCGTCAAACAAAAGAGCCATAAATGCCTCCCTAGCATCATAGTCTAAGGATGAGGTAGGCTCGTCTGCAATAATTAGCTGAGGCTGGCCAATCAGGGCTCTGGCAGCGGCCACACGTTGCTGCTGTCCCACACTTAGCTCACTTGTAGTGCGGTGAAAGCTAAACTTACCTTTAGGGTACAATCGGTTTAACAAGTATGTGGCTTCTTCTAACACGCTACCTGAACGTTTAATTGCATTATCACGCCTTAACTTTGAGAAACGGCACGGCAATATCACATTTTCTAATATGGATAGATAAGGAATCAAATTAAATTGCTGAAAGATAAAACCTATGTGATCAGCGCGCACCCTGTCTTTTTGTAACCCTTTAAGCTGACAAAAATCATGTCCTACAATGTTTACCTGCCCATGCTGGGGCGTGACAATGCCACCGATAATATTTAACAATGTAGACTTTCCAGAACCAGAAGCCCCACGCAAAAAAACATGCTTATGCTTTTCTACCTGTAAGTGCGCAGATTTAATCGCTGGCTCTGCTTTGGCATGCCAAGCAAAATCTACGTCTTGTAGGTCTATTAAGGTAGGTTTAAGGACAGGTTCAATCATCAGTAGGCTAATTCAATCAAGGTATTATTGGCATTTAACTCTTGCTTAACTTGTCCACCAGCATAAATCATCTGCACATCTAGGTCTGCAATAGCTGGAAAAAACTCAAACAAGTTAACTTCAATAGCAGTTAAATTATTAAGCTGCTTACACGTTAATTCATACTCTGCGATAAACTCTGCATGTTCACTTGAAGGGGTTTCATCATGCTCTTCTTCATGCCCTTCATGATCATCATGCTCTTCTTCATGCCCTTCATGATCATCATGCTCTTCTTCATGTTCAGTTAGCCAGTTGGCAGATGCCTTTACTGTTTGGCAAGATACATTACCTACTAGGCTAAACATGTCATTCACATTAGACAAGGAGTCTTTGGCCTGCTTGATTAATAACAGCTGTTGCTTATCATCAGTAGCATATTCAAAGCCCACGATATTCACAGCAGGTGAATGAAAACTCATTTGAATAGTATCAGTATCTATTACGATATCTAGATTAGCACTGCCGTGCTCATGCGCATCTAGCTCGATCGCTATTGCATGGTGAGCAGGTAAGGTGAGCATAAGGCAAGTAAGCATGGTGTTTATTGAGTTGGACGATTTCATTAGTATTTCCTAGATATGTTATAACATAACAATAATGTTAGCATGGAAAAAATGATAAATAAACATTTCTTTGTGATGGTGTTGCGCTCATTGCCCATCCAAGCCATTAAAAACCACGACAATTGGTCTTTAGTGCTGTCAAAAATGTTATAAAAAAAATCCACCAGTTGCCTAACACCTTTCTCTTGGCCAATGGTTTTGTAGGTGCCTTCAGGCATGCCGTATACGGGTTTAGATGCCAGGGCAATCGCTCATATTATAAGTATTTCAAGGCGTACTCTGTGATTTTAAAACACAAAAAGCCAACTAAACACTTAAGTTTAAGTTGGCTTTTTGTGTTTTATTTTTCATTTTAGTTTTAAAAAAACTTCAATGATATCAATTAACTAATGTGTCTACCTTCTCCCATGTGTTATCGGATGTAAATTTAAAACTCCCTCTAAATGTCATTTGTGGCCACTGATGAGGTTCAATAATACTAAGAAATGATCTATCGTTTTTAATGTATAAACTGTAGATTTTACCCACTACAGGGATAAAGCTGTAAGACGCCTCGTAAACTAGTTGTGTATCTTCGGCTAGTTTTACCAGCTTAAAATACTCCTCCTTCAGTTCGTCAAATTTTGTCTCAAAAAAATGTGTAGCAGTAACCCCACGCTCTTTTTTATGTTGAAGTACATCTGGAATAGTAAATGCTGGTGCTCCAATATTAGTCGGATATGGCAGCGTAGCTGCAAAGTCTGTTACGTTGTCTGGCTTCTTCATTTATTATCTCTTTAAACGAGCACATGAGGCATTGAGGGTAAATATAAATCAAAACCCAAGCACAAGCCTGTGCCTTTAGTTTTGGCCTTACAATATCGTTTTAGTTACATGTGGAATAGTGTATTTAATGTTTTATCAGACGCTAATATCGGTAACATCCAAAAACTGCACACCTGAAATTTTCCAACCGTTTGGTGTTTGCATTAGAAAATACCTCACATAGTGTGCAGTGCCGGCCGCGTCTAATATTTGAACATCTTGAGTGCGCCCTTGAGAGGTTTGTGTGTGTTCTAAAAATGCCACACCTGCTGATTTCCATATCATTGGATAACTAAGCTGAACCATTTTACCAAAAAGTTGTGCAGTTCTAAATATAGATCGTATCGAAGGGCTGGCATAAGTATACGCCCTGCTCACATCGTCATCTGCAAACGCTTGGAGCTGACTATTAATAGTAGCTTGTACCTCTTCTTTTTCAGAAGCAGCAACCGGCAGGCAAAGCAGCAGTAATACCAAAATACTTGCAAGATAGCGCATCGCAAATAGGTCGGTAGGAATAGTTAGGATAGTTGCTTTTTTAGTATTCATTAGTCAATTATTGTTTAAACGCGCTAAATTTGCAATATCAGTGATTAAAGTAACCCACCAAGGCTTGGTGAGGGTTAACTCTATCGAACAGCTCCAAAGGCTCACAGGCAGGTGGCAACACTTTGCAAAAAGCCCACCACACCTTAGAATCTAAAAAAACCATTAAATGCTTAAGTTATAACTGGCTGATACAAACTTAAAAAGATCACTTACTCATTTGTTTAAGCTTTAACAGTGTTTTTAATATGCTGCTTTAATTGCATGACAACCTTAGTTTTTGGATTATCTTTTCTCATCAACATACCTAAAACCCGTGGTTTTGGGTTATTTGGAAGGGGGATTTTCCTTAAATTAGAAAAAACAGGGTCAGATTTACAAAGGTCTGGAGCGACTGAAACACCAAGACCATGCGCCACCATACTACCCAATGTTTCCATAGAGTCCATGACCATGGATTCCTTGACCATTATTTTGTTTTTTGTGAGCCAATAATCAGCTAATAAGCCCACAGAGGTTCGCTGTGCCAATCTAATATAAGGTTGGCTTTGTAAAATACTGATGGGGTCTTGACCTTTGAAACTATTGGAGGTCAATAGCACAAGGGGCTCTTCGACAAGAGTCTCCCACTGAAGGCTTTGTTCTATTCTTTGTGGTTTACTTAATATTACTAAATCGATATAGCCATTTAATACGTGGTCATACAAGTCTGTGGACATGCCTGGAATAATTCGAACTTTGGTATTAGTCACATCTTTCATCATACTTTTAACTGATAAAGGCACCAGTGCCAATATAGCCGAAGGAACTGAACCCAAACTAATGGTACCAGAAAAATTATCACCAGCATCAAGCCTACTGAACAACCTGTCATAGTTCTCAATCACTTTGTGTGCTTCTTTTGCAAATGTCAGACCATCCGCGTTAAGACTAGGCCTATATCCATTACGATCAAACAATGGTGTTTGTATTGACTCCTCCAATAACTTCATTTGCTGCCCTACAGCTGCTTTAGTAATAAACAGCTTATCTGCAGCAGCAGAAAAGCTACCGCTTTCTTGAAAGGCTAAAAGTGACCTTAATTGTTTGATGGACATAATGGCACCAACTGTTTGAGGATCAGAGTGAATATTAAGATTATATTAACGCAATGGTAAATATAAACTTTACTAATAGTAAACTAAATATGGCTTGTATTAATATTTATTTTACAAGATTATGAAATAATTGACAATTACGGTTTGGAAATTTGAATAAGGTGACCAACCTTATACGCAAAATAGCAAAAGCTCTGTTGTCATCAGCATCAATGCATGCGAATACTTCAGTCTGGAATTTAAAAGTTTATATTTAGGCTGTATTAGCTAAACTTTAAGGATAATAAAAATAATGCTTATTAAAAAAATTGCTAAACACACTGCAATGCTTACTATGGCAGCAGCAGTATCCATGTCTGCAAGCAGCACTTACGCAGACTCAGTCAATTACATCATTCCCTTTGGCCCTGGTGGAGAATCTGATATCTCTGCCCGTATACAACAATCATTTTATAAAGAAAAATTTGGTGACGACTTAGTTATCTCATATAAGCCTGGTGGCGGTGGTGCAGCTGGTTGGGCATCCTTAAACGGCCTCAATGGAGACGGGCAAACTATTATGGGGGTTAACTTACCTCATATTGTCATTAAACCTGCTCAGAAGGATGTAGGATTTACTACTGATGGAATTCATACTTTTTACATGTTTCATTACACCCCAGATGCCATTGTAGTTGTAGCAGATAGCCCATACCAAACCCTGCAAGACCTTATCGATGACGCTAAGTCGAAGCCAGGTGGTGTGGTGATGTCTGGTTCGGGCAAAGCTTCAGCTAATAACCTAGCACAAATTAAATTTGATAAGATGGCTGACATTAATACAACGTATGTTTCTTTTAAAGGAACAGGCGCATCAACTGCAGCCTTATTAGGTGAACAGGTAACTGCTCAATGGGGCTACACTTCCGTTGGGGCTAAGCAAGGAAGCGCAGTGCGTATGCTTGCTGTAGCGATGGAAGATCGTCATCCATTGTTTCCTAATGTTCCTACATTTAAGGAGCTAGGATATGACATGGTGGGCGGTGCATACCGAGGTATCGCTTTACCCAGTTCAGCCAGTGCTGAAACCGTTACTACCTGGTCAAACAGAATTGGTGAAATTAATGCTGACCCTGCATTCCGTCAAAAAATGATTAACGGTGGATTTGCACTCCTTGATATAGATGCTAGCCAAATGGCAGAATTTATGAAAGAACGCAGCACAGAGTATCTTATGGATGCTCGTGCAGCAGGTCTAATTAAGTAACTAATTAGTAACAAGTAGGTATAAATCATGGATTTTGGCAACTTTTTAGCTGCATTAACACCCTTGAACCTAGCCGTTGCTATGTTTGGCGTAGTTGCTGGAACCCTAATTGGTTCTATACCTGGGCTGACTGCTACTATGGCCGTAGCAGTCTTAGTCCCAATTTCATTCGGTATGGCTCCAGAAACAGCGCTGATTTTGTTAGGCGCTATTTATACTGGTGCCATTTATGGTGGCGCATATGCTGCTATTTTACTCAATACCCCTGGCACACCTTCAGCTATTGCTACGACCTTTGACGGTTATCCACTAGCAAAGCGTGGCAAAGGAGATTTGGCAGTTGCCATCGCTTGTTTTTCGTCCGTATTTGGTGGTTTAGTAGGTGCTTTTGCGCTGCTTTTTCTTGCTCCCCCACTGGCCTCTGTCGCTTTGGCATTTGGACCAGTAGAGTATTTTTGGTTATCTATTTTTGGACTTTCTCTAATTGCTTCCCTGTCTCAAGGTAACCTAATGATGGGCCTAGCAGGCGGTGCCTTAGGTATGATTATGTCGACGGTAGGAGTGGCAGAAATTTCAGCTGACATCCGCCTGACTTTTGGTAGTCAAACCATGATTTCAGGGTTTGAAGTAGTGGGTGCAATGATAGGACTTTACTGCATTCCTGTGCTCATAGACATGTGCTCTACAGGAGAGAAACATCTAAAAATAACGGGTGAAGTGGCTAAGATGCCAATTCTTAGCGCAGCACGCATTACCTTTAATTCAAAGTTCAATTTAATTCGGTCTTCCATTATTGGCACACTGGTTGGTATCTTGCCAGGTGCTGGAGGCTCGGTAGCTGGCTTGGTAGCGTATACCGAAGCAAAACGCACCGCCAAACCTCACCAACGGTTTGGTGAAGGTGAACCCGATGGAATTATTGCAACTGAATCTGCAAATAATGCCACAGTGGGTGGCGGGTTTATACCTACCTTGGTATTAGGTATCCCTGGCACTCCACCGGATGCAGTGATCTTGGGAGCGCTTATGGTTCAGGGTGTGCGGACTGGGCCAGAATTATTTCAGTCAAATGGTTCTATTGTTTACACCTTTATTTATGGTTTATTGATTGCCACTATACTCATGCTACCTATTGGCCTAATTATTGGCCGCTATGCATATAAATCTATTGTTACTATCCCTAAAGCAGTATTGGTTCCCACTGTTGGATTCATGACCATCATAGGCACTTATGCAATCAGAAACAGTATCTCTGATGTTGTTGTCATGCTGTGCTTGGGAGTGTTCGGCTGGCTTATTTCGAAATATGGCTTTTCGGCATCGCCAATTGTGCTTGGCTTGATTCTTGGCCCCATAGCAGAACAAGGGTTTGTTCAGGCGTGGACTATTGGTGCGGCAGTCAATAATTTGCCTGGCATGTTCTTTGGACGGCCCTTATCACAGGCGATTATCGCATTCACATTAATTTCGTTGGTATTACCTTGGTATTTAAGTAGAAAAACACAAATTAAGGCGGACGCTTA
>Ga0115004_10002773_pt1 | contig 14382 bp, 7 predicted proteins | sample ArcticOcean_MG_C_10_FD_88737 | JGI IMG/M metagenome (GOLD analysis project Ga0115004, IMG submission 88737) | Marine microbial communities from western Arctic Ocean - ArcticOcean_MG_CB11_90 | ecosystem: Environmental > Aquatic > Marine > Oceanic | place: Arctic Ocean: Canada Basin | collected...
CCGCCACCATCGCCACCACCACCATCGCCGCCACCATCGCCACCGCCACCGCCGCCGGCTACTTGCATTCAACTAGGAGACTGTTCCCCACCTCCACCAAGTCCACCATCTCCGCCTCCAAGCCCATCTCCTCCGCCATCGCCCCCGCCTTCACCTCCGCCTTTACCTCCCCCTCCTTCACCCCCTCCTCCAAGCCCACCACCTGCACCAGATGTATCTGTTCCACAGTTTTTAGCCACGCCTAGATCATCAAACGTTCTTACGAACAGTTTTGAAGTATCTTTCTCAGTGGATTCCGCCGTGAACGTGTACTGGCTAATCGTTCAAGGAAAAACTAATACGGTTAAGGAAGGCACGTTGACGCCTGCGATGATCATTGATTTTGATTCTACAAAAGATTTATTAACAGGTGGCAATTTTGAAGGTCTTACAATCGCAGCCGCTGGTGTTGTTCAAAACTTGCAAGCATCAGTAAAGCATACGTTTAAAAGCAGTGACGTTGTTACGACGTATTCTAATAAAGGAACTGGTTCATCAGGAGGATTTACCGTACAACGCAACACAGAATACGCAATAATATTAGTCGCGAAAGAAATCGGCACTGGGAATACTCAAACAGAGTTTCAAAGGTATGGACTGGCGAGTTCATTTGTGAGCGATTCAAAGGCTAAAATTTTTGATCTGAAAACGATTGCGCTTTCAATTGCTGCTGATGCTACAGGAGTAGTTAAGACACAGTATGCGCTCAGTGAAGATGCAACTACTTCTAGTAAGTATACAATAAAAGTATTTAAAGATGCGGATGCTGATTATACACTCTCGTCTAGAGATGATTGCGTAAGTATGAAAGTTACTGCAAGTAGAACTGGACAACTGACGTTGAGTTCTAATGATGTTAATTACGGGTTGAATGAACTCACCATTCCTGAACAGTGCGGGGAGTCAATTAGCATGAACGTTTACTTCAAACCGGTTCCCAACGAAATAATTGATGGTGATCGCACGTTTACTCTGACTCATTTCATAGAAACTGCGACTGGAAGACTCGCAGGATTGGAACAAGTGACGCTTTCTTCGGTAGTGACAATTACGTTAACAGATAACGAAAAGGGTAAGATTCTCCTCACGTCTTCTTCTTTGGAATTTAATGAAGGATCCTCGCTTGCAATGAAACTAAAATTATCTGATGCGCCACCTTCTCAAGATAAGATTACTGTAACTCTTGCAAAGGGTGCTCAGGATGAGGGCGTTGCGATATCGCCAACGACTGTTGTTTTTTGCTGCCTCGCGTCATCAACGTTATTTTCATGCACTACTGGTGTAGTCGAGAACCATTGTTGCACTTGCTCAGATGGTACAACAACTGGCTATTTATGGAGCTACGAAGTTCCCGTAACGTACTCATCAACGTATGACGGTGGATTAGCTGCAGCTGATAAGACTGTGTCAATAACTGCCTCGGCTGCTTCTGCGTTGACGTCATACAACGCATTGACTACTGCAGTCACTAATATAAAAGTCAAAGACATAGATGAAGTTGGTGCGCGTATAAGCCCTTCCACGCTTACTCTCGATGAGGGGGGAACGTCTAAAACGATTTCAATCGTATTAACGAGTAAACCCGATGCATCTGTTACTTTTAAATTAGTAGATAGCTCTGAAGGAACTTCAAGTTCCGTTCTCTCCTTCTCGCCTTCTACAGTCACGTTTTTAGGATCTTTGACATCTTCTACGGACTGGAAAACAGCGAAAGAAGTTCAAGTCACTTATCCGCGAGATTATAGGAAGCAAGACGTTACAAAAAAAATTAATATCAAAGAAATGGGCACTACGGCGGATTCAACGGGATATGGCGCTGATGCAAATGGAATCGTTTTTCTGCGCGAAAACTTGGTCACGGTTACCTGTGTAGATATTGATACGACTAGTTTTGTTATCACGCCAGACACGGGAACAATTTCCGAAGATGGGGGCATTTTTGCTTACACAGTTCGCCTCTCAACGATTCCATCTTCTGATGTTAAGATAACGCCGCGTTTGCCTTCAGTCAAAGGAAATCTTATAGTTGACCCTGCGTCGATTACTCTTACTCCAGAAACTGCACGTACAAACGCAGTAACATTTCAAGTCAAATCAACCACAAGAGATTATATCGACATTGATGGGACTGTATCTTACGTGATCAAGCACTTAACGGAAGCGGTAGATACTAACTATCTTAAAACTAGCTTGCAGGATACGACAATACCGAAAGCTACAGTGACAGTGACTGACGTCGATACAGCTGGTTTCGTTTTTTCAAAGCTAATTTCGGGGACTACGAATCTTGCGTCTGATACGATCACCGAATTAAATACTGATACAGAATACGTATATTATTTACGATTGACGTCGAAGCCGGCGAAGGCAGTTGTCTTCAAAATCGAAGAAGTTTGTACAGATACAGATGGTGATACGAATAATAACTGCGGAGCCTTTTCAATAAAGTTAAATGATGTCGCTGGAGGGGAGCACACCTTTCCAGCTTTGACTGATCACGTGACCACGGCGGCTGCGTTAAAAGTCACATTAACTGTTCCATATACAGAAGTGAAAGAGAAACTTAAAAGCTCAAACTTAAAAATCTCTGTAACTAGTGGTGATGAAAGGTATACTCCTTTAAAAAGTCATAGCATGACTCTCAGTATTCGAGACTCGAGGTATACAGGCGACATTACTTCAGGCAACATTGCAGTTGATACTACAGCCTCTAAAACTGAGGTACTCGAAGTCTCTGCGGGAAGTGGGGTGTCGGTGAAAATCCCAGCAGGTGCTCTCCCTGAAACTTTAACGGATATTAAAATTAACGTAAATGCACTTGATATAAGTGGAATTACGATTAGTGGGTCTACGGACGCAAACAACAATATTAAGACGATTGAAGATACGTCAAAGTTCGTAACGAAAACTTCCATAATTGAATACAAGATAACAAAAACAAATAGTGATACTGCTGAAGTAGTTACATTCGCCGATGCTGTTGAACTCACGATACCTCTCGATTCTTCTGATTGCACTACGTCTGGAGTATATTGTCAATGCATGCGCGCGGATTCTTCGAATGAAGCTGCCAGTTGGGAAATTCTACAAGGACTTCAAACGACGACCGATGTAACAGACGGAGTAACAACGATTATTGCTTCGTGCTTCACGACTTCATTTTCATTATATACAGTTGCAGAAGTTGTTCCAGCGGTTAAAATTGACAAGGCTGTTTCGGCGGTTACGTTTTCAGAGGCGAATTCGGCTGTTATTCTCACTCCAGTAACAGTAGCAAGCGCGCTTACAGTAACTGGAACTGGAACATTGCTTTCAATTACTGCTCGAATTTTAAGCAACTACCAGAGCCGTGAAGACTATTTAACAATCAATTGCACGAACGTTAACGGTGTTGATAATTGGTCGCCTACTTACACTACAGTAACGGGAACTACTCAGGAAAGAACTTGCAGTGGGGGAGTATGGCTCAACGGTGCGAGGGACGCAGATCTAAAAGCGACGTTTGTAATTTCAACTGGTTCGTTGAAAGTTTCGCGAGTGACGGCGACAAACTATATTTCCGAAACTGAGGCGCAAAATCTGTTTCAAAACATTCAGTACGTAAACTCGAAGCAAGATCCAAGCTATGGAAGTGAATACGTCAGAGATGTCGTATTTTCTGTTTCAGAAGATCAAGATGGAGATTTTGTAGGAGATACCGGTTATGACACGACCAACGTCGTCGGCACAGATCGACACACTATTACCGTCGATGGCTATAATAATCCGCCCGTCTTAACAACGAGTACGACGGCTAATATTTATGTAGAAAGAGCGAATGCTAAAAATGTCGCTCAACTTTTATCAATCACGGATAGTGATTCGACGAGTATTAGTAGCGCTGAGGTCTGGATAGACGGTGTTGCGATTGAGGGCGATATTTTGAGTTATTCCTCTACACTCGCTCAAGATTATAATATAGCAGGTACGATTGAGGATGGGAAGCTTAAGTTTTCATCAGAAGCAACTCTGTCCAGTTATCAGCAAGTTCTTCGAGCTGTAACATTCGAAAGTACGAGTTATAATCCAACCGTATTGACTAGAACGATAAAATTCAAAGTCACCGACGTGCCGCAAGCCGGTCTCAACTCAACTAAAACAGAAGTAAGTCGAACTTTAACAATATCTCCTGTGAATGATGCTCCAGAACTTCTTGGTATTGCACTTAATGGTGTCGCAGTTTCGCGCATCAATTTGAACGAAGACAGCGTGCAGGTTGATGGCTATCAACTCCGCGTCGATGACGTCGACTCAGATGCTAGCGATATTACTTTTGAAATCAGTTGTGTTGCTAATAAAGGTACTGTTGTACTTAATTCGACCACTGGTGCCGTGGCTTACACTCCAACGGCGAATTTGAATGGCCTTGATTCTTTTTTCGTTATTGCAAGAGATAATACTGGTCAGACTTCTGTTCCGTTTCAGATCGATATTAATATTAATGCACTTCCTGATGATCCTGTTGTGACCTCGGAAATAAAATCATTCAACTTCAGAGTAGAATGGGACCCGAAAGAATTCGATTTCCCGATTACTCATCCCGATGCTAATACAGACGAAGAGTTCGATGCTATAATTAGCTTTATACGTCTTGATGGTGCATTACCAGTTGGGACCTTGGAGTTCACGGATGAATCCGTAAGTGAGCTTGGCGCGAAGCAAGGAAAGTCTCCATTTAAATATAGCATCTCTCAAGCAGATTATGACGATAGAGTCAATAACCTTGACGGCACTAGAAAAGACTCCTTTACAGATTCTTTCAGTTATATCGTGATCGATACAAACTCACGAAGTGCGTCAGGGACAATAAAAATTGTTGTTAAATCAGACGCCGACGAAAGAGCAACTCCTCCCGTAGTTACAAGTGGCTCTACAAACTTTGATGGCGCGTATGTAGCTCAAGAAAATACTGCATATTCCGGTGTTTTCTACGCACTTGACACGCAGACACAAATAGATGACCTCGTATTCAACGTTGCTCCAAATCCAACATACGGGAGCGTATCAATTACTACCGTGCCGTGTGGTGAACTAGTATCGACGATGAAAGATGCTGGTACGGTTGAATGTCCGTGCAACCAATATCCAGAAGGATGTGGAAAATTTGTGTATACTCCCAATTCACTTTATCACGGTTATGATTCCTTTGAAGTGACTGCTACAGATAATGGGAATCCCCCGTTAAGTTCAGCTGCTGCTAAAATTCATATATATATCGAGAAGATCAATAACCGACCTACTTTAGCTTGCGCTCAGCCTTTAGTAACATCTGCGAGTACGGCATTAACAGGGACTGCGTCTTTGTATATATCCAATTTTGCATCGATTCATCCTCTATGCACTGAATCCATTGAAGTTGGAGAAGTGCCGCTCGCGTCTCTCGAAGATATTCGAGCGCAAACGCGTGCAGTTCTGACATATTCAGGAAATTTTCCTAAATCTTTAAGTGCAGCTAATACTGGTACGTTTGCAAAACTCATAACTCTCTCCAATTCGCTCGAGATTAGAGCTGATGCTGAAATCCCGTTGCTGTTTGCAAAAAATCTTGAGGACAGCTGGAGCTTACCAATGGGAGGTGAAGTAACTCGCGCAAGCATGAGTATTTGCGCTGCTCTTGGCGTAGATGCGACTGCTTGTGCGGCTAACACTGGATGCGCTCTAGTTTCGGGAGCTTGTGTTTCCGCCTTTTGGGGTTCTCCTAGTCACGTTGTTGAAGTTGCGATTGCACTCGTAGCGTACGACATGGATGAAGAGGATGGATTCAATGTTAAAGTTGCTGGTTCAGGGGACGAAGCACAGAAAAGTGTAGGCTTACTCTCTGATCCCGTGGTTTTAGCTCCTTTGAACGACGAGGGGATAGTTGACGATGAAGTTAAGATTTTCGTAGCCAACGCTGACGGTACGCGCGGCTCAGAGCTGACATGGGTTGCTTTGGCTACGGAGGAAAAATCAGTTCTTGGCGGAGTCATCATCGTGCAAATGCCGAGTAAACGAAGAGGTGCTGTAAGAATTAAGTGGAGAGCCACTGATGCGAGGGGTTTAAAGCGACCAATAGCACCTAGCTCTGCAACAATTACTCTCACTACGCGTTGCGCTCCGGGCCATAGATATATGGATTGGTGGTGGGATACTAATCGATGCTTTGCCTGTCCGAAAGGATGGTTTAATCAAGTTGGTCAGTTTGATCAGCAATCGTGTAAGGAGTGTATCCCCGGTCAGATTGCTGCAATTACTGGTCTAACCGAATGCTCGCAGTGTCCTACTGGATCGTTTCAACCCAGTTATGGATCATCCGAGTGCTTAACATGCTACGATGGCCAAGGTCTTGAGATTCAAACTGCACAAGGTGGTTCATCGAATTTGGAACAATGCGTATGCCCTATCGGATACTGGACGGATACTATTGAGACGAGTACGTCAGAGCTTTGGTCAAAATATTTGGAAAGCGATGAAAGTGAATCGTATTATACCACGGAAACATCTGGCACAACTACATTATTTGAGGAAGGATCTATTCATATCGATATTTTAAGCCATTCTGAATTCACGGATGTTGGAAACGACGCAATTGTCCCCCAAAACGCTGACAATGAATACGTCAGTCTCGTTGATCGAAACGGCGACGATGTGAAGTGTGTAGGCCATATCAATCAAACTTGTTCTGCTTTGATGACAAAGGTGGGACTTCTTTCAGATAAAATCGGTGACGGCGTTTGCAACGCAGCATTAAACGTTCCAGAATGTGGTTGGGATTGCGGCGATTGTTGTCGTCAATCCTGTCTCCCGCAAACTGTGAGAAGTACCCTAACATGGTCTGCGACATCTGACTGCGATGAAGGTGGTTATTCTTGCGTCGATCCTCGTTTTGCTGCCGCGGAAGCTTCGGTGTACAAATCAAACGCAAACGCTCCACTTTGCCGTGCCTGTGGAGCTGGCTCGTCTTGTTCAGAATTAGATCAGCAGTTCCCTTTACCAGCTGCTGGTTGGTGGGTTGATCCAACGGACGGTAGTCGAGTTTTACAATGCGTCGAACCGTCGGCTGTAGAAGCTTGTCCTGCTTTAACGAGCATTCAAGACGTTTTAAATGGCGTATGCGGTCTTACATTGGATAATCAGCTTTATATGGGTGAAGCGTGTTCTGCATGCGCGGATGGTAAGTCTACACCGTATTATGACCGACGAAATGCTTTCCGTTCAAATGGAAAGTGCAAAAAATGTCCCGATGTTCCTTGGTTACCTTATCTCTTTGGCTCTCTCATATTATTCGTCGCACTCCCGCTTTTGAATCTCGCGTCGAAGATGCAGGATGGTTTTGGTGCCGTGAACATCATCGTTGGATTCACTCAAGTTGTTTCAGTATTTCGAAGACTTGAATTAGCATGGCCCGAGGAAGTGTTAGATCTTTTTGAACTCATGAGCGTCGTGAATCTGAATTTGGAATTGTTCTCGATTGATTGTTTCGTAACTACTTGGAATTGGTCGAAGAAATATTTCGTGGTAAATTTTGGCCCAATCGTTCTAGGTGCGATGTTTGGCGCGGTTACGCTTATCGTCCTCTTACATAATAAAGTATTTCTTCCGTACGTATATGCACCAATTGGTCGTTGCTTTGGAATCGTACTCGAAGAAGATTTGGATCCTACTTTGAATAATCCAAACATCATGCGTTTAAAACCTGGCGAGAAGAAGAAAGATTTGGTGGAAGGTGAGTCTGGCAAAAACAACGACGACGATGTTGATGGCGATACTGACGCAGATGATGAAGATGATGAAGATGATGAAGGATCATCGAGAAGGAAAGGTAGGAAAAAAATGAACTTGAAGAAGCGTTTTTTGGCTGTGAGACCTCCGGACCAAACGCAAGTATTCGCTCGTGCAATGCATAGCGCCTATCTCCTATCTTTGAGTTGGTCGTATATGCAACTTGTCAACATTAACGTTGAATACTTTTCTTGCACGGATGCGAGCGATGGTCGCTCATCGCTCGATGCTGATCCATCCATTCAGTGTTATGTAGGCTTACATAAGCAATTATTTCCGCTCGTGATAATGTTCATGTTAATATACACGGCTGGTATTCCGTTATATATTTCTATTCTCCTCTTTACGCATCGACGTCTGTTGCGTAAACGCGATGTGATTGATGTTAGAACTCGACCATTATCGATTGCAGCCGGTCAATTGTTGGAGGCTGAGCAGCGATTTGGTTTTATCTTTAGAAGATACGAGTCTGGATATTCATGGTGGGAGTTAGTTTATATTACGAGAAAGTTTTTTCTCGTAGTTACTCCAGTTTTTTTCAAAAATACGCTCGACCAATGTCTCATGACTATGCTCGTGCTCGTTCCTGGAATGTTGGGCGTCGTACGCGCGCGGCCTTACGATAAGTCGATGTTGGATATCATGGAATGGGTAGCAAGCACGGCGGCTTTTTTTATTCTATTTGCTGGCTTCCTATTTTTTGGTTTCGGAGAAGATTTATCGCAAGTTTCTATGGATTCGTTAACGTGGATTACTATAACCTTACTTTCATTGACTTATTTAACACTTGTGACATTTGTCGTTTTTGACATTTTCCCTCACTTGAATTTAGTCTCTTTCAAGATGAGAAATCGCATTCGTAAAGTGTTTGGATATCCGCCACTTACGGAAATGTCGCAAAGACAGGTGAACATGAATCGCTCGATGCGCAAAGAACGCGCGGGTATCCTTCGCCGATTGAAAGGCAACGCCGCACTCATATTTAACAAAAATACGGCTTCGACGTTTTTAAAAGAATGCAGAAAACTTCCTCTCGATCATAAATATGCCGTTTCGAGCAAAGATAAAAAGCAAAGTTCCACTTTGCTCGAAGTCTTGAAAGCGATTGAAGATTGTACGGTTGGCTTTCGCCTCGCGTCTGATCGCGAAATTTCAGAAATTCTTGGGACTCAAGTGGAAGAGTTTGACTATTCCCAAAAACTCGTTGGAACGTTTTTTGAGGAGATGCGCGCTATTTTTGTCTCGTGGAAGCTCGATCTTATTCGTTTGAAACAAAACCTGCGGAAAGCGGAGGTAGATAAAGACTACATGTTGGAGATTCGTCGTCGCGTTATTTCTGATCGACTTAAGAAAGGATCGTTAACTCCTCCTGCCATTGGCGAGGGTTGTTTAGATCGCTACAACGAGCGTTTTCTTTATGATCAATTCGTGTTGCGATGTAACCGCGATTTATTCCTCGAGGTTGTTATCCTTTTTGAGTATTTAAGACTCAAAGAGGCTGTAGCAGGCGACCCGTTTTTCGAAACGCTCATGGGAAGAAACATGCTCTTAAACACCTCGCCTTTGCTCTCGTTCTCAAAAGAAATAGCAAACGGTACTGCTGTAATCGATGAAAACACTGCCAAAATGCTCGCAAGAGGCGCGCTCTACTACGATCAACTCAAATTCGCGTTTAGACAACGCATCGGAGAAGGTATTTTAGATCTCAAAGCCGCTACGAAATCTCCGTTGGCTACCTTGAGTAACTTGATGGTTGTTTAAAATTACGTACATTTTGTCAACAACAACAACAACAACAACAACAACAACAAATTGTTTTATAAATTATAATTGTTTTTATTTCATTCATTCATTTTCATTCATTAAAATTCATTCACAACGCGCTCTTCGTAACATTTGTTATATAGTATCTTTTCTTCGTTTCAATCTTTTCTCATATTTCGACAAATGGGAACAAATCTAGAAATTCTTTATTAAAAAAATGGTTCGTCCCATCGTCCTCTTCCTCTTCTTTATTGTCATCCCTGAACTCATATTATGCACAACAACAAAAGCGCTATCGTTCATCAATTTCCCAGTAATCGATGATCGATTGACGCAAGACAATAGAAGTAAAAACGAAGAAGAACAATTTTCGAGCCAGATCGTTTCCGAGACACTTGAAATTCTTACGCGAAGAAGTACTGTTAGGACAAATAATAATAATAATAATAAGTCTGATGATGATGATTTGAAAACCGCGAAGCTTTTGGATAAGTTATCGTTCGGTGGTTCGTCCTTTGGACTTGCGCCAATGCGTGCTGTCGTACTCTTGAAAGTTTCTACTTTTTTAGGACGTGCGTCACAATCAACATCATCATCATCATCTGTGGGAAATAATAATAATAATAATAATAATAATAATAATAATAATAATATGAGCGAAATGTTTTATGAATTCGCAAGTAGTGGTAAATCATGCAATGACGCAGTAGTTTTGCGATGCGAGAGGAGTTCGAAGGCGAGAGCGGTATTGGATGGGTTGAAATTTGAAACGACTACGGAGGCGATTGATGTAGCCGCGAAAAGATTAAGCGATGAACTCCTATGTTTCGAGGAAGAAGTGAAGCAAAGGTTTGCTGCGAGTAAGGAACATGCGAGGGAGTATAGCGAAGTGGTGTACGCAGAAATTCGCGGTATGGAGACTTTGATCCAGGCGATTGTTTCATCTGGAAAATTTAATGAAACGAGCGAGGCTACGAAGAAGAAAGTTGAACTATTCGTGGAGAAGAAAATTAAAGAAGCTCTCGAAAGCGTCGGCGATGACGTTCGAGGTATCGTTACTTATGAAGAAGAGAATCGTCGTAGAGGCTCGAATGAAATGAGTAATAATCAAAGATCTCTTCTTCAATCGGACGATACAAATGGAGGAGACGTAGTTGGAAGGTCTTCGAAAGGGTATCCGAATAAGACTACGGCGACTGTGGTTGGATTTATTTTACTCATCGGCGCCATTTCTGGTTTCTTAGCCATGATGAACATGCCGTTCCCGACTGATTCTTTATTGTTCCCAAAGAGCAAATCTGATTAAATAGTTCTAATTATACAATATACTACCAGTACCTAGTACAAATTTTACATTTCTAATTCTCTATTCTTCTACTAAAGTCATAGCGAACTCGAGTTTGTTCACTAAAGATGTCACGTGCGTCTGCCCCCAAACCTCTTCTTTTACAGGTAAATTCGTTATTGCATCCGCGACTTTTAAACTTTCTTCGTCTAAAACTACTCCAAACACTGAATGCGCGAACCCCCATTCGTGATGAGCCCCGATTGCGATGAAAAAATCCGGCCCTTCTCCAATCAAACACAAGAACCCTCTCTCAACTAATGGCGCGAACTCTTTTCCAACGATGCGTGCAACCTGTTTTCCTTCCGTTCTTGCTTGTATCAAAGCGTACGGAGGTCCCGGCCCGCCAAAATTGTCAATCGCGCCGTTCTCTGGTACTTTTTCCGAACGATAAAAATGCCCGCGCGTGTTCTCGTTCGCCATGAGCACGAACTCTTTAACAATCTTCGGCGATCGACGTCCTAACAATCGAACTCGAATCTCTCTATTCCTCAAAATATCACCACCTACATCTTTTGACCCCGCGCTCGTCATGGTCAAAACCAAAGTCTTCTTCCCTAAACTTTCAGCTTCTTCTTTCAATAACTCGTTCCTATCATCACCATCAGCACCGTCAGTGTCTGAACATTTCACCGCGCACGCGCAACAACAATTTCGTTGCATGTATTGTTCATTTTTCAAACATTCTCCTTTCTTTGCCCATTCCTCACACATCGCTATCGCGTCAACGCATCTGTTTGGTAGCATCGTCTTCTCCGTGTATCCAATGAACGCATCTTCCCTGTCCTTAATAGCTCGAGCCCCTGATGCAGGGAAGAAGAATGATAACAATAACGAGAAGAAGAACAACGTCGCGCGTCGTTTTATTGAATCCATCGAAGAAGAAGATGAAGTTTTAAAAAAGTTTCTCGATCGTTTTATTTATTACCATTTCTCGTTCATTCACTGATGTCGTTACGAATAACAGAGGTCTGTTTTTCTCCGTCTCTGTTCTTTTCCAACCCCTTACTAGCGACGAGGAATAAAAAATCGCTCTCGTGACTTTTTCGTTCGCTGCTCAGTGCTCACGATTCGATCGCTGATTTTTTTATGATACACGAGCGGATATTATTATGTTTATTTTTCTCTGTCATGTCAGTCTCTCTCATTTCTGTTGCTGATGAGGTGTTTTTGTGTTTTTGTGTGTTTTTTAAAAAAGACTACGACTAAAAAGAGGGCGAGATCCAAAAAGAAGATATCGCGATAGTTTCTACGATCATAGGAATTTTGTTGCGCACTCTTAACGGTTAATAAAGAGATATCTTCGATCAGGATTCAGACTTTATTAAAACTAAAAGAACGATCGATCGAAAGTACTGTTGATCAAATATTTATATTATTTATAGTATTTGTATCGCTGAAAACGAGAGCGTTAAGTAATTAAAAGGATCGATCTAGAAAGAGAGAAAAGAGAAGGTTTCCTATTATTATTATTATTATTTTTAGTATTCCAAATAAACAACAGTTTATTAAATAAGAAATATGCATTATTACTCTAAGCAATCGATAGCATTTTGTGCAATAGCGATCGGTTCACTCGCAGTGAACGATGTCGATGCAGATGGTTGGCCAATCGTGAGGTTTCAGAATGGAACAGTCGGCGTACAAAACGAAGGAGGCGAAGTGCACGTTACTTCGAACGAATTGATCGTGAAAGGAGATTTAGTCGTACTAGGGAAAGTGACGGCGGGCGAGGGGAATGATTTAATACCACCGAAATGTATGGCGCCTGGAGGAGATAGGTTACAGCATAATGGCACGCACTTTGTGTGCGTTTGCGTAGAGCTTTGAGTGGAAGGAATTGTGATATTCCTCCGAGTCCGCCGCCGAGTCCGCCGCCGCCGAGTCCGCCGCCGCCATATGTAGCGCCGCTGCCATATACGATACCGCCGTCGCCGCCGCCGATTTCTCCGCCGCCGCCGCCGCCGAATGCACTAGGTGCGAACGAGCTACTCCGAGTAGCAGTCAGGGATTGCTTGGCTAAAACTAGTACCGGAGCTTGCGAATGTACTTACGCTTCGCCTTGCGGATACGTGACGGATAATTCACCGATCGGCGAATGGGACGTATCTAAAGTTACGGAGATGATAGAGTTATTTAAAGATAAACAAAGTTTCAATGCAGATATCTCGAATTGGGATACGAGCTCAGTGACGAATATGAAAAATATGTTTTATTACGCTTATGCGTTCGACCAAGACATCGGGAACTGGGACGTATCGTCGGTGACGGATATGCAATCTATGTTTTATGGTTCATACTTCAACCAAGACATCGGGAATTGGGACGTATCGTCGGTGACGGATATGCAACGGGTGTTTTTTAGCACACAGTCCTTCAACCAAGACATTGGGCGTTGGGACGTATCGTCGGTGACGAATATGCAATATATGTTTTATGGCGCTCAAGCGTTCGCCCAAGACATTTCTGCGTGGACTGGTCTTGCGGCGACCACAGCGCAATATAATATTTTTCACCAAGCGACGAAATTTCAAACCACGTTCCAGTGCGCGGATGCGAAAAATGGCCCGGCAAGTTCGTGCTACGCCAAACCTTTTTCTAGTTGGATTACACTCGCCGAAGCGGTAAAACAATGTTTTATTGAATCGAGCGATGGCGATTGCGCGTGCAAAACCACAACTTGCGGTGGGGTAGGCCTACACATTACGAAGTGGAACACAAGCGGCGTACTTTATATGCAGAACTTGTTCAAAGACCGAACTACGTTTAACCAGAACATCACTAAGTGGGATACGCGATCGACTATTAACATGTATTCGATGTTTGAAAACGCAGCCGCGTTTAACCAAAACGTAGGCGCGTGGGACGTCACACAAGTCAAAGATTTAAGCGACATGTTCAAAGGCGCTACGAAATTCGATTACGACTTGAGCAAATGGATATTACCCGCATCCGCGACGACTACTACCATGTTCGAAGGAGCCGACGCTTTCAACGCGAAGTTCTCTTGCTCGACCGCTAATAAACCGAGCACTTGCGCGCCGAAATAACTACTCACTACTAACAACGGTGTTTCTTTCACATAAAACTCTTTCTCTCGCGCGCTATTCATAAAAGAAGCATAACATAGCAAACGCATTAGGAGCTTTTGTTTCTTCTTAATTTTATATGCGTGTATGTACATGATTTCATGACCCCGTTCTGATTTCATGCATCGCCTTCTGTATGCTCTGTTTAAATATTATTTTATTATTTTATAATTATACAACAAAAAAGCGAGAAAGAAAATAAACTTTGATCAACAAGCGGATACTCAAAGTCAAAGTCAAAGTCTTAGTCTTTCTCAACGTTATGGTAACCCGCCTAGGCCAACTTACGCAGAAGTAAGTAAGTGTGCAGCGAGGTTGAAAAGTACAATATGTAATCCAGTTGGC
>Ga0115004_10002775_pt1 | contig 14381 bp, 9 predicted proteins | sample ArcticOcean_MG_C_10_FD_88737 | JGI IMG/M metagenome (GOLD analysis project Ga0115004, IMG submission 88737) | Marine microbial communities from western Arctic Ocean - ArcticOcean_MG_CB11_90 | ecosystem: Environmental > Aquatic > Marine > Oceanic | place: Arctic Ocean: Canada Basin | collected...
GCTGGAGATGAGTCATACATGACTTCCACAGTATTGGTGATTTGAAAATGGTCAGTAATTTGAAAGTTCAGTTGAGATTCTGTAGAAAGTCTATAGTCAGAAAAAAGTTTAATATTTGGTTGAAAATATGAAGTAGATAAGAATTGAATGTTTTTTGAGATGTCAAAATCTAATTGCAGATACGAACTCAATCTGACATCATTATTCATTCTGTCATCTGGGTTAATTGCTTCAAGAGTTAATTCTTGCTCATAAAAAGCTGCAATTCCGACAAAATTCTTTTTAAATAATTTCACTCTGACTCCTGTGCCTATCAGTTTTCTATTTTCTATTCTCCTTACTGGATCGAACTGATTTTGAATGAAAGTTTCAGAAGTGAATGTTGGATTTATAAGTGTACTAAATCTTAAATGCTGGAATCCATCATTTTCAAATACAGCACCCCCAGCTTTATCAATATTGATTTCGTTTAACAGAAGTATGCTCCATCGATCATTATCCCATTGAAGGTAAGTCGTGTTGTTAAACTCCCAATCAATCTGTGCAGAGCGATTATAGTCAAAAGAAAACAATGTACTTCCACTCCATCCTTTTTCATCAGATTGTCTCTTTCCTTCAACATTGACTACTTGAGATAGCAATAGGTTTGGCATTAGTATTATGAATCCAACAATCAGTTTTCTTTTCATTTTTTAAATCTAATCAATAAATTCTTTCAAATAGACCTCTAGCTTATCGTATTTAGCGAACATCTTTTCCACAAACTAGACCACCCTAAGCGACACGACAATGTTGTCAAAGTCTGACATGTCATATTGTTATATATATATATGGGAGGTAAGATGTGTTGATTAGTCGAGTCGAAAGTATTGTAAATGATTTGAATAAATATTAAAAGTGACGCTCTTCCAAACTACAATAATTCTAAAAAGGTTTTGTTTTTAAACAATAATTTTCTATATTAATTTCATGCACAATCTAAAATACGGTACAATAAAATAAAGCCGATGTTCTAGTTCCAAAATACGCATTCAGCAGCAATGGAGTTTTTGAATGAGTCTCTTGGGTTTAATGAAAATGGTGAGACAGTTAGAACAGCGATGTTTAATTCGGAACAACATCATCCAGAAGCAGAAATAAATTCTGATAAAATAAGAGAGATCTTAGGGGATGTATTATATGATTTGTATAAATTCCAATAATTAATTAATCAACTCATCAGCTTGAAGAAATTCATCTCTATCTCTGTCATCATCGTCCTATTGCTAGGAGTGTCTTTCACATGTAATAAATGCACGCCTATTCCCTTAACGATTAAAAAGGAAATAGTCTACCAAGAAAATATAGGAGATGCCGAAAATTACTACGCAAACTACTGTGCATCGTGTCATGGAATCCAAGCGAAGGAGTTTTTGAATAGAGAGAGCTGGGTGTATGGAAGCACGAGAGGTGAGATGTTTGATGTGGTGAAACGTGGAGCGGAAGAGGATGGGATGCCTATGTATGGCGAAGTGCTTACAGATCAGCAAGTGTATGAATTGGTGGATTATATTTTGGCCGTGATAGAAGATAAAAAATCGGAGGAATTCAATTCGGGCAATCATGACGATGTGGTGTTTGTGTCAGAAGGGATGCGGTTTAAATTGGAATTGGTGGCAGAAAACGCAGATTCGCCTTGGGCGATTACACAGAGCAATGATGGACGATTATTCTATACAGATAAATCTGGGAAGCTATTCGCCAAACAGGGTGATGTCATTCAGGAGATTACAGGACTGCCATCAGTGAAATATAAAGGTCAAGGAGGTATGATGGATGTCATATTGCACCCAAATTTTGACAATAACCAACGAATATACCTGTCCTATTCTAAGCCCAAACCCGATGACTTTGAGTACGCCACAACAGCTGTTTTCTCAGGAATCTTAGAAAACAATACGCTTATTCATGGCAAGGATATTTTTGTAGCGGAACCTTATTTGAATACAAATCATCATTATGGCTGTCGAATGATTTTTGACAAGAATGGTTTTTTATTTGTAGCAATAGGAGAGAGGGGGAGACGGGATGAGAACCCTCAATACCTTGGCAATGATTTAGGCAAAATCCATCGTTTAAATGATGATGGAACAGTGCCTATTGACAATCCGTTTTACAATACACCTCATGCAAAAAAATCGATCTATTCCTATGGACATAGAAATCCACAAGGCCTATGCTATAATGCTGTCACAAATAAAATATACGTTAACGAACACGGGCCTAGAGGGGGCGATGAAGTGAATCTGGTAAAAGCCGGGGAAAATTATGGTTGGCCAGTAATCACCTATGGTATTAATTATATAGGAACGAAGATTACGGATTTGACTCATCAAGAAGGCATGGCACAGCCTATTCGTTATTGGGTGCCATCGATTGCTACCTGTGGCATGGAAATCGTAACGAGTGATAAATATCCAGCTTGGAAAGGGAATATCCTAAGCGGATCATTGAAGTATAACTACCTACATCGAGATGTTTTTGATGAACACGACGTATTGATCAAAGAAGAAAAGCTATTCCCAGATATAGGAAGGATGAGAAGCATAGAGCAATGTGTAGATGGCTATATCTATTTCGGAGTGGAAGAGCCGGGAAAGATTTATAGGATTGTACCTGTATAGATTTAATATGACGACGAACATGCTTTTATAAAAACTACTCTCTTATTTCAAACCAAATACTCTCTTCATTCCCTTTTACATCTAACAAAACCAAATGATGTTTTCCAACCGATGGTTGAATGCTCATTTGATGGAAACTTGTAGTTTCACCTAAATAGTCTTCGTCCAAATGCCAGAAAATTCTTACATTTTTTAATCGATGTGCCGCTTGAATGATTAACCTTCCAAGGTCGCCACTTAGTTCTTTAGGGATTTTAATTTTAGAGCGATTTGTTGGATAAATGATATCGATGTTTTTCAGACGTGGTCCTTCAATACAAGAAGATAAAAATGGAGGAGTTGCGATGTAATTGATGTTTTTATTTCGATAATACCATGACGTTGTAGGTGGCAAACTGAACCAACTGATGTTTTTCATCTTATCAATCTCATAACAGTTGGCGTTTACTTGAAATTGTTCAGTCTCATCGACATGAATCATTTTATGATAAGGACATATTGGCGTGTTAGAATTGTTTGCGACAGCTGCTTGTAATGTTGTCTCTTGACAATTGACTCCTGCTAAATAACCCGACTCCGCACATATATCGACAGTCTCACTCGAGATTGTAGGTGGGTCAAACCAAGAGTGTTGTGGCAAACTTCGAGCAATTTGAAACAGGAGTGGAGCGGCTGCTCGAACTCCAGTAATCCCGGGTCGTCCTTCTCCATCAGCATTTCCAATCCAAACTCCGATCGCGTACTTCCCCGTAACCCCGATTGCCCAAGCATCCTTGTGACCAAAACTAGTGCCTGTTTTCCACGCCAAATCAGAAAGTCCTTCGTAATGCTCCCATCCTTCTTCTTGATTCGGGCGATTCAGTTTTAACAATGCCTCAAAAGTTTGATAAATGGCCAATGCGCTTATTTTTGATCCGGAAAAATGAATTCTAGAATCTTCTAATAGAGCGTGTATTTTATACGTTTGTTTTTGATTAAGTTGTTGACCAAGATTAGAATACACTTGAATCATATCCCACAGTTTTACTTCTCCTCCACCAAGAATTAAAGAAAGTCCATAATGTTTATGACTGTTATTCATCGTGGTAATCCCCATGTTTCTTAAATCATTCAGGAACAGTTCCGTTCCATATCTTTTCAATAATCGAACTGCGGGGACGTTTAAACTTCTCGCCAATGCATCACTCGCATCCACTAAGCCGTCGTAAGAACGATTGAAATTTTTGGGGCGGTACGACCCATAAGTTGTAGGAATATCTTGAAGCATCATGTGTGGGTATAAATGTCCACTATTCAGCATATGAGAAAACAATAAGGGCTTTAAAATGCTTCCGCTACTTCGTGGAGCATGAATACAGTTTACATATTTTTGATGTTCCATCGAATGTTGATTAATGTTTCCGATGTACGATATGACTTTTCCGTTGTCTAAATCAACGACCAAAACAGCGCCATTGGCAATTTCATTTTGACTTAAAACTTGATTGTAATTGAACGATAATTTTTCTATTTTTTTCTGGTAAAAATAGCTGATTGTAGAATGATATCTTTTACCCGCTCCTTTGGTTAGAATTAATCTGTCCAGTAAATGCATCGCCATTTGAGGCAATGCTTTCGGTTTTTGTGGCAGCCCTTCTTCTTTTGCGAGTTCACATGTCAATTCATCTATTTCTCCCTTTTCATATAGTTTATCTAGCAATCGGTTTCTTTTCGTCAAAAGAAGGTCGTGATTTTTCCCAGGATAAATTAACGAAGGCGCATTCGGCAATACAGCTAAAGTAGCAGTTTCGCCCCATGACAATTGCTTAGGGGATCTTCCATAATACCTCCATGAGGCTGTTTCTAATCCAACGACATTCCCTCCGAAAGGTGCGTGTGCAGTATACATAGCTAAAATTTCATTTTTGCTATAGCGAACCTCTAATCGTATAGCTCTGAATAATTCAAGAAATTTCTCGAAATAACTTCGGCTTGGGTTGTTGCGACTAAGTCTGACAACCTGCATCGTTAACGTTGAACCTCCAGAAATAATCCGTCCTGCTTTTATATTTTGATATGTAGCTCTGACTATGCTTATTGGATTTATACCTGGATGAAGACGAAAATACTCATCTTCAAAATATGTAATGCACGTTTCAAACTTTGTGGATACAGAGTCGCTAATAGGAAATCTCCACTGTCCATCCTCAGCAATTTTTGCAGCCAATAATTCGCCTTTTTCCGCCTCTAGAATAGTAGAGTAAGGTGTTTCGAATAAAGTAGAAGGAATACTAAACCACCAAATGAAGAGAAGAGCGACGAATAGACTCACTCCAATCTTTTTTTTATTGTTTAAAACCCTATTCAAGAGGACTTACCTTAATCCATCTCCCCGGTTTAGTAGAATGAATCTCATGGTCATACATCGCTTCACAATAAACGGCAGGTAAGTAATATTCGCCGATGTATGCAGCATGTAAATACACCTCAAAAGTCTTTTTCTTCAAATGGTCAAGATCAAAATAATAATTAACTCTGTCATCGCGGATATCTTGATAATCATAGTCAGCAGTCCCTTTATCTTCATTCCATTCATCCATTCGCATATTCCTTATCTCCCAACCTGAAGGAAAGATTTGAGTCAAAGCCATGTCTTTATAATCTCCTCTTAAACCGGGGTTTGTAATACTCACCTCCACTTTGAAATCAGTGCCCTGTTTTATGTCCTCAGGTAAAATCAAAACTTCAGCTAAATCATAATATTTAACACTCATTTGTAAGTTTCGGTCTTCTTCCTTTATTCCATCTTCTAATGGAATGCCTTCTGACTGTAGCCTCACAAAGACAGTGCTATTGCCCTGATTGTTGAAGTTGATAAACCCTCCATTATGTACACTAACATCCACGTCATATTGACATATCGCGCTGTTAGAATTAATGTTCACGATTTCGTCATCGATATTCACGTTCAGTTGTATCTCTTCCTTTGAACCGTTCGCCCGCGCAAACTTTCCTGCAGCTAATAAAGAGTACGCTGTAGTCTGAGTACTGTACCATTTGTTAGATCCCAAAGCATCGGATATTTGTTGAATAACAGCGAATGATTCATTGCTCATTCCTAATAAAACAGTCGTTTCCAAAACCATAGCAAGATCTCTGGTTTGTGATCCATAGCTATCAGACATCTCTTGATAAGCTTCCACTTTGGTAGACAGGTTAGTCAAAATATCTTTTGCTATCTTTTCTTTGCCAGCTAAAGCATAGGCAGCCGCTAATCTCCATTTTGCTTGAGTAGAAATTCTCTTGTCATTTCGCAATCGATTCATTGCACCGAGAACAGGTTGACCAGCTAAGGCTAAAGTATACAGTCTATATGCTTGGATATTGTCACGACGATTCCCACTGTTAAAATTATTCCAATCGTTCGCCATTTGTTTTTGAAATTTAATCCAATCTTTTAACAATCCATTTGGGAGTTTATATCCTTTGTTCTGAGCTTCAATGAGGAAATGACCAGCATAATTTGTTCCCCATTCAGAAGCGTTGTTGTTATAACTATAGGGCCAATAAGAAAGACCGCCATTGTTTAATTGAAACTTACTTAACCTAGTAATCCCTGCGTTAATGTTGCTTTTTATTTCTGACTGTTTGTCAGAATTCAGTTCCAATAAGTCACTCAAATACAATTGAGGAAATACAGAAGAAGTGGTTTGTTCTACACATCCATGTGGATATTGTATCAGATATTGCAGTCGCTTTTCTAAGTTCAAAGGAGGGATAGTTGACGCTTCAATGATGACTTTATTGGTTCCCGCCATTCCGATTAGGGCGTAAGGAATCTTGTCACTTTCTCCTCCTGTAAGGCTTAGAGATTCAGTCTGGGTAATTCGAGGATTGGCAACACGAACATTTAATTCTTGTTCATCACGTGCTTGGTGTCTTCCTGATTTTGCAATGACGGAAATCTTCCCGATACCTAATGCGTTTTCAGTCAGAACCTCAAAATTAACGACTTGATCACCTACTTCTGTAAATTGAATTGTTTTTTTACTTGGACCTATTACAGTGAATAATTCATTGTGTTCTAAATTTATTGTGACATTTTCAACGCCCTCTTCCATGGCGAAAACGGTGACTGGAATATTTACTTTTTCACCTGGCCCGATGACCCTAGGTAGCGTAGTAAGCACCATAAGTGGCTGGCGAACAGGTGTCGTAGTTTGAGCGTTTCCATACGCTCCATTCTCTCCTGCAACTACATAAGTTCTTACAGAACCGACATAGTTAGGCATGGTAAATTCAATCACTTTGCTGCCATCTTTACTTATTTCAAATGGACCAAAGAACTTCACGACAGGTTTAAATCGTATTGCTTTTTTCTTGCTACTCGCATTTCCTTCTCCATCACCTCCTAGTTCTAAAAGGCCCGACATTTCTCCAGAGAAAGCGCCCATGACATATTTGTACATATCAAAAGTCTTCACTCCAAGGGCTGCCTTTTGATAAAAATGTTTGTGAGGGTCAGGAGTCCTGAAACGGGTAAGATCTAGCAATCCATCATCCACAACCGCTAACGTAAACGTCATTCCCCTTCCATCTTTCTCAGTCACGACAATGCGAACTGGTTTTTCAGGAGCAAGAACATCCGGCATGTCAATAACGGGGTGTAGGAAGGTGTTTGGATTTTTTACTTTAATGGATTGAATCCCATACAATCGGATCGGCAAATCATTTTCTGTTTGCTTATGAGGTTGTATCATGGAGATGTTTACATAGATATTTGGGGCCATATTTTCATCCACCTCAAACTTAAATGACGTGGTTCCTTTTTCACAATCGATCCACATTGTCTTAACGATTTTAGAACCGTTTTCTAAGCTCACCAAAGCGCGACTGTTTATAGAAGACGGGAAGTTGACTGAAACTTCATCTCCGATGATGTATTCATCTTTGTCGGTTGAGAACGTTAACATTTCTGCACCTCCTGGTTTGTCTGAATGTGGGTCGTCCCACCAACCAGAATAATCTAGATAAATAAACTTCCCAGCAGCATGTCCAGACTCAGCATCTACGATTCGTACGTATGCTCTTCCCCAATAACTTTTGTCGAAATTAATTTCATGTAACGCTTTCCCTTTGGAAGTTGTAATGTCTGCGGAATAGATTATTTCACGTTCTTGGCTATTGATGTACTGGGATAAATACTCCTCACTGTTGCTTTCCCACCACCATCTCCAATCCAGTTTGTATATTTCTAATTTAAGGTTTGATTTGTTGACGGGCTTCCCCTCTGCTGTCAATGAAGCGATACTAATAACATTGGGTTCGTCACTCATAAGAGCTCCTCTCCAGCCATTTCCTTCCGGTATTTTTATCCCTACATATTCTGCGTATGGTGAGTATTTCATATTGAAACGATCAATAGAAAAGTCACCGGATTTTTCAAAAGCTCTAACCTTAAATTTAGCGAGTAGCATTCCTGGGGCATTATCCCCTATGTTGAATTTTGAAATGAAATTGGTTTTCCCATCTTCATCTAATTTCCCTTCAAAGACCTTTTCAGTGGTGCTGTTAAAGTTCCGACTGGGATCATCAAACTGATAACCTTTGAACCCCTCGAAGTTTGTTCGTGATGCCCTAAGTTGAACTTCGATATCTGTTTTTAATGATTTTGCTTTAGCTCCATGAAGCCATTTCACTTCCAAAGAACCTATGTTGTCCCGATTATTTAGTAACAAATCAGTTTCAAATTCAGCCAGAATCTTTAAACGATTTGGCTTAATGTTTTCAATCTTTAAATACTTTGTATATGTACTTGCTCCAACCTTAACACGGGCCAACCAATTTCCAGTTGGTGCATCAGGATCTGTTTTTGTTCTAAAGTCATAAAATCCATTCACCCCAGTATGAGATACTTTTCTTTCCGTTATATTTCCTCTTGCATCTTCTAATTCGAATATTACTGGGTGATTTTCTGGAAGAACTAGGTTTTTATCTTCCAATATAAATGAGACAAATAAAGAGTCCCCTGGTCTCCAAACTCCTCTGTCACCATATATAAACCCTTTAATTCCTTTTTTATTTTTTGCACCATCTACATCAAACATAGAATAGGAGAGTGCGTTCTCCTCATCGAGCCTCAAGTATCCCCGTTTCAGGCCCTTTTTTGCCACTAAAAGAAATGCTTTGTTTTGAATCTTAAGTTCACCAATGCCATCAGAATTTGTTTGAGTAGTTCCGATAACCTGACCTTGTAAATTTCTTGTTTCTAGTTCAATTCCGGGAATGGGGAGAGCTGTAGTTAAATCAGTAATGATGAATTGATATTCTTGATTGTCAGTTTTCTTTGCAATGATGCCATAATCAGAAGCGATTATATTTCTAGAAACCATTTTATTGTTGTCTAGAAAATAGGATGGTTTACAAGGGTTATCTCTGTCCCTATAATCGTAGCCGTTTTTAGAATAGTAGTAAGAATCACCATAATAGTAGTATCCTACAGGAGTGTCATAAAAATTGGCTTCGTTTTCTGCAAAGATCTCCTCAGACAGAGCTACTTGATCGTCACTCTCATCTTCATCACAGGGATACGTAGATTGTGATTTCTTCATGCTCAACTCAACACGGTATATTGCCCCAGGTTCGGTCTCAATGAACTTTGCTAAATCAAGAGAGAAGTTATTCCATTCCCCTTGATCTATTGCTCTATCAGATGTTAAGTCGACATCTCCGGAATACACAACTCTTCCAACTCTTTTCATTTCTTTTTGACCGTCGTGGTTGTTGAGTTGGAAAAACTGATTGACATTGTCTTCAAACACTTTTAGAATTCTAACGTGAACAGCACTTAAAGAAACAGCTTTAAAAGGAAATGTAATTCCGTCTTTGCTAGGGACAATGACTCCATCCCCTAAAAGTTTAACAGAAGGTTTAATAGAGTAGAAGTTAACAGTCTCATTATAAACCTCCTGCAATGGGTATCCCATTACATTCTTAATGCTCTTCGTAACGATAATTTCGGTTTCTCCAATAATCCTACTTTGCGGGAATACTTTCACTTGATTTCCGTCAATGATTAATCTTATCTCTTGTCCAGTTTTCAAATAGATTAGCCCACTAAGGTCTGTGTTTTTATTAACAGGAGCTGAAAAGATCAAACTGATGTATTGATTAGGTGATTGAAAAACATTTTGACTCATCACTTTAAAGTCCCCTAATGCTGGGATGATAATCTCCAATTCTTCAGACCGCGTATTTAATCTCTCACCATTAAATCTGATAGATATGCTTTTTTCAAATTTCTCTCTTTGTATACTGTCAATGGTAAAATGATGGGTTTCCCCGTCGCTGTCATGAGACCAATGAAAAGAAGATCCAATTCCTTCAAGGTCAGTGCTTTTTTCAAGAATTTCCCCATCAACAAAATCTGTGGTTAGTATACTCCCATTGAGCTTTTGCCAAGTCATGTTGTCATTTGTATGGGGTGCTATTCCATCAAAAGTAATGTTAGAAAAAAGAGGTTTTACTGTAAAAGAAAACTTAAAAGTGTTTAATTCTTGTGGGATGGAGATTATCTCTCCTGCCTTAAAAGTAGTTTCATATAGTTGGTTGGATTTCAATACTCCATGAGGTCTAAATTCGAGTGTTCTCCCATCTATCCAAAAAGCTTCTCCATCAACGGAAGGCGAAAAACGAAAAGGATTGTCTTCTAAAACCTCATTGATTTTAATGTTATTCTGGGGTTCTCTTAATTCAACCCGTATGTTACTCTGGTTCGAAATCACTCCGCCAGTAAACGCGGAAATGTAGGTGATAAATTTAGGATTCGCCTCAGTTTTCTGCTCATCATTGCTGTTACATGAGAATAACAAGATGATTGTTGACAAGATGGTTAATAGCCTCATTTGATTCAATTTCAGTGCTTAGGTTTAGTATCAGTTATGCTCAAGTAGAAAACACAAAAAGCTGTATTTGTGTAGTTAGCATATACGTTTGCCGCAAGTTACAACTTATTCATGGACACCGTTCCTTAGTTTTTGGGTCTTTCTTACTTATTGTCACCCCGAGTTTGGAATCAAAGAGTTTAAAGTGTGATGAGAAATTAAAGAATGAATAGGTGAAGTTTACCGTTACACTTTATGTTTATACAAAAAACCATATCCCAGTGGAATGTATGGAGATTTCCGAAGTGCCCTTTTTCATAAAAAACGACCTCCCCAAGTCAATTCAGAACGCTCATCATCGTTATTGTACATGATTTTTTGATTCATAGTACTTGCCAATAGCTTCTTTTATATCCGAGACTATCTTAAAATCTGCTCCGGATTTTGCGCCTGCTTTTTCTCTATCAAAAACAATAAATTTTCCTTTTGTAATTTTTAAGTTAACCCATATTCTAGAGAATAAGATCACTCCTATAATTAACCAATAAAGACCGGTTATAAAAAGTTCAGGTGAATTAGCCTCTGTAAAAACATATGCAATTAATGCATTTGCCAAAATAATAATAAAAATAATAATAAATAAAAACTTGCCTGTACCTTTAATGTCAGGAACTCTTTTTTGATCAAAAAATGGAGATATATTAAGTAAACTTTGGATAAGTTTCGCATAAAATGTAACAAGAAAAAACAGCAAAATAATCTCAGCTGTTATAAAAATCTCAGCTGTTATAAAGTAGATGACGACACCACAGAGCTGATTATAGAGTGTATGTATAGCTGCAGCTATTAAAAGCCCGAATAATATATATTTTTTCTTTGTGGTCAATCTATAACAAAATATTAAGAAGCCAAAAATTGAGGTTGTACACATATGCATTAAGAGAGGCCCTATATTTCTAATACTTACAATAGAAGATTCCTCTGTTAAATAACCTGAGATGTAATCTACATTCTCATAGAAAACAAAACCTAGTGCTGAGATTGAAGAATATATAATATAATCAATAGGCTCATTTATAAACTTTGTATATTTTAAGATAAACAATACGGGTAATATTTTTAATATTTCCTCTGGGAGACCCACATAAAGAAACATCTGAAGAAAATTATAACTTTGAATGTCTTCTGGTCTAAATATGCTTAAACAGGATATTGCTAGGGACCCTAAAACAAACATTGTAACAGTACTTAATAAAAAGGAAAAAAATAAATCCTTATAACTTTCTCTCTCAAAGACATCTATTTTTCTGAAAAAGAAGATAAAACATATCGGAAAAAAAATCGATGTAAGAAGAGAAACAAAATATGAAAGATCATAAAATCCTGCGATTAACATCGCTCCTAATAATAAAATAGATAATATATATATCGTTTTTTTCATGTGTCACACTTAAATAAAATATCTGGGAACTATTAGAGGCAATGTACGAATGTGAGCCTCCTTAAAGATAATTGAAAACGGCACATCCTGCTTGTCCGCAATCAGCCTTCAGTTTATACAACGGTTATTCCATATCCAGAATCAGTCGCTGCGAAAATGTAACGTCATCACTTTTTGTACCGCTAAATTTAACAAAAAAAAAGTCAGAGTATCCAGGATAAAAACCTCCTCCATTTCCCGCTTAATAACAAAAAAGCCCCACTGGTTAGACCGTGGGGCTTTTTCTTGACTTATCACCAAGATGTTTTGGCATGCTATTGTAGCATCCGCAATGACATACCTAAGTTAATGCTAGTATAATTCTAGGGTTAGACAGCCCTCGTCGATAAAAACAGAACCCGACCATGTAGCACCTCCATCAGTGGCACTGTAAGAATATGTGCCTTCTTCAAGATTATTGAAAACAGCACATCCCGCTTGTCCGCAATCAGGTGCAGAACTATATTCACTTGTAATATTTGAAGTAACGCCTTCAATATCTACAACGGTTATTCCATATCCAGAATCAGTCGCTTGCCAAAATGTAACGTCGCCACTTTTTGCAGTACAACTCTGCAGTAAAATGATGGTGAAACAAACAGTTAAAACATTTAATAATTTTTTCATTGTGATTAATTTAATTTGTGTAATTTTTGTAATGATAATTCATTTATAGTGAGGAAGTACTTCTTCAGCATTTATTTTTATTACCAATAGCTTTCAGTAACAGTATATATATTTATCTTTTATTAATTAAAAATATTAGAATATGAATGTTCAGGCAGACCCAGCTGAAGTGAGATGTTATGTTTGTGTTGTTACAATTAACCACAATGATATTGACTATCAATGTGAAGTAGAGTTATATAGATATGGAGGGGGATTGGAAGAGGGAGATATGGAGTTTTCAGAATTTTCCGATGAAAACGGAAATTCTTTAGATGAATCTCTCATTGATCGATCAATTATCTTTCAGGAATGCTTAAAGATGTGTTAGTTCTCCAACACCTATTTTTTCGTAATTATTTTTTTACTGTTATCCCAGACAAAATTATTGTGCTTGAATCTGTGCCTATGTCATCTAATAAATCAAAAACACGATCACCATAAGAATCTATAAGCTCACCTTCCTCGGGGTCAAATTCATGATATCCACCAAGGAATGAATATGTTCCACCTAAATCATATATTGAAAAATGATGAAGCCCACTATTGAAAATACTGATATCAAATTCTTCATTGACTGGGATTTTTATTGATCCTCTATCAAATGAATGTGTTTTTTTTATTTCCTCATTTTCATAAAGATATTTCTCAATCCATTCAATACTGTCACAATGGAGTGTTATAGTTTTAAATTTTGAAGTATCGATACTATCTTCTAATGACCAAAAAAAATGAGATTCATTGTCTTTTTTTAATTTCCACAGCTTTTTATTTCCCATTACTTCATTCATTTAATAATTAAACTTTAATCTGGTAATTTTTTTGCTTAGCCCGTGACATGGTCTTTGAGATTCTTGTAGACAATCTCCAGACAAAAGGCTTTTTTTTATTCAGAACTTTTGACATCTATGTTATACTTTTCTGTCAAGTACTTTTTTACTTCTTCTTTTAATGAAGCATCTATTCCTTTTGCTTCCATTTCTTCTCTCCAAACAAAGAAATCATCACATTCCACAACGCCATCTTTTGTATTCACATAAAGAGTTATATCTGTACCTGATGTATCTCCCTCAACAAATTCACCTTCAATATTTACAACCTCATCAGTATCGGGATTGTTATAAACATACATACTAAGTATAGATTTTGAGTCAATATTTCTATCTGCTTGAAGAAATTTCTCATCAAATTCATGTTCTAACTCAAAAGATTCAAACTCCCACTCCCCAGATTCGTGAGAAACCGCATGGCTAAAGAAAATTTCACTACATAGACTTGCCTTGTCAGCTAAACTTTCAGAATCAGACGCTTCAATTGCAGAAACAGTTATATTCTTTTCAGTTCCATCTTCTAAAACAAGAGTATCTACAAGATCAGTCGGACCGTGCTCGTGCCATGCACTATCATAAGAATAAAAATCGGAATAAATAGCATCAGACCAACTGTCATCTCCTTTCAAAACAACAGCTATCAGATCATCCATTGAAACTCCGCCTCCGATATCTTCAATGATACTTGTACCATCTTGATGTTTTATTTTAAATTCCATTTTCTCTGATTGTGTTTATTTATTAAGTGAAAGATAATTTGTTTATTCTTAAATGTCTTATCTTTTTATTTCGTAATTTGAATTAACACACAACTTTTATGGCAAGGAAAGCAGAATTTTTAATTAACGGGAAAAGCATCATTGCTGAGCTCAAAAAAGTA
>Ga0115004_10002782_pt1 | contig 14365 bp, 12 predicted proteins | sample ArcticOcean_MG_C_10_FD_88737 | JGI IMG/M metagenome (GOLD analysis project Ga0115004, IMG submission 88737) | Marine microbial communities from western Arctic Ocean - ArcticOcean_MG_CB11_90 | ecosystem: Environmental > Aquatic > Marine > Oceanic | place: Arctic Ocean: Canada Basin | collected...
ATTTACTAGTAAAAAAAATAATACGAGATGTTAAAAAAAATAAAGATAAAGCGTTAATAAAATATGAAAAAAAATATTCGAAAAAAAATAAAATTGAAATTACTGAATTAAAATTTTCAGAAATTGAAATAAAAAAAATTATTAAAAAATTAGATAAAGAAACAAAAAAATCTATAGATCTTGCTTTTTCAAGAATTTTTAAATTTCATAGAAAACAAAAATTAAATTCTTATAAAATAATTGACAATTATAAAAATATTTTTACATACAGGTCTTCACCGATAGAAAAAATTGGTGTATATGTTCCTGGTGGCTCTGCTAGCTACCCAAGCTCTGTACTCATGAATTGTATACCCGCTCTTATAGCTGGCGTTAAGGAGATTTATATGACAACTCCAACCATTAATAAAAAATGCAACGCAGCAGTAATATATGCAGCTAAAAAATGTAAAGTTAGAGAAATATATAAAGTTGGTGGGGCTCAAGCAATCGCTGCATTAGCATATGGAACTAAAACTATTAAAAAAGTAAATAAGATAGTTGGGCCAGGAAATACATTTGTTGCTGCTGCTAAAAAAGAAGTATTTGGTGATGTCGGTATAGATATGATCGCTGGACCTTCAGAGGTTACCGTGGTTACTGACAAATATTCTAATCCAGAATGGGTTGCCGCTGACCTCATTGCTCAGGCTGAGCATGATAATTTTGCACAATCTATATTAGTCAGCAACAACAAGGAAATTATTTCTAAAGTCAATTTCTACATTAAAAAACAATTAAAAAACCTACCAAGAAAATTAATTGCAGAAAATAGTTTAAAAAATTTTGGCCTATCTATTTATGTTAAAAATAAAAAAACACTTATTAAAGTAATTAATCTAATAGCTCCTGAGCACTTAGAAATTTGTATTAAAAAACCTAATGAGATTATAAATAAAATTACTAACGCAGGATCTATTTTTATTGGAAATTACTCTCCTGAAGCAATGGGAGACTATATAGCTGGTCCTAACCATGTTTTACCAACATCTGGGGCAGCTAAATTTTCTTCAGGCCTGTCAGTTTATGATTTTTTAAAGAGACATTCTTTAATAAAAATAACAAAATCAGGTATTGAAAGATTAGGCACATCAGTTATAAATTTAGCAAATTATGAAAATCTTGATGGACACGCAAACTCAGTTAAACTAAGAATAAAAAAGGATTAAATTTGGCTAAACAAGAAACTTTAGAATTTAGAGGCAAGGTAACAGAGTTGCTGCCGAATGCGATGTTTAGAGTAAAATTAGAAAATAACCATGAAATATTAGCCCATACTGCTGGAAAATTAAGAAAGAATAGAATAAGAGTTCTTGCAGGTGACAATGTAACGGTGGAGATGACACCTTATGATCTAACTAAAGGTAGAATAACTTTTAGAGGTTAGGGCCTTGTAGCTCAGTAGTAGAGCAGTACCCTGAAAAGGTATGTGTCGTTTGTGCGATTCAAACCAAGGCCACCACACTTCACCGCATATTATTTAAATATATAATTTGATAAATTTATAAAAATTATGAACAAACACATAGGTATTTTTTGGCTCAGAGAAGATTTCAGACTTTTAAAAAATGAAGCTCTGTCTTATGCCTCTCAAAATCATGAGCAAATAAGTGTAATTTATATATACAAAAAAAATGATTATATAAAAAGAGAAGCACAAAAGTGGTGGCTGTATGAATCTCTTAAAAACTTCAGAAAAACGCTGAATAAAATTAAAATTAATCTAGAAATAATTGAGTCTAGTAGTTATGAAAAAATATTTAATGAAATCATAAATAAAAATAATTTTTCTTTATATTGGAATAAAATTTATGAACCAAATTTTTTGAATTTTGATAAAAAAATTTCAGACATATTAATTCAAAAAAAAATACCTTATAAAATTTTTAGGGGTAACCTTTTAAATGAATCTAATGAAATAAAAAAAAATGATGGGACACCATATAAAGTATTTACACACTTCTGGAAAAATGCAGAACAATTTTATCTAGAAAAAGGTTATAATAAAAATTCTGAAATTGTGCCTATGAAAAAAAAAATAGAATTTTTTAAATCAAAATTTGATGTGGAAGAAATAAAACCAAAAAAGATGTGGTATAAAAAATTTACAAATTATTGGATTCCTTCTGAAAATGAAGCTTTAAAAAAAATTAAATTTTTTTTGACAAATAATATAAAAGATTACGGAATTAATAGGGATATACCCGGTATTAAAGGCACATCTAAGATCTCTCCATACCTTTCTTTAGGGCAGATACATGTAGAAACAATTTGGGAGGAATCTCAAAAAATAAACAAAAAAGGAAATGGTTACAGAAAATATATTAACGAACTAGGATGGCGAGAATTTAGTTACAGTTTAATAAACTATTTTCCAAAGATGCTTAAAGGAAATCTACGTAAAGAGTTTGATAACTTTCCTTGGGTAGAAAATAAAACACACCTTAAAGCTTGGAAAAAAGGAATGACAGGCTATCCAATAGTAGATGCTGGAATGAGAGAACTTTCCGAGACCGGCTGGATGCACAATAGAGTAAGAATGATTACAGCTTCATTTCTAGTAAAACATTTAAGAATACACTGGATGGAGGGTGAAAAATTTTTTAGAAAAAGTTTATTAGATTTTAATGAAGCCAACAATATTGCTGGTTGGCAGTGGGTTTCAGGATGTGGTGCGGATGCTGCTCCATATTTTAGAATATTTAATCCAATATTGCAGGGTGAAAGATTTGATAAAAAAGGAGAGTATGTAAAAAAATGGGTTCCAGAACTAACATCTATACCAGAAAAATTTATCCATAAGCCCTGGGAGATAGATATAAAGAATAATAATTTTGAATTAGGTAAAAATTACCCGAAACCAATAGTTAATCATCAAGAGGCTAGAGAGGCGGCTCTAAATGCTTTTCAAAAAATAAAAAAATAATTTAAATAGATCCACAACAATGTTTATATTTTTTACCAGAGCCACAACTGCACTTTTCATTTCTTCCAATTTTTTGACCTTGCTTTGATGAAATTTCTTCTTCTTTATTTTCTTTTTCAGATACAACTACACTTAAATTTAAAAGAAATTTAAATACATCGTTTTTAATTTTATCTAATAACCCTTCAAATAAATTAAAAGCTTCTTTTTTAAACTCAGATAATGGATCTTTTTGTCCGTAACTTCTTAGACCTATGACTTGTCTAAGTTCTTCAAGATATTGCAAGTGGGATCTCCAAGAAAAATCGATTATTTGAAGAAATATTTTTTTTTCAATTTCATTATTTTCTTCTGTTCCAATCAATTTAACCCTATCCTCCTTTTTTAAATTGTACGTGTCTTGTAATTTCTTTTTGAAATTTTCTTTATTTAGCAGTGTTAAAGAAATTAAGTTTTCATCATTAAAAACGTTACCAATAATATTTTTAATTGAAGTTAAATAATATTTTTTATCATTACTAGTTTTATATTCATTTTTTATTTTTTCAAGCTCAAGACTAATTTCATCTAAAAATGATTGAAGTATTTCAGAAATATTCTTGTTTTTTAAAATTTTTAAACGTTGACTAAAAATCACCTGCCTCTGATCATTCATTACATCGTCAAACTTAATTAATGTTTTTCTTATATCAAAGTTTCTTCCCTCAACTTTTTCTTGCGCTCTTTCCATAGCTTTATTTATCCAAGGGTGATCAATGGACTCATTTTCTTTTAAGCCTAATTTTTTTAACATTCCATCAATAGAGTCAGCACCAAAAATTCTCATTAATTCATCTTGTAAACTAATATAAAATATAGAACTTCCAGGATCTCCTTGTCTACCTGATCTTCCTCTAAGCTGATTGTCTATTCTTCTACTCTCATGTCTTTCTGTTCCTATAATGAATAAGCCTCCATTAGTTTTTATGATTTCTTTGTACCTTTTAACCTCATTTGCATCAGCTTCCTTTGTTTTTTCAAAATATTCAATATTGCCCCCTAATTTAATATCTGTACCTCTTCCAGCCATGTTTGTTGCGATTGTAATTGCACCTATTTTACCTGCTTCAGCAATAATCTTAGCTTCTTTTTCATGTTGTTTTGCATTTAAAACATTGTGCTTAATTTTTTTTTCATCAAGAATTTTAGAAATATTTTCTGATTTTTCTATACTGGTAGTTCCAACAAGAACAGGCTGGCCTCTTTTATTGCATTCAGATATTTTATTTGTGATAGCTAAATATTTTTCTTTTTCAGTTCTAAAAATCTGATCATTAAAATCTTTTCTTAATTGAGGTTTATTAGTGGGAACTGAAACAACATTTAATTTGTAGATATCAAAAAATTCTTCAGCTTCCGTTATCGCTGTACCAGTCATGCCTGACAATTTTTTGTAAAGTCTAAAATAATTTTGATAAGTTATTGAGGCTAACGTTTGATTTTCTCCTTGAATATTAACATTTTCTTTTGCTTCTATAGCCTGATGGAGACCATCAGAAAATCTTCTTCCATCCAAAACTCTTCCAGTAAACTCATCGATAATCTGAACACGCCCATCTTTAACAATGTAATCTGTGTCTTTATTAAAAAGAAGATTAGCCTTCAAAGCCTGATTAATATGATGAACTAAAGTTAAATTTTGAGGATCATAAAAATTATTATTTTTTAATATTCCTGCTTGAGCAGAAAGTTTTTCAATTTTGTCAATTCCTGCATCAGTTAAAATTGCATTTTTATTTTTTTCATCTAATTCATAATCACTATTTTCTAGTTTATTTATAAAATTATTAGATGAAATATAATAATTACTTTTATCTTCTGCTCTTCCAGAAATAATCAAAGGAGTTCTAGACTCATCTATTAAAATACTATCAACTTCATCCACAATACAATAATTGAATTCTCGTTGGACCATTTCTTTAAGGTCATATTTCATATTGTCACGAAGATAGTCAAAACCTAGTTCATTATTTGTTGCATAAGTTATATCACAAGAATAATTTTTTTGTCTTTCTGCATCTTCCAATTCGTTAATTATGCAACCCGTCTCCAAACCTAGAAAGTTAAATATTTGCCCCATCCACTTAGAATCTCTTTGAGCTAAGTAATCGTTAACTGTTACAATATGAACACCTTTTCCTGTTAGGGAATTTAAGTAGCCGGGCAACGTTGAGACCAAAGTTTTCCCTTCACCAGTTTTCATCTCTGCTATTTTGCCTTTGTGAAGTATAATTCCTCCAGCTAATTGAACGTCAAAAGGTCTTTCATTTAAAGTTCTTTTTGCAGCTTCTCTTACTAATGCAAAACTTTCAGGTATTATCGAATTTAAATTTCTACCTTCTTCAATATTTTTTTTAAACAAAGCAGTTTTTTCCTTAAATTCACTATCTTTTAATAAAACTGTGCTAGCCTCCAGGTTATTAACTTCAGCAATAAGTGACTTTATTTTATCTAATTCTTGTTGATTGCCGCTTTTAAATATTTTATTAAGGGTTTTAGTTAGTAAATTCATGTTATCTCTATATATGTATTTATAACTTAAATTAAATAGTAATTATGACATTAAATTTAAAAAATTTCTTAAATGACAAAAAAAAAATGTCAAAAATGCAGGAGTTTCAAGAATTAAAAGCAATTGAAGGTCTTGAAATATCATCTGTTTCTGCTGACCTTTACGGAAATGGAAGAGATGACGTGTCTTTATTTTATTTTAAAGATGGAGCTAACTACGCTACCCTTACAACCTTAAACAGCATTATATCGGAGACCCTTGAGTGGAACAAAAAGTCCAACAAAAAATCAATAAAAGCTCTAATGGTCAATACTAAAAATGCAAATACTTTTACAGGAGAGCAAGGAATAGAAAGTTTAAATGTTTTAGCAAAAAATTTATCTAAAACATTAACAATCAAAGAATCAAAAAAAAAAGAAGGAATATATGAAACAATTAAATTAAAAGACATTATATTTGCTTCAACAGGAGTTATCGGTGAAATATTTCCAGTTCAAAACATTAATAGCAGCATTCAATTTCTTGTAGATAAATTAAGAGAAGATCAAAATAAGTTAATTTGGGTTAAAAGTGCTTCTGCTATTATGACGACAGATACAAAGCCCAAGTTAGCTTACGAAGAGTTTTCTGTGGGAAACAAATTAATTAAAATAGCTGGAATTGCAAAAGGTTCAGGAATGATTGCTCCTAATTTAGCAACAATGTTATCTTTTATATTTACTAATGCAGATATACCCTCAAATATTTTAAGACTGCTTTTAAAGAAAGCAGCCGCTAATTCATTCAACGCAATAACGGTTGATAGCGATCAATCAACTAATGATATGGTTTCAATTTTTTCAACAAAAAAAGTTAAGATACTTCATAATAAAAGTATAATAGATCCGACTATTCAAAAATTTGAGATTGCACTAAAAAAATTATGTTTAAATTTATCCAAGCAAATTGTTGTTGACGGCGAAGGTGCTAAAAAATTTGTTACTGTAAAAATACTGAATGCAAAATCTTTACTAAGTGCAAAAAAAATTGCTTTTTCTATAGCTAATTCTCCTTTAGTTAAAACAGCAATTGCTGGAGAAGATCCGAATTGGGGTAGAATTGTTATGGGCATAGGAAAGTCAGGTGAAAATATTGATAAACACAAACTAATAGTTAAATTAGGAGAGTTTACGTTAGCCGAAAAAGGAAAAGTTTTTGAAAATTATGACGAAGAAAAAGTTAAAGAATATATGAAATGGGACTCAATTTTGATAGAAGTAAATTTAAATTTAGGAAGCGACACATTTGAATGCTATACTTGTGATTTTACACATGACTACATAGATATTAATGCAGATTATAGGAACTAACTTCAAATGATAAAGTATATTTTAAAGTGTAATAAAAATCACGAATTTGAAAGTTGGTTTTCAAATTCTAAAGAATTTGAAAAGTTAAAAATAAAAAAACTAATAGAATGTATCTATTGCGCTTCCAAAAAAGTTGAAAAATCAATAATGTCACCCAGAATATCCATGTCTCTTAATAATAGAAAAGAGATGGTTGATAAAAAAGAAATCATTAAAGTGAAAAAAGATCTGTTAAAAATAAGAAAATTTATTGAAAAAAACTTTGAATATGTTGGCGATAAATTAGCTGAAAAAGTTAAAGATATTTACTATAATAACGAAAAAAATTATAATATTTACGGCACAACTACATCTAAAGAAAGGAAGGAATTACAAGATGAGGGCATAAAACTTTCTAATATTCCTTGGTTAGATAAAGAAAACTAGTCCTTTTTTGCAGTAATTATATAATTTACAGACAGATCTTGAGATTTTTTCCATACTTTAAAGAAGGGGTTAAAGCTCAATCCTTTTATGTCAATCGTAGAGCACCCAACATCATTAATTAATTTTTCTAATTCTTCTGGTTTTAAAAACTTATTCCAGTCATGCGTTCCAATAGGCAACCATCTCAATATATATTCTGCACCAACTATGGCCTTTACGTAGGATGTTAGATTTCTATTAATCGTAGCAGTAAACATAATCCCATTTTTTTTTAAAAGTTTAGAGCAGGATTGAAGATACAGATTTAAATCATCTACATGCTCTACCACTTCCAGGTTAAGTATAATGTCAAATTTACTATTGTTAGAAATATTTTCAGGAGCATCATTTAAATATTTTATGTTCAGTTTATTCTGTTTTGCATGCGTAGATGCGACATTAATATTTTTCTCAGAAGCATCAATGGCAGTAACATCTGCTCCTAGTCTACACATAGGTTCACTGATAAGGCCTCCGCCACAACCTATGTCTAGAAGTGTTAGACCTCTAAGAGGTAGCTTTTGCTCTTTAAGATTAAAATGATTTTTACAAATTTCAAGAATATACTCTATTCTAATAGGATTAAACATGTGTAGTGGCTTAAACTTTCCGTTTAGATCCCACCATTCGTCAGCTAGTTTTGAAAATTTTTCAATTTCATCTTTATTTATAGTGCTCATTTTTTCCTACATTATCTTGTTAAATATCTTAATTAAGATATTTATAGTGGAATAACTATAATAGTATACATGAAAAAAAAAGTATTAAAATTTGGTGGAACTTCAGTAGGGTCAATTGAAAGAATTGTGCATGCTGCCAATATTGTAAAAAAAGAACATCAAAAAGGCAACATGATTATCGTTGTTGTGTCAGCAATGTCTGGAAAAACTAACGAGTTGATTAGTCAATCAAAATTAATTTCAAAGAATTTTAATAAAAGAGAATTGGATGTATTGTTAACCTCTGGCGAGCAAGTGACTAGCGCATTAATGTCAGGCGCTTTAACAGAGTTAGGAATAAAATCTAAATCATGGATGAACTGGCAGATACCTATTCTCACAGAAGGTAACAATACAAATGCTAGAATTATTAATATGAATATCACTAAAATTGATAATTTTTTATCTTCCGGTGGAGTTGCAGTTATTCCGGGTTTTCAGGGTATTTCAAACTTAGGAGACACCACATCATTAGGAAGGGGGGGCTCCGATGCAACTGCAGTCGCTGTGGCAAAAATATTTAAAACAGATAGTTGTGAAATATATACAGATGTTGATGGAGTTTATTCAACAGACCCTAATAAAATTCCTGTAGCAAAAAAAATTGATAAAATTTCCTATGAAGAAATGCTTGAACTTTCCTCATTAGGTGCAAAAGTAATGCAATCATCCGCTGTACAAACAGCAATGATGTATGACATTCCACTACAAGTTAGATCTACTTTTACTGAAAGAAAAGGAACAGAAATATTTAATCAAGAGAGTATTGATTATACAAAAAGTGTTACTGGAGTAGCTTACTCAAAAGATGATGCAAAAGTTACTCTGTTAGGTGTAGAGGATAAACCTGGCGTTGCAGCAGATATATTTGAGCCATTAGGAAAGGAACAAATTAATATTGATATGGTGATACAAAATATATCTCCAGATGGAAAAACTACAGATTTAACTTTCACAATAAAAAGGGACGATCTGAATAAAACTATAGAAATAATTAAAAATAATAAAAAAATTAAATTTGCTAGCATGGGTCATGACAATAAAGTTTCAAAAATTTCAATTGTTGGAGCAGGTATGGTAACTACACCTGGTGTCACTTACAAAATGTTTAGGGGTTTATCAGATGAAAATATTAATATTTTAGCAATATCAACTTCAGAAATAAAACTATCTGTAATTATCAATGAAAGTGATACTTTAAAAGCTATTAAAAAACTACATACAATTTTTGATCTAGGCTAATAATGGAAATCAGACCTCACAGAAAAATTAATAGAAAAAAGACCAAAAAAATCATGGTTGGAAAAGTCCCGGTCGGGGGAGATTCAACAATAACGGTACAATCAATGACAAACACAATTACCTCAGATTCAAAGGCTACAATTAAACAAATTATTGAATTAGAAGATGCGGGCGCTGATATAGTAAGAGTATCTTGTCCTGACGAACAATCAACTAGAGCTTTAAAAGAAATAGTAAAAAATGTAAACGTTCCTATCGTTGCCGACATTCATTTTCATCACAAAAGAGCTTTGGAGTCTGCAAAAATGGGTGCGAGTTGTTTAAGAATTAATCCTGGAAACATTGGTTCTAACGAAAGAGTTTTAGAAATAATTAAAGCTGCAAAAGATTATAATTGTTCTATACGAATTGGGGTTAATGCTGGATCTCTAGATAAAACTTTGCTCGAAAAATACAAGGAACCTTGTCCAGAAGCTTTAGTAGAAAGCGCTATGTACAATGTTAAGCTAATGGAAGATAATGATTTTTTTAATTTTAAGATAAGTGTGAAGTCATCTGATGTTTTTCTGGCAATAAAATCTTATGAACAGCTTTCAAAATCTTGTGACTATCCTTTACACGTAGGAATAACTGAATCTGGTGGGCTTTTAACTGGTAGCATTAAATCTTCAATTGGTGTTGGTCAATTATTAATGCAAGGTATAGGAGACACAATTAGGATTTCTTTGTCTGCAAACCCAGTTGAAGAAATTAAAGCTGGGTATGAAATTTTAAAATCTTTAAGTATACGAGCACGAGGAGTGCAAATAATTTCTTGTCCGTCATGTGCACGACAAGCTTTTCCAGTTATTGATACTGTTAAAATTTTAGAAAAAGAACTTTCTCACATCAAAACACCAATTACTCTTTCAATTATAGGATGTGTTGTTAACGGACCTGGTGAAGCCGCTCAAACAGAGATAGGTCTAACTGGAGGAGGCCAGGACAATAATTTATTATATTTATCTGGTGTTCCGCACACCAAAGTATTAGGTAAGAATATTGTACAAAAAATTGTTAGCCTTGTAGAAGAAAAAATTAAAGAAAAAGAACTATTAAATAATGATACCAATAAATAAAATTGAAGCAATTGTTGCAAAACATCATGATTTAGAAAAAGAACTATCAGCCGGAAATGTTGATCCTAAATATTTTGCAAAAAAATCAAAAGAGTACTCAGATCTAAATAACATTATTGATTATGCTAGAAATTACATAAAATTTGATGAAGAAAAAAAAGACTTAGAACAAATAGTAAATAATAAAAATGACGATCAGGAAATGGTCATTCTTGCAGAAAAAGAACTGGAAACTATAGAAAAAAAAAAAATTGATTACGAAAACAAATTAAAGATATTTTTACTACCCAAGGATAAAGATGATAATAAGAACGCAATTGTCGAAATAAGAGCGGGAACTGGGGGTTTAGAAGCCTCGCTTTTTTGCTCAGATTTATTTAAAATGTATGAAAAAGTATGCTCAAAAAAAAAATGGAAATTAGAAATAATTAATATCTCAAAAAGTGAAGCTGGAGGCTTTAAAGAAGTAGTTTTTTTAGTAAATGGAAATGATATTTACTCATATCTAAAGTATGAATCTGGAGTTCATAGAGTTCAAAGAGTACCTACAACAGAAACACAAGGAAGAGTCCACACTTCTGCAGCAACAGTAGCTGTTCTTCCAGAAGCGGAGGAAGTCGATATTAAAATTAAGGAATCCGATTTAAGGATAGATGTGTTTAGAGCTGGAGGACCAGGAGGACAATCAGTTAATACGACAGATAGTGCCGTACGTATTACTCATATTCCCACTGGAGTTGTAGTGAGTCAGCAAGATGAGAAGTCACAACATAAAAATAAAGCTAAGGCATTAAAAATTTTAAGATCAAGAGTATATGAGGCCGAAAAAACAAAAAAAGATATGGAGAGATCAAGTCACAGAAAAAGTCAAATAGGTAGTGGTGATAGATCTGAAAGGATTAGAACATATAATTTTCCACAAGGAAGAGTTACAGACCACAGAATTAATTTAACACTACATAAGCTCGAAGAGTTTTTAAGTGGTGAAATTCATGAAGAGATGAATGAAAGCCTTAGATTGAAAGAACAAGATTTAAAACTTCAAAATTTACAGTAATGTTAATTTCAGAATTAATTTATAAAGGATCTAAATCTTTAAAAAATAATAATATTTCTTCACATATGCTAGATGTAGAAATAATTTTATCAAATTCTTTAAATATAAGTAGGGAAAAGTTGCTCTTATTAGATGATTTTAAAGTTAATGATAAAATAATTATAAACTTCAATAAATTTATTGCTAGAAGAATAAAAAAAGAACCAATAGCTTACATTTTTAAAAAAAAAGAATTTTGGAGTCATGATTTTTTAGTTGATAAAAATACATTAATACCCAGGCCAGAAACAGAATTATTAATTGAGTCATTAGTGAAAATCTATAAGAATAAAAATATATTTATTTTAGATATAGGTACGGGTTCAGGGTGTATTATTTTGTCAATTTTAAATGAATTAAAAAAAAGTCAAGGTATAGGGATAGATATTTCTAAAAAAGCTATAAAAGTTGCTGAAAAAAATGCTCAAAATCTACACGTTGAAGGCAGAGTAAAATTTTTTAAAAGAACTTTAGATGTATTTAATGGTTACAAATTTGATTTAATCGTTTCAAATCCTCCGTACATATGTAGTCATGAAATTAAAAATCTAAGTGATGATATTAAAAAATATGAACCAAGATTAGCTCTTGATGGAGGAAATGATGGGCTTGACGTAATTAAAAAAGTTATCTACAAGTCTAATTCTATTTTAAAGATAAGAGGATTACTTGCCCTTGAAATTGGATACGGGCAATATAAAAAAGTTTCGCAGATTTTGAAATTAAATGGCTTTAAAAATAGAATTTTAATAAAAGATTACCAAAATAATATTAGATGTATATTAGCAGTTTTAGAGCATTAACCTAATTAGAATTTATACTTAAAAAAAATTATGAATAATCAGAAAAGAAGACCTTTTAGACCAAGACCAATGAAGAGTAATTTTAGAAGAAGTAATAGTGCTAGACCTAACAATAACGGGCACTATCAAAATCAAAATAATACAGGAAATAATTTTGGTAGAAACGGTTCAATGACGAATCCTTTTAATGTTGAGAAAACAATACAGAAATATCAGCAATTAGCTAAAGACGCTCAAAATACGGGAGACCCAGTTCTGATAGAAAATTATTTACAACATGCCGATCATTATACAAGAAGATTGTCAGAGCTTAATGCCAAAACAAACTCATCACAAAAAATAGAAAAAATTGAAACTAAAGTAGAAACAAAGCTAGAAGACAACATCGTAGAAAAAAAAGTTTAATATTTTCTTAACTCAGAAAGTTTCAAATCAGTTTTAATTCTTACAATCTCAAATTCTTTTCTATCATTTTTATCTAATTTTTTTACTGAAGGTAATTTAAGTTTTTGTGAATTTACTTTCTTTCCATTTATTAATACTTCATAGTGAAGGTGGGGACCTGTAGACATTCCAGTCGATCCGACGTATCCAATTATTTGTCCTTGTCTAACTTTTTTTCCTTCTTTTATTCCTTTTGCAAAATTTTTCATGTGTGCGTAAATTGTTTCATAAGTAGAATTATGTTTTATTTTTACACAGTTACCACCTCCTCCACACCATCTTGATCTGGTAACAGTTCCACTTCCAGAAGCCATGATTGGAGTCCCACTAGGAGCAGCAAAATCTGTACCAGTGTGTAGCTTAGTGTATCCAAGAATTGGATGTTTTCTATTTCCAAATGAAGAAGAGAGTCTAGCGCCATTAATTGGAGTCTTCATTAAAGATTTTACAATACTTCTTCCATTTAAATCATAGAAACCACTTTCATTTTTATATTTAAAATTGTAAAGATTTATTTCTTTATTATTTACATGCATAGATGCATACAATATCTTACCTGTGTCTCTAACAATATTGTTATCATCTATAAATTTTTCATAATAGATTTCAAACCAATCTCCCTTTCTTACATCTCTTTGAAAATCTACTTCGAAACCATAAATCCTAGCAAATTCAACTATGACATTTGGTTCTATACCTGCTTCTATTGCAGCACTGTAAAGATTGTTTTTTATAGTACTTTTAATAACAACTTCTTTCTTGGTAAGCTCTAATATATTTTCTGTAATCTTGAACTCATCATTATTTTTTCTTACTTCAACACTAAGTGTATTTGAAATAGGGAATAAAATATTTATCAAGTTGTTCTTGTTATCATTATCTTTTTTTATAATAATTGATATTTCTCTACCAGCATAGATATTGGATAAATTCTTCTTCTTAAGATTATTTGTTATCTTTTTAATTTCATCATAGTTGATATCGTAATTTAAAAGAATTCTTTCAATGCTATCGTTGTTTTCAATAGTATATTTATATTCTTTATAAGGGCTTTTTAAGTTATCTATAAAATATTCTTTAAATTCCAAAAAATCATTTGAACTTAAAATTGTACTTAAGTTATTTTTTTTTAATTTATTGTAGGAATTAAATTGATCTAGAAAAAAGATGTAGAAAAAAAATAATATTATTAAAGAGAATAAGTAAATAGTATATTTTTTTAATATTAAAATATTAAAAAAACCTACCTGCTTTAATGGCAATCTAGCTAGAATTGTTTTAAAAAAAATTGTAAATCTATCTTTAAAGGACATTAATGTTTTCTATAAAAATTAAATCATGTTTGCAATGGTTTATGACAAATTAACCCTGATTTTAAAGGGTTATTTAGCCAATATACACCTTGACTTATCATATAATTGTAATAAAACCACCGCTCACCTCAAAGTAGAGATTTTTATCATTGCTAGAGGTGTGTAGATTTTCTAAAGAAAATCTTAGCTTTTTTAAATTGTAAATTTTTAAGAAGAGAAGTGTGGACGGCTAGGTTAATTAAGAAATTGTCGTACACACTTCAACAAGTATAAATAATTCGAATGTTATTTATATGAAGC
>Ga0115004_10002785_pt1 | contig 14361 bp, 7 predicted proteins | sample ArcticOcean_MG_C_10_FD_88737 | JGI IMG/M metagenome (GOLD analysis project Ga0115004, IMG submission 88737) | Marine microbial communities from western Arctic Ocean - ArcticOcean_MG_CB11_90 | ecosystem: Environmental > Aquatic > Marine > Oceanic | place: Arctic Ocean: Canada Basin | collected...
GCATTTAATCCTTTAGGTGTTTCATACTCTGGAAATTCTTTAGTATTTTTAGAATCTCCTGAACCTCCTGAATCAGCTCCATATTCTATTTCCCCCTTTTTGTCTTTTTCTTTGTTTTGATAGTTATCAAAATTATAATCAAATTTTGACGATTCACCTCCTGGTGCGTCTGAAAGAAATTTCTGAAGAGAGTTTAACTCAGAATTTTCAGCAGCTCCTCTAGATTCTGCATCTTCAAGAGCACTCATATCAAGAGCGCTGTTATTAGTTTCTGACATATAATTAGATTCAAGAGCACTCTGGTCTAACTGTTCTTGGCTTGCTTGTAAAAAAGACGGCATAGGATTAAATGAAGGAACAGTATTACGAGTATTACTAAAAGGCATATAATTCGGAACATTAGTTTCATCTCCGTATCCATACTCTGATTTATTATGAGGCCCTCCATAAGGCATCATCATAGGTGCTGCTCCTTGTGGCATTCCAGCAGGCATTCCCGGAGGCATACCTTGTGGCATACCTTGTGGCGGCATTCCTTGCATTCCTTCTTGCATAGCCATCATTTGCTGCATCATCTCAGGTGAAGGTTGTTGTTGCCCTTCTTGCTGTGGCGCTTCTTCATGTGTAGCACCTGGCATCATAGTACCATCTGGCATTTGATGCATAGGTTGTTGACCTTCAGGCCCTTGTTGCATTTCTGCTTCTGGGTCTCCATACATTTCTTTAGCTTCTGCAAACTTCCTTTGTTTAAATGTTTCTTGAGCTTCTTCTAATCTATTAAGATGCATATCTAAAGTCTGCTTATCAATAGGATCAGATTTTCTAGGAGACCTTTTTTCAAGCTTTTCTGAAACTGTAGCAAAAGATTGTCCTACAAACTTTTTATCTATACCAAACTCTTCAGCCTCTTGTTTTGTAAGCTTTAACCTATCAGAAAAGACAAAATCTTCTTCTGGTCCCTTTCTAATAGTTTCACCTTCTTCTACTAAAACTTCTCTACCGTCTGCATCTTTTCCAATAGGTACCCCACCTAAAGGACTTTCTTCATGAGTACCTCCATTCTGTATCTTCATTAGGTCTCCTTCACTAGCTCCTTGTTCATAAGAAATAGGACCGCCTTCTGCTTTCTTTTTAGATCCACCTTTCCAGCCTCCTCCTTTAGACTTATACCATTTAGAAGCCCATGCATTAGCATAAGCTGATGGGTATACATCAAACTTTGACTTAGCTTGCGCTTTAGCTCTAGACCAAAGTGAAGGATTAGTAGGCTTAGGCGTGCTAGAAGATTTCTTCTTCTTGCCGCCTTTTTTCATTTCTGTAGGTTTTGTAAACTTTGGGTACATCATTTCTTAAATCTTTTACGCTTAATAGGTTTTACTCTTCCAGGTCTTGTTTTTTGACTAGCTCTTGATTTACGACGAAGTCTTCCTTGATAACTTCCTCCTGCTTTATACTCAATAGACTCTAAAGATGGTTCAGGTGCTTTCTTTGGTTCTGTAAGATTCGCCATACTTTGTATGCCTCTTACATATGCTGTACCACCTTGAGCATCTCCTGAAGTTAAACTATAAGGTGAATTCCAATTATATGCAAATATTTCAGAGTCTGTAAGATCTTCTAGCTTTCCCGTCTCTTTATTAACCCTACCATTACCTAATGTAGTTTTATCAACAACATACTTCCCATCTTCTTCACGTACTTTATATTTACCTTTTACAGATTTACCATCTTTGTCTTTTATTGCATCAAACTGACTTTGAATATTTTCTATGCTTTTATCCCAACCAATGCTACTCACTACTCCTCTATTAAAAACACTATTTCTACCTGTAAAGAAATCTACATCTACACCTTCTTCTGTTCTAAATGTATATCCATCATACACAGGATTTTTTAAAGCATATTGTTTAGCAGTAGTTTTCCAGCTATCAGATTCTTTATATGTTCTTATACCAGGTTTTCCTTTACCTTTTTCATAATTTACTTTAGCTGATAAAAAGTTTCTATGCCCATATATCATGGAAGCAATAGCACTTTTTTTAGAGTCTTTTAAGTCACTTTTTTGAGTAATGTTATATTTTGCAGCTATTTTTTTTAACTTAGGATCCTCTTCAATGTTAGCCCACATTAATTGAGTTAATCCAACACTGTCTTGACCTACACCCCAAAAATTATTTTCAATATTATGCTGAATTCCAGAACCACCTTCTGTCTCTTCCATTGCTATGCCAATTAATGATTTAGCAATCATGTCATAGTCTTTAGGTTTAATATTAAGATCATCCATTAAAGGACGTTTATTAGTTTTTAATGTATTATAGAATGGTCCTAATTCATCTATATCTGCATCTTTTTCATCATATAAAGGATTCAAATTAAGATCTAATTTTTCAGGACCTTCTAGACTGAAGTAACCTTTTTCCTTAGCCCATTCAAGATTCTTACCTATATGCTCTTTAGGTATAGTTATATTGCTTAAAGTATTCATATTGCCGTAAGTTACGCCCGCCGCATCATCATCTATACGTCTATATACACCGTAGTCAAATATAATTGGAACACCATCTTTAGCATAACCAATAACTTGAGCACTATGGCTTGAATTCCCTAAACCATACTTATCATTAAGACCTACTCGAAGACTGCCGCTACTACTTGTAAATGATACAAGTGTACCTGGAGTCATCTGAGCATAAAGCTTTTGTTTTTCTTTTTCAGATAAATTTGCAAACTTATTTGTGTGATTTTTAATATCAGTATCTAAAGCTGTAAAAATATTTTTACCTCCTTTACTAACCATTAGACCGTGTTGATCCCAACTATCTGATGTAAGATCAATATTTGTTTTACCGTATCTAGTATTTTTAAAGTATGGTACTGATTCTATCCAATCTTTAGTTTTTTCTGAAACAGGTATACCTCGTTGACTTTCAGGATCACTTTCAGTTGCATTGGGATTCCTGCGCATCATTACATTATCAGGATTACCATCCTCATAATATGGCTTACCCAGTTTCTTTTTATCTGCACTTTGCATACCTAAAGATTTTTTTAATTTTGCTTCAGATAAAAAGTCATCTGCTGGATATCTTTGACCAATTAACATATCATAACTATTGTAAGAACTTCCTAAACAACCGTCCTTTCTATTACAATAATATGGATTCATTTCTTCTTGTTCTTCGTTTGTTAAATCCTCCCAAATCTCTACTCTTCCATCTTCAAATGTTTTACTAGGTCTTGCATTTAATTTTTCTAAATCTACACCTGAGACAAAAAGGTCTCCTAAATATGCTTTAGGAGGATCTGTGTCTGTTTCAGGAGGATCTGTAGTATAGTCAAAATGCTGCATTAAGCCTCCATGTGGCATTTTAACTATATGGCCTTTCCCATCATACTTATACCCTGGTAATGGAGCTCCTTGTGCATCTGTTAAACCTGTATTAACAGGAGCTCGTTTTGGTGTTGCTATTCTTGAATTAGTAATCAGTCTAGGATCTGTATCAGAAAAACTGGAAGATTTCTTAGGTATATTAGACTCTTCTTTTATAGGTTTTGTATTAGAACCGTATTTTTTATAATTTTCTGCTGCTTCTATAAATGACTCTAAAGTTGGGTACTCACCTTTATCTACACCTTTGTAAGCAGTTTCAAAACTAATATTAGCTGGTGGAGGTGGTGGTGGTGCAGCAGCAGGGTCTTCTATTAAGTGATAAGGCTGCACAGGTGAAGGAACAAACTGTTCACCAGCTTCTGTTATTAGATGACCGGCATATGTGTCCCCAGATGCACCTGTGAATGTATGATCTGTATAAGATGTTCCGCTGCGCCCTGGGCCCGACGTGTTCCCAGCAATACTTGGATAATCCTGTTGGAGGCGCAATAACGCCTCCATATAGTCTCTTTGCTCTTCGTATTCTCTTCTTACCAGTTGCTTGCTTTCATCAACAGACACTACGTTTCCTTGCGCCGGCAAACCAACTGCTCCTCTTGCCATATTAGCATAGGTGTCAGCACTATGACCCGACATATTAATTGAATTTCCTATATCTTCTAGCGCTCCCCAATTCTCTATATTGTTAAGTGCAGCCTGATAGTTATCAAATTCTCGTCTGTAACCTGCAGTTGCTTCTAAGCTATCGGTATATGCTTCAATTTTTGAAACATCAGTTGTCCCTATACTTGGATACTTAGGACGATCGGGATGTGGATTCACATGAGGGGGAATAGGTCCCGGACCCGTTCCTGTTGCATAACCTCCTACATGCATAGATTTATACGAGACGGGTCCTCCATATGCCATTCCTGGGATTCCTCCTGCAAATTGATTAATAATATCTCCATATTTATTTCCTGCTCCATCAGGATTAGCTCCTGGGGCATAAGAAACTGCATTTCCTACTTCGTCTACACCTGATGTTGTACCAATTGGAGCGCCTCCTCCTACTGCTTCTGCAGATGGACCGCCTCCTGCTACAGCTCCGTATACATTAGATGCTGTTTTTCCAAGATTTGAAACAGTTTGTAAACCTTTACTTTCAGGATCTATCTCTCCTAATTCTGTAAATGTCTGTTCAGCTCCTTTAGCTATAAGCTGAGGATTACCTGTAAGGGCGCCTACTGCTATAGTTGCTCCAGCTGCTCCTACAGTAGAGGCTATACCTGCAGCTTTTTCTCTTCTTTCTATTTCGTTTTTGTCTCTTTCTCCTAGCTTCCATCCTCGTACAGCATCTGATGTATTTATATCAGCACCTAGCATATTAGCAGCAGTATCTACAATTCCTGTTGTAAGGCCTGCTACAGCTTTTAAACCAAAACGTCCTACATCTTTTACTTCCTCAAGAAAAGTTCCCTCTTTCTTACCATAGAATGCAACTCCATCCTTAGTTTTACCTGCATCATAAGCTGAAGTAGATAGACCTGCATTAGGATCTACTGTAGCATCTACTGATCCAGACCCTTTATCTGTAAGTCCTCCATAAGCCATTGTATTCATCATGGCTAAAGCTTCTTTTTTTAAGTCTAAGTTTCCTCCATACTGTTCTGCAACTAGTCTATCAAGATCCTCTGTAATTCTTTTAGATATATATCCTCCATCTCCAAAAGTTAAAGGAACTCTTTCGTAACCCCCGTAAGGCTTGTCGCATCCACAAGAACATTTTTTACTACCTGTACAGCTCATTAATAAGTTTGAATATCAAAGAACGACATAATTCTTTGTAGGGTTAGTGACAAATTTACGGAATTATCAAAGAATAAGCTAATTTTAAAGAATGTGCCTCTAAAACGACCTCCTTGTTCATCTCTAGGTAGTTTAACTCTAAACTTTCTAAATCTATGCGTTTGGTCTATTTCTATCTCCTGTGAATCTTGATAATCGTTTTCTATTCTTATCTTGTTTAGTCCAGCAGATTGTATAACGTTTCCGTCTTCATCTTTTACTGTACCATTATATTCTATAAAACGTAGGATTTTATTAAACAATGGTCCTGAGTTTACAATAAAAGAAATAGAAGTATCTTCTACATTCCCGTACCATTCTCCGTAGTTTCCTTTATTGTGGATATAAATATTATCTATATCCTCGCTTAAAGGAACAGAAAATAAATTTCTATTATGACTAATATATAAAGAAGGAAGAAAGGAATAGAAACTTGTAAACTTGTTTATAACTTCAGAAAATACTAATGTACTTCCGCCGGCTGTTACTTTAGTAATAGGTCTTGAAATTTCTCCATTAGTGGCAACATTTACTAAAGACTGCCAATCTTGAGGTAAGGCAATGAGCGCAGGTAAAAAGAGATTTTCTATAGTGCTTGGACTTACGCCTGTTATTGAAAAGTTTATATCTAACGAAGGTGTAGGAACTGAGAAGGCTTGGCCATCAAGGTATAGTATTTCTAAGCCGGCACTAAAAGCTAAGTCTTCATTTTCAACTTCTCTAAAAGCATTAGCTCCATAAGCGTTATTAAGATTGTAACCAACCTTACTGCTATATAAAGAAACAAGAACTTCTCTATTTAATTGATCGTAACCTATAGTAGCTCCAATACCTAGTAAAGGGTTATCTCCTCCTTGCTCCTTTGATAGAAGCATAATACCGTTTATATTTTCATTTAAGTAATCATTTAACCCTGTTGCTTTAGATAAATCTTGAGCTGCAGTTCCTTTTAGAATAATTAAAGACTTTCGTTTTGCGTCTAAAATATAAGCTATTCCATTTGCTACTGTAGTAGCGTACTGATGAATACCTCCGTTCTGAGTAGTAATGTAAGAAAAGTCTTGGACTCCTTGCCCTGTGCCTAATGTTATAAGTGCGCCTGACTCTGAGGCAGCCATTTCTCTAGTGTTAATTAAAAACACTCCAATAGCATCATCTTGTACAGTTACTACTTCATCCTTTAAATTTAATACTTTATTGATTGGACCATATGCAGGGTCAATATCCTTATAGTCAAGGAGTCCAAACTTAGTAAAAGAGTCTTCAGACTCTCCTAAGATTTTAGTATTAGAATAAAAAGTTCTAACATCAAATACATTTGAAGGTTTAAACCCTGGAGGATCTGTAAAATATAGCTTAGTAATTTGATCTTCTGTAAATACAGGCTTGTAGTCAAATGCTTTAGTAGTTCCATTAAAAAGTACATTAGAGGTTCCTTCGTAATCTCTATCTTCTTGCAATCTATAGTTTGTAGGAGGATCAGTTCCAAAAGAGTATGTTCCTCCTTGAAATCCATCTCCTCCTGCATTTAATTCAGTATTTATAGTACTTTCAACTGGTATAATAACTCTTTCAAAAGTACTACTGTTATTACCGTTCCAAGCTGCGTCCTCATTTTTATCAGTATCTTCATCACTAAACTGATTGTTCCAAAAGTTTTTAAAAAACTTATAAGTAGTAACAAACGTGTCTCCCTCAAATACTTTACTACTTGCTAGAGATATAGCAGTTATCTCACCTGTACCAGCATCAGTTTCAGTTAACCTAATAGGGGCTGATGTTGCAAAAAAAGTGCTTGAAGAAACGGGCTGCTCTCCATTCCCACCATATTGGTTTGTAATTCTACGAGTATAGTCAATAAGAAAAGTAGAGCCTGCAAGGTTTGAAGCTGCGGGCCCAGCTAATGCTGCAAATCTAGAATCATTTGCTATAAACTTACCATTACCACTAGTTCCAGTATCAGTTCCCCAAGCATCAGTTTCTGATAAACGGCCTAACTCACATAGTAGATGAGTACCATGTCTAGCCATTCTAGTTCTTTCAGCCCCTTCGATATGAACGTTTCCTACTTCGAATGCTAAGTTTCTACATCTGTAATCTCCTACATTAGTAGAAGCCGTAGTAGTATATGTCTTAGGAGCCATAGTCTTCATAGATAAAATCGACTCAAAGTTGAACTCACTTAGATGAAGATCTACATGAGTTGGTTCATGTAAAGTAAGACAGTTTAATCTAGAAGTCTGTCTTGCTTGAGTTACCATTTCCCTGTCACTATTTTCTACATTATTATAGCCAGGATAGTTTGCATGAGAGTTTGACCCTCCCGTACCATTTCCTAATCTAGGTCTAAAGGGTCTTCTAAAATCTATCCCAAGCTCATCTGTCCCACCTTCTATAGTACCAAAATCACTATTATTATTATTAGAATAAAATGTATGTCCCCATTGAGTATAAGGCCCTAGTATAGATACAAAGCCGTACCTATCAGTTCCTTCGGTAGTTCCCCAAGGAACATGTTCGATTTGTTTATTATACTTTGTAGTATATGTATAGAGTCCTACTGTTTTTAAAAAATCAAGACCATCTCTAAATTGAGGTACAAAATGATTGTAAGTCATCTCAGGACAAAAGAATGATACTACATTAGGGACAGAGGCAGCAGACTGATATGTTATAGAGGTCTCTACTATATTTCTGTTAGTACCGTTATACCCAATACCAGATCTATCATCTGATCCAAGATCAGGATCTAAGGTAAAGTTAAATCCTGCAGTAAGAGGGGATAGAATTTCATATGATCCATCTATACCTCCAACATTAGGGTTCTGTTCTATATTATATTCAAAAGATTTAAAGGCCTCACCAATTCTTGGACCATCTGCCTCATTATCTTCGGCATGTATTGTATTTCTATTTAGATGTCCGGGAATATCTTGTAACTCAGCTACAGGATAAAATAATTTTGCATCATCTTGAGCACCTTCTTGAATTTCAGGGGATCCTCCTGCGCCATCTTGTCCAAACGAAGGTACATACCATTTGCTAATAACTCCTTGAGCTACTCTAGTCTTATCCGTTTCTTTACGTTTACATCTTACAATTTGGTAGTGAGATATCTCGTTATTAAGAATAAACTCATCAGGCAGTGTTACATTAAACTCAACTCCAAGAGAAAAGTAATCGCTATACTTAGGGGATTGAGCTCCTTCTCCTCCTCCAGCATATCCTCTAGACAATGCTATTGGAAAGTGATCTAAAGGAGTTCCGTTATATGTATTCCCTACTACTGACGCACATGTATCAGATATTTCTGGGAATTTAATGTCTCCAATGTATTGAGCAGTAGATGCTGCCCCTGCTTTGTTAATAAATACAATAGCAAATCTGTAAGTTTCTCCTCTTTTATAACCTCTAAGAAATCTTTTATAAGGGCTAGCTAAATTTCTAAAAGATCTATTTACATACGGAACCTCGTCATCAATGTCTATAGTTTCAAAAGACTGATTTTGGTTATAAGAATGTTGAAAAGCATTTGAACCATTAGGAGAGCTATCTCCCTCCATTCGTTCTAAACTAAACTTGTAGTTTATATACTGACCTGTTCCTCCTAGAATTGCGCTGTTTTGTTGATACTTAAACTGGTATTCATTTTGCCAAGTACTATAGTTAACAGGTTCTAAACCAAATTTAGAACCAGATTCATCATTAAATGGGTTATTATATACGTCAGGAATTCCGTCTACATTTGTATGTGTAGTACTACTATCTTGTTTGTATCTATATGTCTGTAACCCTTCCTTAATATCTGTAGGGATTTGAATATCATACCCTTTTATGTTAGCACAGAATAACACATTATCTTTAATACCAAATGTTTTATTTGTTTTAAAAGGAACATTTTCTGTAACAAGCTCCTCAAATACAATAATCTCAGCTCCAGTTTCGAGCCCTGAGTGAGGTACGAATACTTCCGTTAAATTTCCCGTAACAGAAGTTTCACCTACTTTAGTAACTATAGGCAACTCTCCATAATCATTAACATGGATTGCTATTAATGTCACAGTATCATAAGTACCTGCTGGTAGATTATTTAAAGGAATCCTAACAGACACTTGTTTATTTGTAACTAAGTCATCGTCTGTGGCCTCTGGGATACCGTAATAATTTAGAGTAGTATCTTCTTGATTATCATCAGACGTTACAATATGAATCTGCTGAGAGATAGAAGAAATAACTGTAGTATTTCCTCCTCCTGATGTAAAGAAGTAAGCGTAAGAATAAACACCCGGAGTTAGTGCCCCTCCTATACTTATATTATCTACAACAGGTCTATCGACTCCTGGGTTAGGGAAGAAGTTTAAAGCAGAGGGATCAAAAGTATTAATCTCTCCGTTTCTAATATTAATAGACTTAGTTGGGTTTTCGTAGTCTGTAAAATATATTCTCTCAAACTTTGGGTTTTCAAACATACCAATAGCTTCTATTGGAAATAGTTTTGAGAATTTTAAATTCTCATCGTCATAGATAAGGGTTGCAGAAGTCTGAGACTCGTTAGTAGTTTGAAAATTAAAGTCAACCTCTACAATGTAACCATGGCCGCCTTCTTGATTTGAGTTATCTGTTAAAAATATTACAATAGAGTCTCTTAGTTGGCACATGCCTATAATCCCAACTTCAAGCGGGATCTCCGGTAGAAGAGTTGAAATGTTTGCTATCAGCTTGTTACCTGAAACATTTTGTACAGCGCCAAGACTTGCTCCATTTCCATCTGTAAATACACGGACATTGTGAGCATCCTCATAAGCGGTACTATGGAAAGACTCTGCATTAAAGTCTTTATTTAGCCCATCCTTGTAATCGTTAATATGTGGCTTCTGATTTGTCATGAGTTATTGAAGGTACTGTCCTCTAAAATATCTATGTTCTGGTAATTGATAGTTACGGAAAAAATCATTATGGTAATTTATATCAGTAACTGAGCGTAATCTGTGGTTTTTAATTCCTTCTCTTTGATCTATAGATGGCATTCTAGAATAGGTAACAGCTTGTGCAAAGTACCAGTCTCTATCTTGCTCTAGTTTTTGAAACTTATCCGTAGATATTTTATTTGAGTACCAAAGTTTTCTTGCAGACTTCCATGCAATATCATGAATAGCAGCCTGTACCCACTGCTCATCTGCAGGAACCATAGGGAATCCTTCATCGTCTGTAGGTAATGCTTTATACGCTATAGCTAGGATACCATCATTAAAATTAGGGAAGATGTAGTTGTCGTTAACTGTATATGTATATGGAGATTCTACTTGAAAGTCGCCTTCACTATCATGGTATCTTCTATGGAACTTATCCGTAGTCCATCTCATTGGGCTAAGAGTAGCACAGGGCCCATCTGCAAGTGTAGCTGCATTTGTCTTTGCTACTTGCATAATTAAATGCAGGTCACAAGGTAATGGAGCTTTACCTTCACATAGCTCAAGGAAAGCTGTTTGATCAGATAACATTATTGGGGCATTAGTAAGTCCCATGAATGCTCCTAGCCATTCTATAACCTCTTCGTCACTGATTGTTTCAGTAACAAAGGGAAAGTCCCTTTGGAGACTAGATGCTATAGTTCTGTATGATACAAGTCTTCCGTTTCTCATAGAGTTATAGATTGAAATGAAACTTCAGTATCGCTTTTTATAACTGTACTGAGTTTTCTGTTATACTGAGTAGCTGACTTAAATGCATAAACCTGCTTTCCACGAATAGCTAAAGTACTATGGTCCCAGTAGAACATGTACTTTAAACCTTTTGAATGTCTGTTCTCATAACGAAGAAGTGGCTTATTATCTAAGTCAACAATTTCTTCATCTGTCTTACCAGGGTATATCTCTCTCCAATATTTCCAGGTTCTACCAAAGTCTATACTAGGCTTTAAAAAATTACCATTCTTATCAAACTTCTTTGGCTTATAGGACTTAATAGAAAAAGTACCTAGATTAGGAATAATAGCATCATCCCCTTCTAACATAACTTGCATAACTCCTGCCATTAAATCTTTATACAAATCTTTTACTTTACTATAAGGTATCGGCTTACGCTGATTATCATAATAAAATCTGTAAAAGTCTTGAGACGTTACATTTGCATTATTTTTTCCCTGTGCTCCTTTCTTTCTATTCATCGTCTTCTAGCCTTTTGCTGTTGAGGAGCCGCTTCTGTTCTCTGTCTCATAGGGAGTCTAGGTTTAGGTTGCGGAACTGTATCATCGTTAGCATTATTATCTTTATCAAGAGGAGCTTGAGTCTTTACTTCCATCTGTTGTAAGATGTGAGGCTTAATAGCTGATTCAAACATCCAAGTAGCTACAGGGTAGTTACTTTCTTGTGTAAAGCAAGGGTCACCACAGCTGTTTACAAAGTTACCGGCTTCGGTAGGGTCTTCAAAAATTCCTCTAATATGAATTTGTTCTATCAGTCCGTAATGCTCTTGTCCAGGAGAGTATAGGTACATATAGTCATCTAAAAGAAAAGCATAAATAACATTCTTAGTAAATCTAGAATAGTGTATGTGTGGGATTCTTTTATAATCGACGTAGCTAAAAGGAGCTTGAATAATCTGAACTGGGCGTACAGATAAGATCCCATCATTATGACTAAGTTCAATAGTATCTGGAATTTTCTTTTTAGATCGTAATAACTGACAGTTTCCTGGAATATCTAAACAGCCACAGAGAGCTGCAGTTGTAGGCTCCATCTCTACGCAAGGTAGCTCTTGTATAATTGTAGGGTCTGCAGTCCTTTTCTTATTTAAATCTTGGCGAATAAAAACAGCTCTTGCTTGATTAATTAAGTCTATAAACAAACGATCGCTAAATACTGTATCATCAGAATTTATGTTAATAGCTTCTTCAAGCTGCCCTATCATTTTTTCTAATGTTAACATTGTAATAGTTTTTCAATACGTTTAACAATTTTAATAATTTGAGCATCTGTTAAGCCTGAGCTTATAATTTCTACCCCTGCTTCTGCAGTAACAGCATCGTTTAAATCTGCTTGATTACCTGTTGCTAATACTTCTAAAACTATATATCCTTCAGGCTGCCCTTCTGTGCCAAATTGAATTACAGAGTCTCCTTGATCAAGCTGATATACTAACAAATCAAGAGGTAAAAGCCCTTCTCCTATATAAAAACCTTCAGTTACTTTTAATACATAATATTGAATAGTAAAAGGACTTGTAATAAAAAAGTAATCTCCTGTACTTACAGGTGAAGGAAAAGATAACTGAACTCCTCCAAAGTTATCGTTCAGATTTGTGCCATTAAAGGTTAAGTAATCTTGGTAAGCATCTGGTAATTTAGAAATAGATCCAGCTTCTATTCCAACAGTTTCTATACCGTAACAGATAAGAATTCTTAATAAAGCTTTTATTTCAATAATAGTCTCGCTATCTTCTGGACAAAAAATTCCATATCTCCACTTATTAGTAATTTTATAAACTAAGTCTTTATACTGACACTGCAGATGGTATACTTTCTGATTAAATTCAGATAGGGTAATATCCCCATCTACAACGTTGTTATAAACGGGAGGTAGTTTAATCTGTGATATAGAACCTTTTGTTACCTGCATAAAATTAATTTAATAAATTAATCAGCAAGTCTTCGTACTCCTATTGTAATAAATAGTTTTCCCGTACCCTGTGATCCGTCTGGGGTAAATGATAAAACTGCTCTTTTAGCTATAGTAGTGTTAGAAAGACTTACTAAAGTTTCTGACCCTTCTGCTGCTGCTGCTGCAGCAAGTGTACCTGTTGAGAGTAAAGTAGTTCCAGCAGTAACATTAGCAATAGTCATTGTAGCTGGGTGAGTAGCTCCAACTGGTATTCCAGAAACAGTAGCTACAAGAGTATTGATTAGACATTTAGTAGGCATTGCAAAATAAAATGTATCCTTATTAGCATAATCAAAATGAACAGGTATAAACATTGAAGACTCTAAAGCTTCGTTTTCTAGCTTTTCTACAGTAACATTTGCATTTACAATTTTAGCAGTAGTTACAGAATCTGTAGCTAACTTAGCTGATGTAACACTAACAGCTGCTAACTTAGCTGTACTTACAGCGCTTGATGCAATCTCGTCGGCGGCAACAGCTCCTGTTGCAAGCTCTGCTGCTGTAATTGAATTAGCAACAATATTAGTATTGCTAATAGTTTCTTGATTGTCTTCTACACTGCTTAACAGGTTGACAACTGTATTAGTACCATCAAACAATACTACAATAGTCATAGGCTTGTTTGCCTGTCTAGCTGGAATACTTTTACCTGCAATAGTAAGAGTTTGACTATTTAAAGTAACATTAGCATGGTACTCAAGTATAAGTCTAGTACCTGCAAATACTGATCTAGTATCAAATGAAATAGTAAGACTACTTGTAAGAGTTGTAGTACCTTTAATAAGAAAGTAATCAACAGTTTTAGAAGCCCCTAGTGAAAGACTAGTACCCCTGGACTGAGAGTTTAACTCTATATCAGCTGCCTTTAATGTAATTATAGCTGGTCTTTGTATCATTAGATTTTAGGTATTTTAGTAACTGTCATATAAATAGGATCAAGATGAACAGCTGCTGCACTTTCTTCAAAGCCAGTTGGCAGTCCTATTAATTGTATATAGTTTTCTAATCCAGAACCAAACGTTGCTAAAGTATAAATTCCTACTGTTTCGACTACCTGGACGGGAGAATCAAAATCTGTTATTGAATGGCTCGCACGTTTACTTATCCCTTTATCGTAAACAGTCATTGTCCCTTTTAACATTACTTCGTTTCTAGTAGGACTATTTGTTTTAGACATTTCTACGTTAAGATGGACGCTTAAACTAGATAGCCGCTCACCAGTTTGGCGTATACCAATAAAAGGAGGATTTCCGGTAAGATTACTAACTTTATCATCTATTGAGTCAGTAGCCCCTACACATAAATATAATTGTTTAAAGACGTCATGAGATTTATTAAGACCACTAGAAACTACACTAAATACAGCATCCCAGTGCAGTGTATCTCCTGCATTTACAATTGTATTTCCTGGAACAGTTCCTTTAATAACAGAAAAATAATCAGTTATATTATTAAGTATTTTTGTTGCAAATTCGTTAGAAA
>Ga0115004_10002793_pt1 | contig 14332 bp, 13 predicted proteins | sample ArcticOcean_MG_C_10_FD_88737 | JGI IMG/M metagenome (GOLD analysis project Ga0115004, IMG submission 88737) | Marine microbial communities from western Arctic Ocean - ArcticOcean_MG_CB11_90 | ecosystem: Environmental > Aquatic > Marine > Oceanic | place: Arctic Ocean: Canada Basin | collected...
AGGAGTTAAAAATGGCTAAACCAGCTACACTACAGATTAAGTTAATAAGTTCAGCAGACACAGGCTTTTTTTATGTTACAAAAAAAAATCCTAGAACTAAGCCAGAAAAATTAGAACTAATGAAATATGATCCTAAAGTTCGTAAACATGTTCTTTTTAAAGAATCTAAAATTAAATAAATTATTTTTTATTTACAGTCTGATTTTTCTATTATTTTAAATTTCTGTAAATTTGCTTTAACAACAAAATCTCCATAGTTAACCTCATAACTATGGACTATACCTGCATCATCTAATTCTACTGTAATTTCATAATCAGGCTTTGATTGCTTAGTCTCATTAGGGTAAAAAGCTAGTTTTATTGGCCAAACCATTTTAGTTGATAAATAAGTATTATTTTTTATGTTTGAATTTCTTTTTTTATTGATAAAAGCAGAAACAATTTTTATAAATTCTTTATTTTCGCTTCCAAAAAAAACTTTAGAGGTAAAAAAACTCCCTTTATTTTTAGCTATATCAATTAATTTTTTTAAATGATCAACTGGAAATAGAACATCTTTATCAAAAGACAGTTCTTTTGATTCTTTACTTATTAATGATCCAATTATTTTATTATTTATTTTTTGAATAAAACCTTCATAATTATTTTCTCCATTGAAATCACTTTTTTCATTATGTTCAAAACTGTGTTGGGTTCCATTGGTGTTTTCAAATGTTTTATGACTTGAAAAACTCTTGGCATTTTTGTTATTAGCTAGCTCATAAATTAAAATATAATCCTCATTAACATCCCAACCATTACAGACTTGTTGGATTTTAAAAACTGAACGACCTTGCCCTCCCTCAAGAGAACTATTTTTATTAATTCTTTCAATATTCAATGCATAAATAGCATTATGAGATAAAAGTTTAGCGCTCCAAGCTGGATACACCATTAACATACTTAAAAAGGCAGTAAAAATTATATAACATCTAAATAACACTTAAATATATCCTTATTATCTTAATAAAAAATTATTGTAAAACTTAGTATTTTTTATTGTCTTATAGTTATTTTAACTTATGTTGTATTAATATGAACATATCAAATAAACCAATCACAGATGACGATACATTAAATAAATTTTATAACCAATGTATTAAAGAAAAAATATTAGCAATTGATACGGAATTTATTAGAGAAAGCACTTATTATCCGTCTTTATGCTTAATTCAAATAGCAGGCTCTGATTTTTCTGGAGCTATAGACCCTTTGTCAGGTGTGAGTTTAAAACCAATATGGGACCTACTTATAAATAAAGATATTTTAAAGGTTTTTCATGCTGCTAGACAAGATATAGAAATTTTTTTAAATTTAACTGGAAAAATTCCATCCCCTATTTACGACACTCAGATTGCAGCTATGTTTTGTGGACTGGGCGATCAAATTGGCTATGAACGTTTAGTAAACACGTTTCTAAAATTACCTGTAAATAAAGAGTTGCAATTTACAAATTGGCTACAGAGGCCTCTATCTGAACAACAAATTGATTATGCAATATCGGATGTAACCCACTTAATTAAAATTTATCCATTAATTAACAAATTAATTGAGGATAGTAATAGAACAAATTGGGCTGAGAAGGAAATGAAATATCTTAGTGATAAAAGCTTGTACCATGTTGAACCAAATGACGTTTGGAAAAGAATTAAATTAAAAAATAGTAAACCACAAACATTAAATACACTTAAATACCTTGCAATGTGGAGAGAAAACGAGTGTAGAGATAGAAATATACCTAGAAATAGATTAATAAGAGATGATGCACTGATAAATATAGCATATGCATCATCTAAAACTATTGGTGAACTTAAAAAAATTAGAGGAATGCCTAAAAATTTATCGTATAAAGATTTTGATCAAATAATAAATGTAATTCAAGAAGCTAATAAAATTGATAAAGTTGAGTGGCCCTTAGTTTCGCATAAATATAATAAGTCTAACGTATCTAAAAGTAGTATTGATTTATTAAAATTGTTGCTAAAGTTTTGTTCTGAAGAGAGTGGGTTAGCTGAGAAACTAATTGCAGACACAGATGATCTTAGGTTAGTTATAGAAGGAAAAAGAGAAGATTTAAAACTTTTTAAGGGCTGGCGAAATGAGATATTTGGAAAAAAAGTTTTATCACTATTAGACGGCCAAATTGCTTTTACAATAAACAAAGGTGAAATAAAAAAGTTGTCTCTCTAATTTTCATTAACTGAGTCAATTACATCATGAAGATTATCAAAAGTTAATTTTCTTTTTATTTCTAAAGAAACTATATCTAAATTATCTATAATTTTAATAATAGTTTCAAAACTTCTCTCTACCCTTTCTATAATATAAATACATTGCTTATCAGTTAAAATTAGTTTTTTATCGTCTGCATATTTAACTAAAAAACTATATAAGAGCATTTCATCAGGCAACTTAATTTCACAAGACATTATACTACGCAATCTAGAATTTAAGTCATCTAATTCCCATTGCATATCAAAAGCAGAAAATCTTGAAAGAAATAAAACTGAACCAGAATTGTAAGTAACTTCATTTAAAAAATGCATAACTATTTCAGGTGGGAAGTTTTTTCCTGGAGAAAAATTATCTATAATAAAATTATTACCCTTCTCAGCTAACCTTATATCTTTAGTAATTATTGAAGATAAATTTATACAACTATTTTGTTGTTCAAAAATAGAGCTAATATGAGTTTTGCCGCATCCAGATGGTCCATGAATGAGTATTGCTGGTATAGAGTTGATTCTTTTTCTGTTCTTCCAAAAATCTATATTATCAATTAATTTTACAGCTGATTGATTACACTCAGAAACAATAAAATTTTCTCTATTTTTGAGAGTTTTAAAAGTTAATGGAAGGGCTAATTGATAATTAAAAGTTTTAGTTTTCATAATTTAATTTATTTCAAATATTTTATTAAAGTAATGTCTAACTAACACTCCAACTATAGCAGCTAAAGGCAATGATATTAATATCCCTATGAATCCTCCAAAATGGGCTCCAGTTAACAAAGCAAATATAATCCACATTGCATTTAATTTAATTGCATTTCCAACAAATTTGGGAGTCAGGTAATAACTTTCAATCAATTGTCCAGAAATAAAAATCACTGATAGAAAAAGTAATTCATTAGAGAAGCCAAATTGAGATAAACCTAATATCAAAGCAAGCCCTCCTCCTAAAAAAGCTCCCACATAAGGAATAAATGAAATTAAACCAGCAAACAACCCTAATAGAATACCAAAATTTATATCAATTAAGTATAATGTAATACTATAAAAAACTGATAATATAAGGCATACAAAACCTTGACCACGAATAAACCTAGATAAAACAATATCTATATCTTCCATTAGTTTTGGAAAATCATGGAAATTTGATTTTTTTGCAATTAAAAATAGAAAAAGTTTAATTTTTTTAAGCTCTAAAGTCATATAAAAACTGATAATCAAAACTAAAAATATATTTATCAGGCTATGAAAAAAAGAAATTCCATTATTAATTATTTCATTACCTGCACTAATTAAATTTTTAGAAAAAGGCTTCAAAAAATTTATATAATATCCACTTTCTAGTTTTTCTTTTAACAAATAATTAGTATTAAATTGATTTAACAAAATTTCTATTTTTGAGGAATAAATAGGAATCATGGAAATAAAATTTTGCAATTGTTTTATAATAACAGGCGAAATTAAAACTAAAACAAATGAAATACATATTATAAAACACAAAACTGACAAAAGACTTGCTAAAGTTTTATTCAAATAATTATCAAGCCAAGTTTTTAGTGGGCTGACGATGTAAGCTACAATAAAAGCTAATGCAAAAGGAACAATAACTTCAAATAGATAAAACGTTAAGACTAAAATAAGAAATAGAGCTATATATATATTGAACATTTTACTTTTTTTAATTTTTAATAAATCAGACATATTACTATTATTTACAACCTTAAATTAAATTCATTTACTCAATATGTATTGATGATTACTTAAATTTTTAAAAAACAAACTTTTTTGATCTGTAGCGTGAAAAAATGTTTTCTTATTACCCAAAAACTTAACTATAATTCTTGCACCGTACTTTGATATTGATACAAACTTAACCTCTGTAACAAAAGGTAGACTCTTAAGAGTATTTATTGACAACGGCCAAGTTTCTATATTTTTCTGAAGTATCACAGTATCTTTTTTATATTTTATTTTTTTTTCTGTATTTAATAAACTTCTTGTAATTTTTTCAAAACTTTTAGATGTTTTGTTCTTATATAATAATAATTCTTCACCTATATCAATTATTCCTCTATCCCTGAAACCAATTGTTGAATTTACTTTTATACTTTTATCATTAAAAATAAACGCTTTTTCTAATTTAGTTGAGGCTCTTATAGCAATAGGAATCCAAAGATCTACTTGATTTATAATGTTAGGATCAATTAAATTATCTTTTTTCCAATTTATTTCTATAAAATTTACAATATTTGAAACTTCATCATTAAATATCTTTTTTTCAATATCATATATAGATGATATTGGGTTAAGAGAAATAGTATTTATTAAATTAGATTTTTCTAATTTTCCATCACTGTTAAAAAGTTTAGTATAAATCTTCAAATATTTTGTTCCATCATTTTGAATTTCAGGTTCGGCAATAACAAATAATACTGATTTTGTATTTTCAAAAGCCACTAATTTCTTAATCATAATCTTATCAGAGTTTGCAATTATGCTTGAGGTAATATTTCTATTTAAGTATAAATTCCCTTCAGATAACTTTAGCTTAACTAAACCGTCAATTGAACCTAATTTATCTTTCCATAAGGAGTACCATACATCTTTTTTATCCCATAAAATAAATCCACTTGGGCCTTTAAAAATAGGTAGAATAGAAATTGGTTCTTTATAAGATTCAGCATATTGCAACTTATTCTTATGAAAAAATTTTATTACTAAGTCTCTATTAAAACAGACATCAAAATTTGCAATATACCTTGTATTACTATTAGCTTCGTTATTAATTTTTAAAAATTCGACTAATTGTAATATTTTAGATTTTTTTAAAATTAAATCTTTATTTTTTAATGTTAATCTAAGAATCAGTCTATTTAATGCTATCCGTCTTGCTTTATGTTCCGCTAAAGATCTAGCTTCAATAATTGATCTTTTAGTAAAATCAACATTAATATTTTTAATATAGAAAGATGGACTTTTACAATCATCTTTATTTAATGCATAAGCTGATGATTCAATGAAATTAATTTGAAAAATAATCAAAACAAACGTTTTAAAATATTTTATCATCATTTTTAACTTAACCTAATTTTTTAATTGATAAGTATTTATAACATCGATATATCAATGATATAAATTTACATAACATTTTAAAACCTTTTATTTAAGTATAAACTTAATTCTCTTATAATAACATTCAATATAGATAGATTTTTAATGAAAAAAAAACATAACAAATCAGAAATTAATTCAATAACTTATAGTGACTCAGGTGTAGATATAAGTAAAGGTGATGAACTAATTTCTCAAATATCTCCTATAACAAAATCAACTGCTATAAAAGGTACAACAGGTGAACTAGGAGGTTTTGGTGGATTGTTTGATTTAAAGCAATCTGGCTTTAAAGATCCAATTCTTGTTTCTAGTACAGATGGGGTTGGAACAAAATTAAAATTAGCTATTCAAACTAAATCATATTTTAATATAGGAATTGATTTAGTTGCAATGTGTGCAAACGATGTTTTAGCACAAGGGGCTATTCCATTATTTTTTATGGATTATTATGCTACTGGAAAATTAAATAACGAAGTAGCTATTGAAGTAATAAAAGGTATTGCTGAGGGTTGCAAACAATCAGGTTGTGCCCTCATTGGAGGTGAAACAGCTGAAATGCCTGGTCATTACCCTCTTGATAGCTTTGATTTGGCAGGTTTTTGTGTTGGTGCAGTTGAAAGAAATAAAATACTTGATAAAAGCTCTGTTAAAAAAGGAGACCACGTTATTGGGATATCTAGTAGTGGTATTCACTCAAATGGCTATTCTTTAGTTAGAAAAATATTAGACGTAAAATCTATTAATATTTTTGATAAAGCTTCTTTTAATAAAGATAAAACCTATTTAGAAATACTAATGGAACCAACCTTATTATACGTTAAAGCTTTTTTAGCCGCTAATAAAAATTATAAAATTAAATCAATAAGTCATATAACTGGTGGTGGTTTAATTGAAAATCCTCCACGAGCATTTAATGACGATTTAGCATTACAATTTGATATGAATAATTTTATATTACCTCCTGTTTTTAAATGGTTAAAAAAAGAAGCAAACATATCTTTTTTTGAATTAGCTAGAACATTTAATTGTGGTATAGGACTACTAATATTTGTTGATGAACAAGACGCAGATGAAATGATAGTGGATATAAACAAAAGTGGATATAGTTCGTTTTTGATTGGATCTATGGTTGACAAAGAATCTGATAATAATATTATGTTTGAAGGATGGGAGTTATAAAGAACTTAGATATAGCCTAATTGATATTAAGTTAATAATTTAATATTGCGCATAAATATAATATAGAAAGTAGTTTTTAGCTTATTAAAAAAAATTATATTAATGTTCTAATTATTTTGGACAAAACAATATAAAAATTAATAAAAAAGATTCATAGTCACATATTTATGAATGTATATAGAATTATAAAAAGTATAAGGGATATTGTAATGGAAAATAAAACTGATAAAGATACACATAAACATAAAGCATTTTATGAAGAATTTATAAGACTAACTACCATTACCACATTTATAATTATAATTATAGTTGCCCTAATGGCTATTTTTTTGGTTTAAATTTTATTTATTAAATAAATAACTCTATTTCTGCAAAGAAAAAAGAAATTTCATTTTTAGCATTATCTAAACTATCAGATCCATGAACAGAGTTAGCTTCTATACTCTCTGCAAATTCTTTTCTAATACTTCCCTCAGCAGCTTCTGTTGGGTTTGTAGCACCCATTACAGTCCTATTCAAGAAAACAGCATTTTCACCTCTTAAGACCTGAATAATGACTGGACCTGAAATCATAAACTTTACTAAATCGTTATAAAAAGGTCTGTCTTTATGAACCTCGTAAAACTTTTGTGCCATTATTTCTGACATTTGTAATCTTTTTTGAGCTATTATCTTTAACCCTGCTTTTTCAAACTTAGCATTGATTAAACCTGTTAAGTTTCTTTTAGTTGCATCAGGTTTAATAATAGATAATGTATTTTCGATTGTCATTTCATTCTCCAAGGAATTATTATTCAAATAATGTGTTATATTTTTTGTATTCAATAATCAAGTATTTTAAATTAAATGAATAATAAAATTTTTATTTTTAATTTAGATTTTTTTGACGATCTTTTATCAATTGGTAAAGCATTTTAACTCCCCACCCTATACCTCCAGAGGGTATAGTAGGACTAGATTTACTTTTCCATGTTACACCAGCAATATCTATATGAGCCCATGGTGTTTTTTCAACATGTCTTTTAAGAAAACACGCTGCAGTAATTGAGCCTGCTCCGGGACCTCCAATATTTTTCATGTCTGCTATTTCAGTTTTTATCAACTGATCATATTCGTCATCTAAGGGTAATTCCCAAACTTTTTCCCCACTTTTTTCACCTGCGTTAAAAATTGATTTAGCAATCATTTTATCATTTGAAAACAACCCTGCTCTTACATTGCCCAATGCCATTATGATAGCACCTGTCAAGGTTGCTAAGTTTATCATAAACTCTGGTTTAATATTTTTTTCTGTCCATGATAATAAATCAGCTAAAACTAATCTTCCTTCTGCGTCAGTGTTTAAAACCTCAATTGTCTGGCCAGATACTGATTTAACTACGTCGCCAGGTCTTTGAGCATCACCGTCTGGCATATTTTCTACCAAGCCAATAACACCAACAATATTAGCTTTTAATTTTGAAGACGCTACAGTTTCCATTAACCCCGTTACGGTGGCGGCACCTCCCATATCCCATTTCATATCTTCCATAGACTTTGGAGGTTTCAAAGATAATCCACCTGAATCAAAACAAACTCCCTTACCTATAAAAGACATTATAGAATTATCAGAGTTTCCACCTAACCATTTCATAACTACAACTCTACTAGACTTTCTTGAGCCTCTTCCAACTGCCAGAAGAGCCTCCATACCCATTTTTTTTAATTCAGTTTCATCATATACGGTTACCTCAACTCCAATCTTTTGTAATTGAGTACATTGGTGTGCAAAGCTTTCAGGAAACAGTATATTAGGTGGTTCCCAAACCAAATCTCTTGCTGTAAAAACTCCCTTGGCAATATTTACCATATCATTATATTTTTCTTCAATAATTTTAGGTTCCATACACAAGAATATTACATTATTTAATGTATTTTTTTCTTCTGATTTATTTTTTTTATAATTTGAAAAATTATATGAACTCAATAAAATACCAAGAGCTATTCTTAAGTTTATATCTGCCTCATCTTCATAAACTTTAACATTTGAGTATCCTATAGATTTAAGAGAGTTATAGATATTCCCTCCCAATTCTTCTAAGTAATTATCTGTAAAGCCTTTATCTTTTTGTAATTTTCTTCTTACTAACAAGAAAGTACCTTTTTCTGATCTTACAATCACATAATTTGACGTATTAATAGTTATATTTTTTTTTAAAAAAGAAGATAAAGTATTATCTTCCTGAAAAAAATGGGACAATAACAAATTTTTTTCTGAGTAGAACAACACATGAACTGCATCCATTGTATTTTGATTAAGAGAATTATTTGGCTCTTCAAAATTAATTTTTAAAAATCTGTTTTCATCTTGCATTTTATATCCTTAAGTTTATTCATTTTATTGTAATAAATAAAATAAGATATATTAATATGGTATTAATAAAAGTATTAAATTAAAAAAAACATTCTTTCATGAGATTTATTAGTAAATGATTATATCAGGTTATATTTTTAAACAAACTTTAAGAAATGTTTTAGTATCTACTTTGGTATTGATCAGTGTTGTTTGGCTAAGTCAATCTTTCAAAACAATCAAACTAATCATAAACAAAGGAGCTGATATTTCTGACTTTATAATTTTATCAGCATATAGCTTCCCCAGTTGGCTTCTAATAGCCTTACCATTTGGAATATTTACTGGATGTATGATTTCTTATGTTAGATTAGAGAATGATAAAGAAATAATAGTAATGAAAGCTGCTGGAATAAGTTTTCTAGGAATTAGTCTCCCTACAATTATTCTTGCTATAATGGGCTCTCTTATCTTGTTTGTTAATGTTCATTTTTTATTACCTTTTTCGTATGCTAATTTTAAATCTTTACAAGACAAAATTAGAAATAGTTCACAGGAAATTGTAATTAAAAATAATATTTTTGTAGATTTAACTAATACACAAACAATCTATATTGGAAAATTAGGAGAAGATAATAAGTTTAAAGAAATTTTTATTCAAGACCGTACAGACTCCAAAAAAGTAATTGAGTTCTTTTCAAAAGATGGTTATTTAAATCGCAAAGAAAATAAAGTATTTCTTTCTATGAATGAAGGCACTAGAATATCAACAAATCTAAATAATATTTCAACTATTATGGATTTTGAAAAATATGATTTAATAATTAAACCTGATGATATAATAGAAAATGGGATGAGAGTTATTGAATATAATGAATACAACTTTTTTGAATTAATTAAAAAATCAAATGACAATAAAGTTAATAAAGGAAAATTATTAGCGGAAGCTCATAATAGAAATACAATATGTTTTTTACCTATAATATATGCATTAATTGTAATGATTAGTGCATTAAACGGCACTCATAAAAGAAATCCAACTATATTAAGAAATATTGCAAGTGTAGGCTTACTAATCTTAGTACAAAGTTTAACAATTATATTAAAAAATATGGTTCATTTTAATTTAATTTTACTACCTATGATGTATTTATTTCCATTAACTTTAATTCTTATTGGAATAATAATTCTTTATAAAGGCATAAATGTATTTAATTTTAAAAGAAATATTTTATAATGAAAAAGAATGATGGAACTAAATTTATTCTTTTTAAATATTTAACTAAAGATATATTAAAATATTTTTTGTTCGCTTTGCTTTTCTTTATATTATTAATTTTTTTTATAGATATTATTGAATTATTTAGACGTTCTTCAAATAAATCAGGAGTTGCTCATCTTGTAAAAGCAAATTTCGCTGATATAATTGGAATGGCTAGTTTAAAAATACCGAGTAATATAGAAAAAATTATACCATTTTCTGCGTTAATAGGTTCAATTTCTTGTTTTAATCAATGGCGAAAAAAGAATTATTATATAAACTCAAGATTGTTTGGAATATCTTTATGGGGGATACTTTCTCCAATTTTAATTTCTTTTTTTTTAATTGGAATATTATCTATTAGTTTGTTGAATCCTATATCTAGTATATTCAATAAAAAATTTAATCTACTTCAAGTAGTATTCTTTGGATCAAAAAACTTAAACACTTTTTCTTTTGATACAAAAGGTTTTTGGATTAAAGAGAATTCAGGAGAGAATGAATTAATAATAAATGCTAAAAAAATTAATGAAAAAAATAAAATGCTTTATGATATAAATATTTTTATTTTGGATAAAAATAAATTTCTTAAAGAAAGGCTGACTGCTGTTTCTGGACAGTTTGATGTAAATATAATTAATCTTTATGAGGTGGAATCGACGCGTAGAAACACTAGGTTAAAAAAGGTAAACAAATACAGCTTGCCTATTAAATTTTATTCTGATGACCTTAATGTTACTATTACTCAACCTGACACTATTTATATTCTAGATTTACCTAAATATATTTTAACTATGAAAGAATATGGTTTAAATACTTCAAAACATCTTTTACATTTGTACAAACTAATGTGCCAACCATTCTTAATTATTGCTATGGTTTTACTTTCTGCTTCCTTGATGTTAAAGAGTAGTGCGAGAAAAATGCAATTTGGTATAATTTCTATTTCATTAGTTGCTGGATTTAGTCTATATTTTATTGGAGATATAGTTTTTGCTCTTGGTTCATCAGAAAGATTACCTTCATTATTATCAGGCTTTGGACCAACATTAATTGGGTTGTTTTTTGGCTGTTTCCTAGTTAGTAATATTGATGAGCCAAAAAATAGATCTAAATTATAGGATGAAATTTGTTTAAAAATAAAATACATAAGGCATATTTTAAAATCTTAATTATTATTGGGAATTTATTATTATTTTCAACGTTAAATAATGTTAATGCTAAAGATAATTATATTGTTGCTTTGGTAAATAACTTACCCATAACAAAAATAGATGTTATAGACAGAGCTAAATTAATTTCTTACTCAATATATCAAAATATTGATTTTAAAAATTTAAACAAATTCTATGATCAGTCAATTAAGTCACTTATTCAAGATAATATTAAAAAACATGCAGGCCTTAAATATAACGCAAACATTTTAAATGCAGTTAGTAGTAAAGCATATAAACTCACATTATATGAATATCAAAACTCTGAAAAGAAACTAAATCAGTTTATTAATAAATTATCTATATCAAAATCTAGTATTATTAATCGCTATGAAACCGAATTAATTTGGGAAATTGTATTAAAAAATAGATTTAAACAACAGTCTATTAATATAGATAAGGAAATTAAAAAAATTATTAGGCTCAGAGAATTAGAGAAAAATAAAGACCAATTTGATTTAGCAGAAATAGTAATACCTAAAAAAAATAATTTAGATTTATTTAATAGAATTATGACTGCCTTAAAACAAGGGGCAAATTTTTCAAATATTGCCAAACAATTATCCATGAGTCCTTCATCTAAATTGGGTGGAAAGCTTGGGTGGAAAACTTATAAAGAATTACCTTATAATATGACTAAAAATAATGTGGAAATCAATGAAGGAGATCTTTTTAACTTTACGACAAAAGATTCGATTAATATTATAAAAATATTAGTTAAAAGAAATAAAGGGAAAGTGAGTTATGTTGAAAATAAAGTTTTATTGGCTGAAATTAATTTTCAAATTAATTTTGGAAGTAAAGATAAAATTTTTAAAAAAATTAAAAATAAATTATCAATTTTATTAAAAGATAAAAATAGTTGTGACATATTAAAAAAAATAAATCGTGAAAAAAAAGAAAATTTAAAGTTAAGAGTTATTCAGTCAAGAATAGCAGATTTAGAGATAAATTTACAAAAAAAGCTAAAAAACCTTCAATTATTTAAAACTATAGGCCCAATTTATAAAGGAAATAATGGTTATATATTTGTTTTTTGTGATATAAAGAAAAATAAAATAAAAAGTATAAATCCAAACTTAATAAAGAAAAAGCTCATAGACAAAAGACTTGCTATTTTTAATGCGCGAATTTTAAAAAAATTAACTCAAAATGCTGTCATAAAAACTATCAATAACATAAATTAAAGTTCAATATAGAAAGTATGGCTTTACAAAATAAAATAATTTTAATTTCATCTGGAGATCCCTCAAGTATTGCCCCAGAAATAACAATTAAAGCATTGCAATCTAAAAAAATAAATGAAGCCGTATTACCTATAATAGTTACTGATCCAAAATTAATTTATAATTATTCTGATATATTTGATGATCATTGGAAAGTTAACGAAATTCATGATCAGATTAATTTTACTGATTATAAAACTAACTATTTTAATATTATACCTATACAAACTAATGTTAAGATAATAGTAGGAGAACCATCTATAGCCAACTGTCCTTTTATAAAAAAGTCTATTATAAAATGTGTAAAATTAGAAAGTGATACTAATGCTTCTGCAATTGTAACTAACCCAATTAATAAAAATATAATGTATAAATCTGGTTTTAAATATAATGGTCATACAGAGTTTTTAGCTTCATTTTCTAAAAAAAATATTCAACCAGTGATGATGCTTGTTGGACAAAATCTTAAAACTATTCCATTAACCATTCACGTTCCTTTATCTCAAGTTTCAAGTTTAATTACTGAAGAGTTAATAATTACAACTATAAAGATCACAGCTAAATATTTAACAAGTTACTTTGGTATTAAAAAGCCTAGAATAATATTAACAGGACTTAATCCTCACTCTGGCGAAAATGGAGATATTGGGACTGAAGAACAAGAAATAATTATACCTGCAATAAAGAAAGTTCAAAAATATAATGATTTTTTATTAGATGGACCTTTTCCAGCAGATTCAGTGTTTTCATATGAGGCAAGACTAAATTACGATGTAGCAATTTGCATGTATCACGACCAAGCTTTGATACCAATTAAAACATTGGATTTTCATAATGGAGTAAATGTAACTCTAGGTTTAGATTTTATTAGAACTTCCCCAGACCATGGGACAGGATTTGACATAGCTGGTAAAAATATAGCTAATCCAGAAAGTTTAATTTCTGCAATCAATCTTGCATATTTAATGAGTGTTAACAAAGATAATGTCTAAATTAATTAATCAACAACTACCAACTATAAAGGAAGTTCTTAAAACAAATAATGTCAAAATACATAAATCTCTTGGTCAAAACTTTATATTTGATATTAACCTCACCGATAAAATAGTTAAAAAATCTGAGCCTATTTCATCTACTATAATTGAAATTGGTCCAGGCCCAGGAGGTTTAACGAGATCTATTCTTAAAAAAAACCCAAACATTCTTTTTGCAATTGATAAAGATACACAATCAGAATTAATGTTGAAAGAATTAAAAGAAATTTATGGAGATAAGCTCCAAGTTATTATTGCAGATGCTATGAATTATCCTATTTGGAATCTTGGAAATGAACCAAGACAAGTTATAGCTAATTTACCTTATAACGCAGGAACAAAAATGTTGATATCTTGGTTAAAGCATATAAAGAAATTTGAAAAACTTACATTAATGTTTCAAAAAGAAGTGGCTGATAGAATCACAGCTCCAGTTGGCTCTTCACATTACGGAAGATTATCAATATTAACAAATTGGTTAGTAAAAAGTAAAAAATTATTCGATATACCTGGATCAGCATTTATACCTCCCCCAAGAGTTATATCAACTGTAGTTGAATTAATACCGCTGAAAAATCCAATTTTTGATGTGGCTTTCAATTCTTTAGAACAAATTACACAAATGGCTTTTAGTCAAAGAAGAAAAATGTTGAAAAGTAGTCTTAAAAAAATAAATGGTGAAGCTATTTTAGAAGATTTAAA
>Ga0115004_10002797_pt1 | contig 14315 bp, 21 predicted proteins | sample ArcticOcean_MG_C_10_FD_88737 | JGI IMG/M metagenome (GOLD analysis project Ga0115004, IMG submission 88737) | Marine microbial communities from western Arctic Ocean - ArcticOcean_MG_CB11_90 | ecosystem: Environmental > Aquatic > Marine > Oceanic | place: Arctic Ocean: Canada Basin | collected...
TAAATAGCGTAAAATACTGCTTTTACGAAATTGAGAGAACGTTTTGGACAAAATAGCAATCAATTTAGATGGCACTGGGAAACGCATTGGTGTGGTGCTGTCTCGTTTTAATAGCAATATTGGTGATGGCTTATTAAAAGCCTGCCATGCTGAGTTGTTGAAGCTAGGTGTCGCTGCGAAAGATATCCGTATTGCTACCGTCGCTGGCGCCCTTGAGACACCGCTGACTTTGCAGCATATGGCGATGAGTGAGCAATATGATGCCTTAATCGCGCTTGGTGCAATTGTGCGCGGTGAAACCTATCACTTTGAAGTGGTTGCTAATGAGTCTGCTCGTGGTGTGACTGAGGTGCAGTTTAATACGGGCATCCCAGTTGCCAATGCGATCCTTACTACAGAAAGCAATGCTCAGGCTGTTGAGCGCATGGACGTTAAAGGTGCTGAAGCTGCCCAGGTGGCGATTGAAATGGCCAACTTGGTGAGTGTGCTATGAGAGATACAACAGTGAATAAAAAGATGACGACTAAAAAATCTAAAGGCAGTCGCAATCGCCGTAAGTCGCGTGAGATTGCGCTGAAAGCCATTTACCGCATCATGATGAATGAAGGTGATATCAAACAGGTATTTTTAGATATGAAAGACGATCCTGATTACAATAAAGCCGATGAAAAGTATTTTAGGTTGTTATTGCAGGGCGTGATAGATCAGCTTGCCGCGCTTGATGAACAGATTGCTACTTATATTGATAGAACGCTCGCAGAGCTAAGCCCCATTGAGCATGCGATATTAAGGGTTTCATCCTACGAGCTAATCTACGATGTGAGCATTCCATACCGTGTGGCGATTAATGAAGGTGTTGAGTTGGCCAAGATATTTGGCGGCGCTGATGGGCATAAGTATATTAATGGCGTTCTTGATAAAGTTGCCGCTTCAGCTAGACCACAAGAGTTTAGAAAATAACTCGTTCAGCTAAATGTTGAATGAGCCACTGATGAATGTAAGTCATGCGGTCGGTGTTGCTGAGTGTTTCTGATGTCGGTTTAGTTAGAAACGCTTAATGAAGATGCCGTCGCCAGCGATTTAACGCATGGACTGATCATGTCAGGCGGGTATAAGAGTGGTGAGGTTGTAAGTGAAATGGCGATGCTGGTGACCATTGCAGCATTCACTAAATTGCAGCATTTGCAAGGTGATGGTCAGGCCTTATCTATTCCTGAAATTCTGCAAAAGCAGGCAGCGTACGAATGAGGCGATTATTAACACTTCGCAAAATTATGCCGCTTGTGGAGGGATGGAAACTACTTTTGTCGGTGGTGTTTTTATCAACAATACGATTGTCATTGGTCATGTTGGTGACTCTAGGATGTATCGCCTAATGGGCAGTGAGCTGCTACAACTAACGGAAGACCACTCTCTTTTGCAAGAAAAATCAATACAGGACAAATCACTCAAGAAGATTCAAGATACTCATCTGGTGCACATTTAGTGGCACGTGCGCTTAGGGCATGATGAGGTGCTAACATTAAAAACATATGACACGCATATTGAGGACCTATATTTATTATGCTCCGATGGGTTAACAGATTTGGTAGGTGACGACGAAATTAAAAGTACGCTTATTGACGCGTGTGGCGATATGCAGCTTGCCGCTAAAAGGTTAGTAGCCTTTGCAAATGAAGGTGGTGGGCAGGATAATATTTCAGTTTTATTAGCATTGGTAAATACATCATTTTCAATGTAGTGGATATTGAAAATAAGGACAAGTTACTTAAGCAGCAATGGGTTTCATAAGGACGGTATGGCAAAGCTAGTTTTTTTATTGGATGGTAATGTAGTTAAAGAGACTGTGCTCGATAAAGGGCGCATTAGTATTGGAAGACGTGCATCGAATGATGTGCATATTGATAACCTGTCGATTAGTGGTGAACATGCTGTGATAGTAACAACAACAGATGGCAGCTACATAGAGGATCTTAATAGCACGAATGGTACAATCGTCAATAAAGTGAAAATTAAAAAGCATATATTTGTGGATGGTGACTTGATTGGATTAGGTAAATATAAATTAAGATACCTACAGAGGGACACGATTCAATAGTCATAAAATGATGGGTTTGAAAGTACCGTTTTAGTCGCAGGCCCTGCTGAGGCTGATGAGAATGAAAGCCAGCCCGTGCAAGCAGAGGTAATGCCAGAAAAAATACAGCAGCCGATTGTTAGGTCCGCTGAAAAGCTGATTCAAAAAGCGACGAAACAACAAAAACCGCCACGGCTGACCATATTAAATGGTGATGACGTGGGGAGTATATTACTCTTTGATAAAGCGATCTTGAAAATTGGGCAACCTAATAAATAGCTGGCGTTAGTGACAAAGCGCAGTCAAGGCTACTTTATTTCACATATTGTGGGTGATGATGACTTGCTTGTGAATGGTAAGCAAATTGATGCGCCCACGCATGCATTACGTGACCATGGCGAAATTGAAATGCTGGGTATAAAAATGGAGTTTTGCCTAGATTAAGACCACGCTTTATTATTAAGCGATTAAAGCTGGTGTTCGTGGCAACCGTGTTTATCTACTCTTAAATAGCTGCCTTTCTCATACCAGTCGCCTAATACCCAACGCACACAAGTGTTATTCTTAATGTGGTGTTGGTGCTGCATAGGACGGTGAGTGTGGCCATGAATCAGTCTTGGTGGGCAGTCATGTTGTAAGAGAAGCGCCTCTACTGCAACTGTATTCACATCCATAATATTCATTGATTTAACTGACTTTTCCGCTTCACTTTTTCTACGAATTGATTCAATGTAATCAATGCGGTTTGATAATGGTTTGCTTAAAAATTGTGCTTCCCAAGCATCGCTACGCACTTCAGCTTTAAAGTGCTGGTAATCAATATCATCAGTACACAACATGTCGCCATGGCTCATTAATGTTGATGTGCCATACAATGAAATAAGGCTGGGATCTGGGAGTATTCTGAGGTTGGCTGCCTTAGCAAACGTATCGCCGAGTAAAAAGTCTCGGTTGCCATGGATTAAGAAGAGTTCAACACCTTGTTGACTCAGTGTATTAAGCGCATGAATAGACTGCTCGTGTGTGCCTAGGGCTATGGCATCGTCACCCGCCCAGTATTCAAATAAATCACCTAATATATAGAGTGCATTTGCATGAATGGCAGTCTCTTGTAAAAAAGACACAAAGGCATTGATGATCACTGGGCGCGACTCACATAAATGTAAATCAGAAATAAATAAACTGTGATCCATATGAGTCGTTTTGTAAGGCTATATTACACCATTAACAAAGCGTCGCTTTTTCGATGACAACAGGCTCAGCAGGCACATCTTGATGGCCCGCTGCTGTTGTCGTTTCAACTGCCTCAATTTTATCAACTACGTCCATACCTTCTGTTACTTTACCAAATACACAGTAGCCCCAGCCGCTAGATGTTGGTGAGGTGTGGTTGAGAAAGTCATTATCATTTGCATTGATGAAAAACTGGCTACTTGCTGAGTCTGGAATCGATGTACGTGCCATTGCAATGGTGTACTTATCGTTGCTTAAGCCATTATCCGCTTCATTTTTGATTTCTGCTTCAGTGTCTTTTTGTTTCATTTTGGCGTTAAAACCACCGGTTTGTAGCATGAAGTCTTTAATCACACGATGGAAAATAAGACCATCATAAAAGCCGCTTTCGACATATTGTAAAAAATTAGCAACAGTAATAGGTGCTTTTTCGGCATCGAGCTCAATCGTAATCTCGCCGTAATTGGTTAATAGTTTTACCACGGTAAATCCTTAAATTTTGTGAGGTTGTTCGTTATTTAGCCGCGACTTCTGAAAGTAGTGTCGCGCTTTTAATTTTGATGGCTTTTGTTGGCACATCAGTAAATCGTGAGATGCTGCCAGTTGGCGTGATGGCAATCTGTTTAACAACGTCCATGCCGCTAATTACACGGCCAAACACGCAGTACCCAATTTTTGATGGTTCAGGGCCTGTGTGGTCTAGGAAAGCGTTGTCATTAAGATTGATAAAGAATTGAGCCGTAGCTGAGTCGGGGTCGGAAGTTCGTGCCATGGCGATTGATCCTGTGATGTTTTTTAGACCATTGCTAGCTTCGTTTTTAACTGGTGCACGGGTTGGTTTTTCAAATAAGTCACGTTCAAAACCACCACCTTGAATCATAAAGCCATTAATCACACGGTGAAAGATGGTTTTTTTATAAAAGTCATCTTTGATATATTGCAAGAAATTAGCAACTGTTTTTGGTGCTTTTTTAGGATAGAGTTCAACAATGAAATCACCCTTATTTGTTTTGAATTCAACTTTCGTGGCTGCGTAACTATTGCTTACTGTGGTGGTTAACAGCAGTGCTAAAAGAAAACGCTTGATAATCAGGGCTTTCATGATGATGCCGCACCTTCGTAAATGATTTTCCATTGATTGTTTTCGTTTTTCCAATACTGTCTTTTACGCATTGTGTTTTTCAAGGAAGGGCTTTGGTAGTATTGATCGAAGTTGACAACGATTATTTTGTCACCAATGGGTGTTTTTCCTTTTGTATGGCTATGCGTAGGGTAGCTGAACATGCTGACATTACTCACTTTAACCGTAAGGTTTGGTTTGCTTGATAGCACGCGACGTTTGTGTGCAGTCCATTCAGGTAACTTTCCTTTATTATAAAAAAAGTTGTTCGAATAGTTGCTTAAATATTGATTGGTGTTTTGTGATACCCAATCTGAACGCCAGCCCTCTAAAGCCTTATTCAGTGCTTTTAATTCTTTAGCTTTTTCTTCTACACGGCTACTGTCAATCCATTTCACAGTATCAGAAATGATGACAGGGACGCCCCCATTTTTTAATACAGGCTGTAATTTTCCTAAGTCTGGGTTGCTAAGAACAACACAGCCATTACTAGCACGTGGTGGTCTGCTGTAAGTGTCTTGGGGTGTTCCATGTAACCAAATGCCATAACCTGTTTTATTGTTGTGGGTATCTAGCTCATTAGGGTAATTTAATGGGTATGCACCATCACCATAAAGATCAGCTAATGGCGCTGTTATTTTTTTGTTAGAAAAATAAAGCCCGACTGGAGTACGTTGATCACCTTCGACATTTTTATCAGCACCATTTTTACCGATAGAAACATAGTAATCTGCAACAGGCTGCAGACCATTGTTCGATTTTTTATATAGATACAGTCTGGATTTGACCGTGTCGATTAAAATTAAATGCTTTTGATTAGCATCCATTTTAAATGTGATATCTGGCACCATATTTTGATTGTCAGCAGAAAAATAGTGGTTGATACGTGTTCGTGCTTCCTCTCGCAAGCCCTCTACTTCTTCTGAGTCTGTGCCAGAAGATGATGGTGGAGGGTTGCCAAATGTGTTGAGTGCGCGACTCTGGGCGCTCAGTAAGTCACCACGAATTAAATGGGCCAGTTTGAAGTTTGGTGTGGTGCGAATAAGCTCATTCACTGTGAGCATTGCTTGCTTAGTGTTGCCCTCAGTAATTTGCATGAGGCTTTTCACCAACAAACCTTCAACTAAATCTTTACCTGAGGTGCTTGAGAATACTTGTCCAGTTAACTTGCTTTGATTCACTGCAGTTGCAGACCAAGGGAGTAGCATAAAGCAAACAACCAGCAGGTATTGCACAATCCTCATCGGAAGGAGCTTGAAAGTATTCATTCGTTTAAATTTCATCATATCTTGCTTATACTACACTTAAACCCACATCAAATCGATTTAGTTTGATGCCATTTCCTTTATAATCAACCATTTGCCACCATCTTTATTTAAAGAAAGTGTTTTAAATGTATGGATAGCAGAGCGACCTTTTGCTTGGTAACGCTGTTTGAAACTAATTTCCGCATTGTTTTCGTCAATAACAGTCATCTTACGGTTACTTAAGTTTAAGCTAATACCAGACGGACTTGTTACACGTGTTTCACGTAATTTTTTCCAGCTATTAAGGCTTCTGCCTTTTGTTGATTTGAAATTGTCAGCATAGCTAGCAAGGTAGTTGTTGATGTTTTGACCTGACCATGCCGCTGCCCACGCATCAACTGCCGCATTAACGTTACTTTCTACCTCACCTGTATTGTCAACAACAGTCTCAGCTTGCTTTTTAAGAGCTGGAATTGCTTTAGGTGTTGCAGGTGGTGTGATAGGCATTGCTTTTCTAATTGGGCGTGTTGTTGTTGAATTGTTAGTCGCGACTACTGTTTTCACGTTGTCACTAAACAAGTCTTTAATTAATGACAATTTGCTCTGTGCGCGTGAGTTTGCATTATCTAGTTTTAGTGCTTTGTCATAGGCTTCCGAAGCCATGCGCGCATAGATGTCACCTAAGTTTTCATGTGCGGTAGCATAGCTAGGATGTGTTTTTATCGCTGTTTCAAGCGATTTTTTTGCCAAGTCATATTTTCCAGCATCTGCATATAAAACGGCTAAGTTGTTATATGGCTCTGGCAGATTTGGATAGGTTTTGGTTAATAGGTTAAACGTTGTGATTGCCGCATCACGTTGACCACCTTCTGCTTGAATAATCCCTTTTGTAAACAAGCCTTGTGCATCCTTTGGGTTTGCATCCAAATAAGCATCAATACGCGTTAAAGCTTCTTCTTGTTGGCCTTGCTCTGCCATTGTTGAAATATCTTTTAATTCACCAGCAATAGTTACTGTCGCTGAGAACATTAACGCTAACAATAATGGCGCTACAAACTTTTTACGTAGAATGTTGTGGATTGTCATTGTGATATACTTAAGTTTGGTTGGTAATATACCGTATTCTACCAACAGGACTGCTAATATCCAATAGACTTATGGGCTTTCAAGGTAAATAATTGTTCTTAAATTGGGCTATTAGATTGTTTTATTGCTAGATTCACCCTCAGAAATGCGAACGAATGCTAAAAATTTATAATACGTTAACTCGTAACAAAGAAACATTTACCCCTATTCAATCCAATCAAGTTCGCATGTATGTCTGCGGCATGACTGTGTATGACTATTGTCATTTAGGCCATGCCCGTGTCATGGTCGTTTTTGATCTAGTTTCACGCTGGTTTCGCACCTCTGATTATGCAGTGACGTATGTGCGTAATATCACCGATGTTGACGATAAAATCATTAATCGCGCCAATGAAAATAATGAGACGATTGCCGAGCTGACTCAGCGGTTTATTGATGCCATGGACGAAGATGCGGCTAAGCTTGGCGTGATTCGTCCTGATAACGAGCCGCGAGCGACTGCCCATATTGATGCCATGATTGAAATGATCCAGACTTTGGTTGAAAGGGGGAGTGCCTACGCTGCTGATAATGGCGATGTGTTTTATGCCGTACGCAGCTTTGATGGCTATGGCAAGCTTTCTGGTAAGAGTTTGGATGATTTGCGCGCGGGTGAACGGGTAGAAGTTGATACGTCTAAAAGAGATCCATTAGACTTTGTATTATGGAAGTCAGTGAAGCCAAACGAGCCACATTGGGATTCGCCTTGGGGCGCCGGTCGCCCAGGGTGGCATATTGAGTGCTCAGCCATGAGTGCAAAGCACTTGGGTCAACATTTTGACATTCACGGTGGCGGACAAGATTTGCAATTTCCACACCATGAAAACGAGATTGCACAAAGTGAAGCGGCACACAATTGTCAAATGGCTAACTATTGGATGCATAACGGTTTTGTACGTGTTGATGATGAAAAAATGTCTAAGTCTTTGGGCAACTTTTTCACCATTAGAACGGTGTTGGGGCAATATGATGCAGAGGTTGTTCGCTTCTTTATTTTACGCGCGCATTACCGTAGTCCGCTTAACTATAGTGATAAGCATTTAGACGATGCTAAGGCGGCGCTGACGAGGCTTTATAACGCGTTGCGTGATGTAGAAACCACATCGGATGCGATTGATTGGTCTCACCCTGAAGCAGTGCGATTTAAAGCAGCTATGGACGATGACTTTAATACGCCAGAAGCGATTGCGGTGTTGTTTGATTTGGCGAATGAGGTGAATACAAACAAAGCGACTGAAGCTGCTAATTTACTGAAAAATCTAGCAGGTGTGATTGGTTTGTTAGCGCAGGATACTGATGCGTTTATGCAAGGTGAAGCGGCAGATAGTGTATTAGATATTGATGGCTTAATCAAAGCACGGATAGATGCGAAAGCAGCCAAAAATTATGCGGAAGCTGACCGTATTCGACAAGAATTAGCCGATGCAGGCATCGCATTGGAAGACACGCCGCAAGGCACGACTTGGCGTAAGGCATAACGACGCAATTTTAAGCGAGCCTTTTTGATTGCTTCTTCATTTAATGCGCTAGAATAAGCTCTATTGTTAAATGATTTAGTTAGAAAGCACCGTTATGCCAGTTAAACTCACCACCCCGATTGCGTCATCCTTATTGCCAGTTAATGGTATTAGCCTTGGCTTTGCTGAAGCTAATGTGCGTAAAGCGAATCGCAAAGATGTCCTTGTGATGCAGCTAGCTGAAGGTACGCATGTGAGTGGCGTGTTTACGCAAAATAAATTTTGCGCTGCGCCAGTCATTGTTTGTAAGCAACATTTAGCTGCGACGAATGACATTCGCGCGCTACTCGTGAATACAGGCAATGCTAATGCTGGCACTGGTGAGTTGGGGCTGCAACATGCCAAACAAAGTTGTGATGCCTTAGCTGGGCTGCTTAACTTAAGCAGTGAGCAAATTTTGCCGTTTTCAACTGGCGTGATTTTGGAGCCGTTGCCAGTCGATAGAATTGTGAATGCTTTGCCAGCAGCCATCGTTAATTTAAAAGCAGATAACTGGCTCAATGCCGCTGAGTCAATTATGACGACCGACATCTTGCCTAAAGCAACATCGCGGCAATTAACCATTGACGGCAAGACCATTACCATCACAGGTATAAGCAAAGGCTCTGGCATGATTCATCCCAATATGGCGACTATGTTGGGCTATGTGGCAACAGATGCAGCCATCAGCAAGCCAGCTTTAGATGTCATTATTGATTATGCCGTGAATAAGTCATTTAACTGCATAACGGTAGATGGTGATACCAGTACCAATGATAGTTTTATCATCATGGCAACTAACCTAGCGGGCAATGCAGAAATTACAGAAGACAGTGCTGACTTTGTCGCACTGCGTGATGTGATGACTGAAGTGGGAGTTGAGCTGGCACAAGCCATTGTGCGCGATGGCGAGGGAGCGACTAAATTTATGACTATTCAAGTTGAGCATGGTAAAGATGCGGCTGAGTGTCGAAAAGTGGCTTATACGATTGCGCACTCACCCTTGGTTAAAACCGCCTTTTTTGCTTCTGATCCTAATTTAGGCCGGATTCTTGCAGCCATTGGTTATGCGGATGTTGACGATTTAGATGTCAATGTATTGTCTCTTTACTTGGGAGATGTGTTGGTGGCTGAACATGGCTGTATCTCGCCTAGTTATCAAGAGGAGCAAGGCGTTGCCGTGATGCAAGAAGAAGATATTTTGGTTCGTGTTGACTTAAACCGCGGACAGGCTGACGCGACTATTTGGACTTGCGACTTTAGTTATGATTACGTCAAGATTAACGCTGACTATCGTAGTTAAACGTTGATGACTCAACCTTTCGATAATCTGATTTCGCGAGCTGAACAGTTAATCAGCCGTCTAGAATGCGCACTACAATCAACTGCACCTGAGGTTGACTGGAATGCGATTGCTTGGCGATGGGTTGGCGTGAATGGCAAAGGTGGCTTGCAAGCCATTACACATCCGCATCAAACACATTTAGACAATATACAGTTTGTAGATACACAAAAAAAAGAGATTATTAGAAATACGCGTCAGTTTCTACAGGGAATTACTGCAAATAACGTGTTGCTAACTGGTGCGCGGGGAACAGGTAAGTCATCCTTAATTAAAGCCTTGTTAACCGAGTTTTCAGCAAAAGGGTTACGCCTGATTGAAGTGGAAAAGCATGATTTGGTACACCTGCCTGAGATTGTTGATTTAATTAGAAAACGATCTGAAAAATTCATCATTTATTGCGATGACTTAACCTTTGAAGCGAATGATATTGCTTATAAAGCATTAAAAGTTGTACTTGACGGGTCTATCGTATCAACCTCAGATAACGTCTTGGTTTACGCCACGTCAAACCGTAAAAACCTCATGCCAGAGCTGATGGTCGATAACTTGGCAACGACAACTGAGAGTGGTGAAATACAGACTAACGATACGATTGAAGAAAAATCAGCCTTAGCAGAGCGTTTCGGTTTGTGGCTTTCTTTTTATACTTTTGATCAAAATGAATATTTAGCCATTGCTGCCCACTGGCTAAAGGTTTATGAGGTTGACTTTGATGGCGCTGCAAAAAAAGCAGCATTACAGTTCACGTATACAAGAGGTGCGCGTAGTGGTCGTGTGGCCTACCAATTTGCACGGGATTATGCAGGGCAGTTAAAGCTTGATGACTAAAGCTGTTCATAAAGTTACGCATGTTGCTGTTGCTATTTTAAAAAAATATAACGGCGAATTTCTATTGTCGAGTCGACCAGCAGGTAAGCCTTGGGCTGGCTGGTGGGAGTTTCCTGGGGGGAAAATTGAGGTAGGAGAAACGGCAGAGCAAGCGCTTGTTAGAGAGTTGGAAGAGGAGGTGAATATAGTGCCAACTGACTTTCAGCCATGGATGCAAAAGCAATTTGATTATCCAGAGACCCATGATTCACCAGCTAAAAGCGTTCACCTACACTTCTTTTTTGTCACACGGTGGCAAGGAGAGCTAACACCGAAAGAAGGGCAAGAGCTGTCTTGGCAACTGCCCAGCCAAGTGAATGTGGCGCCAGTATTGCCAGCTAACGTGCCGATTATAGAGGCACTGGCAGGACTAAGCTAAATAGACGTATTAACGTTTAGGTGGGGCTTTTCACTGGCGCGGTAATGTGTTGTTCTGTGATTTTTCCGCTTGCATCTTCAAAGCAAAGTTTAAAGCTTACTTTTTGACCTGCTTTAAATGGTTCTTTTAAGTCAAATAACATCAGGTGAAAGCTGCCTGACTTCAGTTCGACAGGTTTATTGGCCTCTAGCGGCAATTCATCTAGCATGCGCATTTTCATTACGCCATCATTCATGGTCATGCTATGAATCTCTACTGAGCCGGCGGCATCGATTGCTTCCGCATACACTAATGTGCTTTTTATTGGGCTTTTTAGCGTCATATAAGCGGCACCGACTTCTTGGCCGGGTATATTTTCTCTTACCCATGCATCTGAGATAGACACCTCAGTGTTGACCTGAGATTTGCAAGCCGTTATTAATAAAATAAGTGAAATAAGCTTTAGTAGTTTAATCATGAGTATCTCGTATGAAAAGTGTTTTGATTATCGGGTTAGTTCAGGTCATCAACATCTATTGAGGCTGGTTTTTCAGGAATTTTGTAGCTCTCACTTGCCCATTCACCTAAGTCCATTAGCTTGCAACGTTCTGAGCAAAAAGGGCGGTAGGGATTTTTCGGCGTAAAGTCTGACAGGATTTTACAGTTCGGGCAGGTAACTTGTTTAATCTTTGAGGCTGGTTTTTCTTGTTGCATGGCTTTATTTGTCAGTAGCTTTCTGTTAAATCGGCTTCTATCAATTGAGTTTATAAACGTTCAATATTCTACATCAAATTGCACAGCGTCATTTTGAAATGTATATCATAATTACATGCCTGCGCTTTTTCGTTAAGGCTCATTGAATGAAAGCGGACATTAAGGGCATATTTATTCGCACTAATTTCAGGAAAGCAGCCGCAATTATCGACTATATTGATTTGAAGTAGCTGCGTTGGCTTCGGTGAGATAATAGATTTTTGGTAGTTACCGTCGGTTGCTATGCAATCATTTTCGACGCCACTCGAGCGTAGTAAATGCAAAATGATTTTAATACTTTCGTACATCGGTAATAGTTGAGATAGCCAAACATCAAAATCTTGGCCCCGCTTTTCTAGGCTTTGGTTAAGCCAATAGTGATAGGATGGCAGGTCAAACTGGCATGCCCCACCAGGAATGCTGGAACGCTTTTTGATGCTCATGAGCCATTTGTTGTCACGTATTGATTGCCCAATTTTGCTGTTCTCGGCACGCAGTGTGGCCACACTCTTTTTTGTGTTTTCTAGGGTTTGGCTTAATACTCCGGTTGAAATGTTGGGATTGCCTATCAAGCTTTGCATGGAAAGGATTTGTCTATCCAGCTCATGCATAATGTCGACTTTAATATCTGTACGCTCGATTAATTCTAACATCTGCAATAATAGGATGAGCGCGCAGTGATGGTTATTTTGATCGCCAGAATTTACGTGGAACAGCACTTTTTTGAAGATATCTTCTAACCTCAAAAGTGCGCGTATGCGTTCGTTAAATGGATATTCGTAGTTAGGCAATGTTGTAATAATCTGCAACTTTAGCTGATGAAGTTAATGTGTATTATGAGATTGTTTTTCTAACTATGCAAATTTTATCGTATTTGAGGTGTAAAACCTTGATTTTTTGCTTTAATTCTTCAATATTACCGTTATTTTCAATTAAATCATCCGCTATGGCTAATCGTGCTTGTCTCGGCATTTGTGCTTGAATAATTTGTTTAACCTGAATGCTGTCTAATTGACTACGTTGTTTAACACGTTGGATTTGTGTTTCTTCATCGCAGTCGATGACTAAAATCCGATCAATAGCCGACATGTAGGGGCTGCCTTTGTCGAGTAAGGGAATGGCCAAAATAGCATACGGGGCATCCGCATGCATTTGTAGTTGTTTGACAGCTTCTTGATAAATGGCTGGGTGCAAAATAGCATTAAGCTCATGACGTGCGGACTCTTTGTTAAAGACCAATTCACGCATTTTGTCACGATCTAATGCGCCTTCCTCTGTCACATAAGACTGACCAAATTTGGCAATGATGGTGTCAATCAGTGGTTGTTTGGCTGCCGTTAGCTGGTGAGCGATAGCGTCTAAATCAACAATAGGCACACCAAGCGTGGAAAAAGCTTGGGTGACTTCAGATTTACCACAACCAATGCCGCCTGTTAGCGCAATTGTAAACATATCTTTAAATTCAGCGTATTCTTAAGTTAAATAGAAGCTAGTAAGCTGTTGCCCAAAGAATAATGCGGAGATGCCGCCAAGGGCCAAAAAGGGACCGAAAGGAATTGCCGTGTTGCCAGATTTTCCTTTCATCAGAATTAAGGCAATACCAATGACTGAGCCCAGTACTGAGCTCAGTAAAATAACGGCAGGTAGAAGTTGCCAACCAAACCAGGCGCCGATGACCGCTAATAATTTAAAGTCACCGTAACCCATACCTTCTTTTCCCGTAACTAATTTAAATAGCCAATAGATAGACCATAAGGTCAAGTAGCCCGCGATAGCACCAACAACGGCAGACTGTAAGTCAGTGAAGCCGCTATTGAGGTTGAACAAAAGCCCCAGCCACAATAGCGGCAAGGTGATGTCGTCTGGTAATAGCTGCGTGTCAAAATCTATGAAGGTTAGTGTAATGAGTGCTAGCGTGAACAGCCATGCAAAAAGTGTTATATAGGTATAGCCAAATTGGTAGGCGATGAAGCCTAGCAAAGCGCCAGTCAGTAATTCAACTAAAGGGTAGCGCATGCTAATTTTTGTTTTGCAAGATTTGCACTTGCCACCCAAAAGTAGGTAGCTAATGACAGGTATGTTTTCAAGTGCTGTGATTTGATGTTGGCATTTAGGGCAAGCTGAACGTGGTTTAGCTAAAGATAGCTTGGTTTGCGCTGGCGCTTCTTTTCCTTGTAGCTCAAGGCAGTTTTTATGCCATTCCCGTTCCATCATTTTAGGCACTCTATAAATGACGACATTAAGGAAGCTACCAATCAGCAAACCTAAAATGGAGGATAGGGCGATGAAAATAGCAGGCGTTGTACTGAGCGTATTAGAAAAGGCGGATAGACTCTCAAGCATAAGATTCTCTGGTCATGTAAACTTTCCGTATCATCTCACCGTTAATTAAACTATGCAATGATGTGAGAATGGCATGCAAAGTGCTTGAAATTAATGAAGCATGACCTCATGTAAATAAAGATGCTCATTTAAGATAGTGAAGGAAACCATCATGATTGACCAAGATGACTTGTTGGCAGAATTAGAAAGTCTGACAGATGATGACAATGCCAGTGGGTGGGATAAAGCCATCATTTGCCGAGTAGAAGTTGATTTGCCGGGCTGGCTAACGCAGTTAGCTGGGGGTAATGAGTGGGAAGTGTATGCCGAAGATGAAGATGAAGCCTACATTAGTTTTAATTTGCGGGAGAA
>Ga0115004_10002802_pt1 | contig 14309 bp, 9 predicted proteins | sample ArcticOcean_MG_C_10_FD_88737 | JGI IMG/M metagenome (GOLD analysis project Ga0115004, IMG submission 88737) | Marine microbial communities from western Arctic Ocean - ArcticOcean_MG_CB11_90 | ecosystem: Environmental > Aquatic > Marine > Oceanic | place: Arctic Ocean: Canada Basin | collected...
ACTCGTCGTCGTCGATTCGATCGCGTTTCATTTCAGGCAAGACTTTGACGACATGGCGTTAAGGGCGTCTATATTAGCCAAGACGACAAACGGATTAATGTCTTTAGCAAAAAGGTACGATTTAGCCGTGGTCACTATTAATCAAGCGACGACAAAACCTGGAGGGAGGTTAGCTCCTGCTTTAGGCGAATCTTACGCGCACGCGGCGACGACTAGAGTCGCCTTATCCTGGGGCGAAAACGAAAACAGAATCGCTTACATCGCAAAATCGCCAAGATTAGCGAATAAGAAAGCGCTGTATACGATTAAAAAGGCTGGAGTGCGAGACGTTGAAAACACGGAAGAGAATAATCAGCTTAAGCGAAAGTACGCGCAGAAATAATAATAATAATAATAATAATAATAACAGTAGTGGTAGTAGTAGTAGTAGTAAAAGTGAATAGCAAAATAATAGTAGAATAATAGACAACGTACCGTTTACGCGGGCGGTAGGTAAAGGTAATTGAAATACATATACATATATAATACGGACCGACGGTCGAGCTACAACACGGTGAGTCGTCTCACTAATCTATAATCTAGGTAAAGGTATGCATAGGCCGACTGACTCATCTATGCCCTAATCAAAACAAATTTAATATCTATACTTCGTCGAGTAATCCTTCGGCGATATAACTAAACCCTTCCCTCGCCTCGCTCCGCTATACACGACTTCGACTATATCAATAAACTCCTGTTTCGAATCCATCGCCCAATTTATTTTATTATTATTCCCTGTCCCTAAATCGATCATTATATGTTTGTTCCTGAAGAAGAACATGACCGTACACGCGTCGTATAATTCGTACATTTCGGTGAAATCCGGGACCTCTTTTATGTCCACTAAGTACGCTATCGCGAAGTTCTTCACTTTCTCCGACACTTGCTGCAAGATCTCGTCCATGCGCATGCACGTCTCGCAGCCGTCTTGGCCGAATCTTAAGATCACTACGCGGTCTTCTTCGGATAAGATCGCCTGGTCGACGTGCCAACCAGTGTGTAAGTGAGGTAAGAGGTAGGACATTCTGAGCAAGGTTTAATTAATAATGACTATGCTGGTTTTTATTTATTTATTTACGTATTTATTGTTAGGTATGTTTGGGGAAAAGGGAGTTTCTATGAGAAGTGAAGAACGCGGCATGAACGCGTACGTAGGCGTATATATGAATATATAAACTATGTATGTATAGAGTTATTGTTATCTGTTTTTACTGCCCTTTTTCTTTCTCTTATCACCCCTGCGATCGTCATCCGAAGCCTCTTCGTCTTCTTTAGCGGCTTTTTCTTCCATCTCGTCCCAATCTAAAACCTCTTCGTCGTCTTCGTCCTCGTCCTCGTCTTCGTCTGAGTCGTCATCGTCCTCGTCTTCGTCGTACATGGACTCGGACTCGGAATCGACGTCGTCGGACTCGTCGTCGGAGGATGGAGCGAAATCGCTTTCTGGGTCTGAGCCTTCTCCGTCTTCGTCTTCATCGTCGGTCGCTTCGTTGTTTAAGAATTCCCAACCGCCGGCTTCGAGCCAAGATTCGGGGTCTTCTTTGATTTGGCGCAAAAGCGGCTTCCAGTTCAAGTTCGCCTTACCTTCGTAGTATTTTACTTCGAGCGTGGTAAACCATTGCTTGATGTTATCGAGATTTTTTGATGGGATTTGGTCAATTCTGTGCACGTCCTTGTTGAAATCTTTGAAGATGATTGCCATATCAAAGTTCTTCAAATGGTAACCGACACGCTCGAGGTTGATGATTTCGATATCTTCCGCGTGGATGACTAACGGAGGGAACTCAATTAATTCAACCAAACAGCTCGCCGTGGGAACGATTCTCGCGGTAGATTTGTATGCAACACCATCAAACGCTAAATCGTGATACGGAGAATCGAAATCCAAACCCATATCGGGGAAGTCTTTTTCCCAAATTTCTTGGACGCGCTTGCAAAATTGGGCAAACTCTTTCTGAACGCGCTTTTGTCTCTCGCGTTCTCTTTGTTCCTCCTCGATTTCGTCCGGATCGTACATGTTCTTACGAGAACCGTCGAGATTCTCCGTAGCTTCGATGACTTCTTGATAGAACTGGACGTCGTTCGTCTTTTTCTTTCCAATCATGATTGGATTTTTCAAGTGGAAATGAATGAGCGTCTTGACTTCCTTCTTTGCGGGTTGGAAGAAGCAACTTCGAATGTTCTCGTACATGATGTCCACTTGTTCGTCCATCTTTGCACCGATGTATCGCAAACCGTTAGCATGCGCTTCAAGAGTACCAGCTTTTCTTCCGCCTCTTCCGCCAAAAGTCGGAAGCATCCACAAACCGGTCAAACGGTGAACTCTTCCACTCGAGAGCTGCAACTTGGCTTGTCGAACGAGCGTCGCGCGCTCGGCACGTTCCGTTTCTCTCGCGACGACATTTCTGCGCAAAGTTTTGATTTCATTCACAACAAAATTCGCATGTCTCGGATCGCTCGATCGGTATGAAAGTTCTTTTAAGAAGATATTATTCGGGAACCGAATCGCTGGTAAGTATCCCGCGTTTGCAGCCGCCGAGGCACCCATTGGGACTTGAAAGTTGATGCGAATGAAACTTGCACCGGCATCTTGCGAGACCGAACATGATTTAATAGCCAAAACATGGAACGGAACGAGCATCCCCGACACTGGTAGCAAAACCGCTTCTCTGTCGTTGTCCACCGCGATGACTAAATCTTTCCCTTTAGGCGCTGGAACGTCCGTGACTGATTTATAGGCGACAAAATCCGCCGATGCACCGGCACCTTTACCACCTTTTTCGATATCGTTTTGAGCGTTCATCAATCGGTCGTAGGTTTCCGCATTTTTCTTATCTGCCAAAGCTTTTTGTTTGCGCTGACGATCGGCTTCGGCCTTTGTAGAGGTGGCATCGTCGCCTCTCGTTTTTGCATCGAGAATGACGCCACCTTTCGCGCCAGTATTCGCGATATCCCTATCTTCCTCGTTACCTTCGTCATCTTCGGATTCATCGTCGTTCACTGCGTACGAAATGTCAGAGAGTTTCTTCGTGTTCTCCGTGAGCTCTACGTTACTTTCGCCAACAGCGGTAACTTTGACTGTATCCGCGATCATGATGGCGTATTTGCGAGACTTGGCATCTTCTGCCGCTGATTGCTCAATTAAGTCATTCAATCCTAAAGCGACGTTGAAAAACATGCCTTCTTCAATAACGCTTTCGCACTTTGCAGAGAGCATATAAGACGTCTCTTTGAATTCAAGACCTATGATTGAGCCGATATTTTTTTGCAATTTAGAGACCAAATCGAAATCTTTCAGTAACTCTTTCTTCTCGCCATTCTTTTCGAAATCTTCCAACGCTTTTATGGCCGCATCGTATACTTCGTTGCACTTTTTTCCTGGTTTCATTGCATCGATCGCTGCTTTTTGAGCGCCTATACACGCTTCGTAAACCGCCTCTTGCGCTTCCGTCGGATCGACTAAGTACGTTCTACCAATGTTTGCGCAATATTGCGTATGTCTAGCGCCTATGGAGATGTAAATGACCGCAGGCGTTGAAGAATGATGTAACTTTGTCCCTTTGGACTCCGCGGTATATTTCAAATCGTAATCGCCTCCGGATTGAAAAATCGGGCCGTAACAAATATCCACGTCTTCGGTCGTTAAATTCTTCAAACCTAAAGATTTCGCCGGATCCATAATCGCATCTTCGGTCTTCTCTGATAATTTCAAGTGCGTCACTTTCAACTCTTCCTCGATCGTGTTTTCGACTTCGGACACAGCGAATTTCATAGCGCCTCCGACTAACTCAACCGCCGAACTCATATACTTCATCTCCTTTGCATCTTTCACGGCCAAAGCGCGCGCGATCCCAGAGCTCACGTCTAATAAAATCTCTCTCCCGATCATATCCGTGCACTTCTCCATTAACTCGCCCTCTTTATGTTCTTTCGCACAGGCACCAATTTTCGTACATTTCTCTTTTAAAATTCTAACCATCTCAGCGACTTCCTTAAAGCCGTCCTCGCCTTTCGGTTTCTGATGAACGATCAGTTTCGCCCCTATCGCTTCCTCGATCGCATCCGCCGAAGACATCAATAACTTCGCTTTCTTCCCCCCAGCGACTGCGTGGATTTCCCTATTCCTCGTAAACGCTAATAAAGTGTCCGGTAACTCGTACCCGAACAACCAAATCTCAATCGACACCGCTTTCAAATATCTCAACTCCTCCTCCTTATTCGCGCCAGAGCCTATGACGATACAATCCGCGTCCTTGAACAAGTCCTGGTTATGGTCCTCCCACGTCTTATAGAGTTGCTTCAGGCGTGACTTTAAGGCTTGTTCATCTAACGCCGGTCCACTCATTTTGTTAGTATTACTCTTTTTATTATTATTATTATTATTATTTATATACGATATATATATATATATAATATACCGTACAATATATACCGTATAGTACAAAAAGTATATATATTACTCTCTCTACAGTACGTTTACTGTTACTATTTAATAGTCCTATCTCTTCCTCCTCTTTCCTCTTCTTCTTCTTCTTCTTTCAAAAGAAGTTCTTGAAAATCTCAAACTCGCACGCACGGAAAAGAGCTTTCCGATCTGTTTCTCTTCGATCAAGGGAGAGACTTACGATCCGAAAAAGAGTACCAAAAAAAAAAGAAACGCGCACGAAAGATTCGACTTAATCTCAAAGCAGCGGATCTATCGTCGCGTCCGTCGAGGGTTCAAATATATATTAATTAATTAATTAATTAATTAACTGAACTACTGAACTAGCACAGATGGGCGGACACGGACAGAGGGAACTCCCTTTGTGGAAATTCAAATTTCAAAATCATGGCTGATGGGTTTAGGGTTTAGGATTTAGGGTTTAGGGTTTAAAAACATAAAAAGAAATAAAGAAATTCGTATTCGCGACGCATATTGGGAACTCTTTGTGTAATCAATTAAATATGTCTCCTTCAATGGCAAGTTCTGTGATCAGCGCAAGCGATCGTTCTACTACTGCTACTGCTAGTGCGAGTATTGATATGATTAAACGAAGGAGAATACGCATAGGAACGAGGAGTGATTGTGCCGTGACGAAGGCGACTAAGTCGGAAATAAATATAGGTATTGATGATGACGAAGAAGAAGAAGAGACGAAGAAGAAGAAGAAGTTGTGCTATATCGATGGCGCGAACGTGTGCTGGGCGTACTGTGCGGCATTGCGAGCGTCGAATAACGCCCTGGCGAGGATACCGGTATCCACTGCCTTAGAAGTAGTGCTTGAATACTTTGAGGACGAGTACGAGTGCGTGATATTCGCGCCGAAACATTACGCGCGAGGGAAACTGAACGGTTTATGCGACGGCGGCAATTTGAAGTTATTGAATCCGAAGAAGGTTGTGTACGTAGGTAATAACGAATGGGAAAATGTGTACTTGATGGATTTATTCGCGATGAATAAGTTACGATTGATTGATAGACAGACGGATTCGAGAGGGAGAGCGGCGGATGATTTAGCAATTTTAGACGAAGCGTTTGATAAATCTCTCGCTGAGAAGCATAATACTGTCGTTGTGATTTCGAACGATAAATATGAAGGGCATGATAACGCTTTGGCGGATAAGAAATCTTTCAGAGACTGGTTGAAACGGACGAGAAAGTCGTACGAATTCGACGTTGGAAAATTTGATATCCCAAACTTTATAGAAAATTGGCCAAAAGTTGGCGCTTTGAATGGAAACTTACAGCCCCCAGATGGGTTCGATGAATGGTGCGAAGAAAAACATGCGAGCGGTTCGTCTCGGCCATGGTCGAAAGAAGTCATTTGGATCGATCGAAAATTTGTCTCGAAGAAGAAGAAGAAAACGCGAGGCGGATTAGGAGGTACTAGAATGGTCATTACGCCCACGCCGCCGACGACAAGGACTAAAAACGACATCAATGGCGTCAGCTTTGCTTTTTGGAATTTAGATCTTGGCATTTTAGACGTGAACTTTAGTGTAAAATAATATGGTGTAACTTTTTGTACTTGCGATATATACAACTCTCCAGCTAAATCTATGAGAAACTAAATAATAATGATAATAATAATAACTGATGATAATAATAATGTAAAACACCTAAATATGCGTGTGTGCGAAATATAATCCGAATTTATTGCGCATGTGAAGCCGCGTGATGTAAATTGAATTCCTTTTCTTTTTTGCCGAGTGACGAAGCCGGTCTATGCCCGGGGTGTTCATCGGGCGTGGCGGCCATCGCGGCGTTACCTTCGGGCGTCAAGAAATGATTCGGGTACGCAGATGCAAATTCCTTTAAGCGAATCTTTGCAATAGGATTGTTCATGTGCCACAAGCACGGCGCCTTGCCAGTATACTTGTAGTAAACTTTGTTCTTTTTATCCATGGCAGTATCGGATAACGGGCAACCGTTTGTAGAAAACAATATCGATCCGTCCGCATCTAATTTATGTCTCGTATCTCCTGTTCTCCATTTTCCCATAGCGTATGCGTTCAAACATAACTGATCATCAAATCCTCTCAAACCAGCGTATTTACCGTTCCAGTCTGCATCTGTTGCTCCGTCTGGTTTGCATTGATAACCCCACTCGCCAGGCCACTCCTCCGTAGCGAATTTAGCCATTCTATTTTCTGTGGATGAAATGTACTCTAACAACGCTTCTTTTCTCGCCATCCAACCACCGGCGTTTGGCCAACCGTTTGGAATATCTCCCGGGTTTATCGGATTATAAGGCGTAGATTGACCAACTTTGAGCAAAGTTTGCGAGCCTTTATTCTTCACCGCTTTTTCAGCCTCTCTTGAAAAGTAATCCGAGATCTCGGGCCATAATTGAGTCTCGCCTCCGAATACTAAATCGGCATCGGCTTGAGTAAATCGTTCTTGAAATTCAGCAGCGCTGCATTGTAAAAAAACATCCGAGGCATCGGCAACGACTACAATAGGGTTCCCATTAATCGCGTGCAACGCCGCTTTCAAACCGATGACTTTATCCGCAAATCCGTGAAAAGGCGTATCGACGCCCGATATGACCATTTCCAACCCTTGGTTCTTCGCCGAATCGTACAAAACCCATCCGATTTCTTTCATACTCGTCGCATGTGCGGTGACAACGACTTGCGCTGAATCAACTCCAGCAGTTTTCAAAACCGGCATCGTCTTCTTCGGATCGCCTTGTCGTTGCTTCTCTTCAGTTAATTCTTCTTGCGTTATGTGCCCTTTCTCGACCGATTCGCCGTCGTACCTAAAAAAAGGTGCGTCGTGCCATTTCGTGTTTTCAAAGAACGCCCACGGAATATCCACCTTTTGCCCAGGGAACACGTTATTGTTCAAGTCGTAATCAGACCCGAGCGAAGCAGAGGCCGTACTTTCATAAATCGGGTCTCGCTCGGATCTCAGGAAGCCCTGCACTGCTTCAGGCAGGAAATCGGATGGGAGGAAGAACTTCTTCAGCGCTCCTTTTCCCTTCGTGATCCCGGTCTTGTTCAAGATCGCTACCGTGCCTAGAATCCCGAACGTCACTAAACCACCATAGGAGACCTTCTTCACCATTGACGTGAATTTAACAGAGCTTTCTTTCGACGGCGACTGCGGTTTCCCAATTAAAAGTCTACTCCTCTCGCTCGGTAAATGTTCCATTTTTGATTATTTTTGATTAGTGTTATTACGTATACGTATATATATTTATTATATACGCGACGACGGTTTTCGTGGTACTCTCTCTAGCGCGCGCTTGTTCGTGTTCTATCAATGAGCGATGCGTGTTCTTCTTTATTAGGAGTGTAGAGAACCGCGTGCTAAGCTTTTGATCGCGTAATCCGTCCTCTTTGTTGTTTAAGAGGACACCTTTTGAAGGCGTTTTAGTGTTACGTTTTCTTTTACAACAGTGTTTTATGTTTAGTACCAAGAAACAGTGTGAATGTTGATTTGAATTTTTTCTGTACTACAATTGTATATGAACAAAAACTGGAAACGTTTAACATAGCGCGATCATTACATGCTTCAACCGTTCGTACGTCCTTGGTTGAAGGAAAGACCGAGCGATGGATACGTTTAACATAGCGTGATCACTACATGCTCCAACCGTTCGTACGTCCTTGGTTGAAGGAAAGACCGAGCGATGGATACGTTTAACATAGCGTGATCATTACATCCTTCTTCAACTGTTCGTACGTCTTTGGTTGAAGGAAAGACCAAGCGATGGCCCAACGCCTGGTTTGCGCGTGCACGAACGCTTTTTCGCGAATTTTCTTCGCGCGCGTTTTCCCTTCCCTCAACAGCTTCTTCGCTATTTTCAAAGTCGATTTTTTACCGACCATCGTCGTGAACCATCTGACTCTATTCCCATGATTATCGTTGAATTTAATTGATTCGTGGATCATTTTGGAGACGAATAGTTCTTCGCCTCCTTTGCAAGAGTTTTCTTGCGAAGTTCCTCCAAAGTTCGTTTTCGGGTTTAAGGATGATTTCCGCATCGTATCGAAGAACGGCGGGTTACATACGGTGAAATCGACGATCATCATCACTTTTGATGCGTCGTCGTTGTTCATCATCAAATCGATGTCTAAAATCGGTTGCTCTTCATCGTCATCATCATCCTTATCGTTATCTACTATTCCAATTTTGTCACTATTACTACTACTACTTCCTCCTTTTTGTCGCCTCGTATCGACTATCCTAATCTTTCTCTCGTTATTCTTTTTAAAATCGCTATTATTATGATCATCATCTTCTCCATCGTCAACAGAAAAAAACGTGCCGTTCTTAACTAAACAATTCTCTCTAGCGCTTTCAATAGCTACATCAGTGATATCTGTCCCGATCATTTCCCACTCTCTGTTTCTCGAAGTAAACAATAAAGGGAATATCGCCGAAGCGCCGGTTCCGATATCCACCCCTATTACCCTATCATCATCACCACGATCTCTCTTTTCTCCATCGTTCTCTAATAAACTCTCTACCCACTCACAATAGTTCCTGCGTTGCGTGAACCCTGGTATTAAGTGCCCTTTCGGCACGGACCAATCGCGCACTCCGCATTCGTCCTCTAACAGAACTTTACACAAATCATGCGTAGCTTCCCAGGACTTGAAATCGAATTTAACTCGCTCTTGCTCGCCTCGCCGATCATCATCACCATCATTATTACAATGTTTTGAGAAGTACGCGTACTTCTTCGCCAACGCTTTGAAATCCGGTCGTTTTTGTTTATTACCAGTGTTATCATTATTGCTCTTCATGTCTTCATCTTCTTCATCATCTTTTTTTCGTTTCATCGTACTCCAACGTAATAACGTAATATTTATTACATATTTTCACACCAGTACGGTAAGTACGTACCAGTACATGCAAACAATCTCTCTCTTTATCTCGCTCAACACACTGAACAAAGCGAAGAACAGAGAAGAAGAAGAAAATAGAAGGAATACTATTGATGGCGTATTTTTAGACCATGTTTTTTAGACCATGACCATGTTTTTTAGACCATGTTTTTTAGACCATGTTTTTTAGACCATGACCGTGTTTTTTAGACCATGACCATGTTTTTTAGACCATGTTTTTTAGACCATGTTTTTTAAACCTTCCCCTCTAAAAGACTAAAACACTCAAAACACAGACACACAAGCGGCAGTCGAAAATCTCTTTGCCCTGCTGCTGTGGACTTTTCAAAGTGCATCAGGCGCACCACGTTATATATACATATTAAAACGTACTGCGCGTAATTACATCGCGTGTAACGATAGGTACACATATTTCGATCGATAAAGCCATACCTTTCATACCAATACATATATAATTAGAGAGAGAACGAGGCGAACTCGTGTTCTCTGTAAAGGTTGATTGGATATATATATCAGAATTCAAATTCGCGCGATCAAAGTGTTTTTCATCGCGCGCATATCCACCCTAAAACAAGTCCAAGAATAACGAAGTAAGAAAGAGCAAAATGGCAGTTTTAGAGAGCAGCAGCGATGACGACGACGTTCCACTGGCAACGAGAGCGACGCAGAACGAACAGCAAAAGAAGAGTGCGAGTGAATACGCCCCTAATGGAGCTGCCGCTGCCGCTGCTGCTGAAGAAGTCGTCCTCGCGTCGGCGTACGCGAAACAGCGCGAACGGCCTCGGATGGATACTAGCGAAGCGCCGCGACAAGGAGTATCAGCGAGTAAGAGGAGTGAAGGCAGCGCGGCTGGTATTACTACTGCTACTGCTGGTACTGGTACTGGTACGAGTAGCGGTTTCGTGATCCCGAAAAGACCGAGAGCGGATTCGAGTTCGAGCGACGACGACAACGTTCCTTTGGCGCAACGCGCGAAAGTGGTCGAGCTCGAGCAGCAGCAGCAGCTGAAGAAGAAAACGATGACGACGACGACGACGACGACAAATAGTAATAATTATAATAATAATAATATCAAACAAGCTTTTACGCAAAAACCAGCAGCAGCGGCTCAAGATCAACTAGTTCGACCAATCCAGTCGAGACCGATGATGGTACCGCAAATCGCAAAAAACCCGTCGTCTACAGCAGTATTAGCGACAAAGACGACGACGACAATCACAACAGCGAAGGTTACTGCAAAGCAAACAACGAGATCTTTTGATTCTTCGGACGATGACGAGCCTTTGGCGCAGAAAAAGAAATCGTTAGAAGCGAAAAATGAGCGCACGAAAGAAGAGAAAGAAAAACGTCGACGGGAGAAAAAAGAAAAGAAGCGCTTGAAGAAGGAGAAAAAACGAGAGCAGAGACGAAGACGAGAATTGGAGAAATCTGGCGGTCGACATACGGTAAAACTGAATTCATCGTCGGGCGTGAAAAAGAAACGCGCATCAACGGGTGGTAGCGGCGGCGAAGGAGGTAACGGAAAAGGGTCGCAAATCATGTGGACGCAATTAGAACACGAAGGCGTCGTGTTTCCTCCACCGTACGACCCGCACGGCGTTCCGTTGACATACGATGGAAAAGACGTTTACCTCGAACCGCACGAAGAAGAAGTTGCAACTTTCTTCGCCGTCATGAAGGAGACAGACTACGCTTCTAAACCGGTTTTCCAAGAAAATTTCATGGACGGCTTCAAAAGAATCTTAAGGGGTGGGAAGAATGCGCACATCACCGACTTTGCAAAGTGCAACTTTCAAAAAATTTACGATTGGGACGCGAAAAGACGAGAAATAAACAAAGAGCGCACGAGCGCAGAAAAGAAACAAATTAAGGAAGATAAGGATAAGGCCGAAGAAAAGTACACGTGGGCGATCATGGACGGTAAACGCGAGCAAGTTGGTAATTTTAGAGTGGAACCGCCCGGATTGTTCCGAGGGCGAGGAGAACATCCAAAGATGGGTAAAATCAAAAGGCGCATACAAGCAGAAGATATCATCATCAACATCGGCAAAGATGCAAAGATTCCAGAACCTCCCGCGGGGCACAGATGGAAAGAAGTTCGACACGACCAAACTGTCACTTGGATGGCCGGTTGGAATGATTCCATCAACACGAAAGATTGGAAATACGTCCAATTCGGAGCGACATCGAGTGTGAAATCTGAATCTGATAAGCAAAAGTTTGAAAAAGCTCGAAACTTGCACAAGTTCATTGGAAAAATCCGCTTAGATTACCGAAAGAACATGCAATGTGATAAAGATGAAACGGCGCAGCTCGCTGTGACGACATATTTGGTCGATAAATTAGCCTTGCGGGCAGGTGGTGAGAAAGACGAAGACTTGGCCGATACCGTCGGTGTGACGACATTGCGTGTTGGACACTTGAAGTTCATGGGACCGGAAGAGAATCACCCTTACCCCAAAATTGAATTTGACTTTCTCGGTAAAGATTCAATTCGTTACCATCAAGAGCATGCCATCGAGCGCGTGGCTTATGATTGCATGAAAAAATTTTGCAAGGGGAAGAAAGAAGAACATGACGTGTTTGATCGAATCAATCCGTCTAAAGTTAACGAGCATTTGCAAACTCTTATGCCTGGATTAACAATCAAAGTCTTTCGTACGTACAACGCGTCTATTACGTTGTACCGGTTGTTGGAAGAAACAACGAAGCCAAAAGCAACCGTACCGATCATGAAGGCGACATACGACGAAGCGAATAAGGAAGTTGCAATTTTGTGTAATCACCAGAAAGGTGAGTCGAAGCAACACGCAGCCGGTATGGAAAAATTGGAACAAACTATAAAGAGTTTGGAAAAAGAATTGAAAGAATTGAAAAAAAAGGATAAAAAGGATAAAAAGATTCCAAATTTGAAACAAAAAATCGATAAAATGAACTTGCAAATGGAAACGAAAGAGTCTTTGAAGACTGTTTCTCTTGGAACGAGTAAAATAAACTATTTAGATCCAAGGATTACAATCGCTTGGTGTAAGAAGAACGAAGTTCCTCTACCAACCGTGTATACGAAAGCTTTGGTGCAAAAGTTCAACTGGGCGATGTGTGAAGAGCCAGATTACGTGTTTGCGGATCTGTCTTACAACATCGAAAGAGATAATCATTAAGCAAAAACTACTAATACTAAATAAAAATAATAATTTAAATAAAAAATAAGAAGAAAGAAATACTGACAAAAATTACTGGTACTATTTTGTGATGATGCGTTGTTTATATATATCAGATTCAATCGCGTTCGTTTATTTTTTACGATTCGAATCGTCACCGTAGTTATAATCTATCGCATAATCGATTAACATGCATTTTTACATCTTCAACGCACTCGATGAAGACAATGGATCGAGCGTTGTATTGAGAATGATTTCCTCGCCAATTCCTAAAATCGAAGCGAAAGCATTATCTGATGCTCCTTCACCAGTCCGTTCAATTTTTCGAAACGCGTTGACTAATTCTTTCGAGTGCACGGCTCCTGATAAAACTTCTTTTCCTCCGATGACAAAATTCGGAATTGAATGAATACCAAGACGTTGCAAAGCTTTTTTTGCAAGAACGATTTCTTTTTCGCCTTCGTCCGTCATCAAAAACGCTTTCGCATTCTCCAAATCTATGCCACCGATCGTTTTCGCGCAGTCTAATAAAAATAGCGAATCGTTAAGTTTCTTCCCATTCACGAAATGCTCTACGTTCAATTTATCGTATAATTGTTCAGACTTTGCACATCCATAATTCTTTGTTACCCATTGAACTAACCGATGAGATTTCATCGTATTCGACGCTTTTCGATCTAAATTAAAATGCTCGATCCCGACCTCTCTTCCTCGTTCTTTCAACATATGTCTATTCTTTTGCTCTTCGAACGCCTTCTTACCTCCCCATTTTCGTTCGAGCCTCGATCTGTTCGTTTCGAACCATTTCTCGTCTCTTGAATAGTCCGGTTCAAGAAAAAAAGGTACCCTAATCACGGCAAATTTCACCGGGTTCAGTTCATCAATCGGGTTCTTCGTCACGACGCTCATGGCGTTATACAAGTGACGTTTCCCGATGAAACCATTAGGTCACATCGTATCACTGATTAACTCGACCGTAATAACTTGATGTCTCTCTCGCCCTCGTTGTTCTCGTTGTTCTAGTGAACTACTACTACTACTACTATTTCTATGACTACGTACTACTTTTGTTGTTCCTACTCGTACTACTGTTGCTCTCGCGCTCCAGAGATTTTGCAACGTGGTCCGAGCATCAGTAGCCTTACGACGAGCTAACATAAAAACCACCATTGTTTGAGTGAACGGTGATAAAATCGAGAGCACGATAGAGATAATTATAACTTATTAGAGTTTTTTTTATTTACCGTCATCGACCGTTAAATGAGTATGACCTTCCGGTAAAGCGAATCCATCGACTGATTCGCTGAACCTTACGACGACTTTATCTGCCGCGATCTCGGCCGTTTTCACGCTCGAGAGCGCTTTAATTATCGCCCGAGCGACTTCTTTGCGAACCTCTTTCGTCCTGCACGCTTTCGGTAACCAGGCCACGTGTACGAAGGGCATTTTATTATTAAACTATTATTTATTATTATTATTGTATGTTTACTAAAAAGCACTTATTACGGTTTTAAAATGCGCTGCTGTTGTTACGTTTAGGGTTTCAGTAAGAAAACTATTCTATTTAGGGTATCAGTTTAGGGTTTCGGTGAGGATTTCAGTGTAGGGTATTTTTGTGGCCGTCATTAGTCGAGTAGAAAAGAAGAATTGGAAGAGAACTAAAACGATAATACATAAAAGAAAGAGAGAGAGAGATCAGAGACAGAGGTCAGTGAGAGAGGGGTTTCTAATCTTCACTGCTGCCGTTGCTATTATTACTACTACTATTAC
>Ga0115004_10002803_pt1 | contig 14308 bp, 15 predicted proteins | sample ArcticOcean_MG_C_10_FD_88737 | JGI IMG/M metagenome (GOLD analysis project Ga0115004, IMG submission 88737) | Marine microbial communities from western Arctic Ocean - ArcticOcean_MG_CB11_90 | ecosystem: Environmental > Aquatic > Marine > Oceanic | place: Arctic Ocean: Canada Basin | collected...
AAATTATAGCCCCAAATAAAGCAAATTACTGCTGCAAATGTGGTTAATCCTATTAGGAGTTCTTTACTGTAGTTCATTATATATAGTATATGGTTTTCAAAAATACAAATTATTTTAGGAGTTCAATAACTTCCGAAACACTGACTTTAGCATTATTATGCACGCCTACAATAAAACAATCTTTAAAACCCTGATTTACAAGTGCTTTTTGATGTGTTTTTACTGCTTCTAAATTACTGAAATTTCCACTACAATATTTATAACCGGATTTATCTTGTAAATAAAAAGGCTGTTCTAAGTCCTTTAATTTAGAGTCTGAGACTATAGAGTTCGCACTAAAAACTTGAACAGCTAAATAGGTTTCTAAAGTACTACTGTAAACATCACGACTTTCAAAAACTTCAATCTCTTTTTTACCATTCACTATATCATGCACCTCTTTAACATCTTTAATTACTCCTTCTTGCTCAGATTTATACTCTTTAAAAGCACGGTAAATAGCAGAAGCCATATACGTTTTTCCTTGTTCTGAGTTTAAAAAGTCTTCTTCTTTAGGATTGGTTAAAAAACCTAACTCCACTAAAACCGAAGGCATAGCCACACGAGAGGTTACGTAAAGAGGTTCTCTTTTTACACCTCTATCTCTACGATTTACGCGTTCTCGAAATTGGGTTTGAATTTTATCGGCTAATAAAAGACTGTTTTTTTCATACATTTTCTGATACAAGGAAACCTCAATTTGATACTCCGGACTTTTAATATCGAAGTTTCCGTAATTGAGTTTATCTTCTTCGGTAGCAATAACAGGGTTTTCTTTTATAGCTACTCTAGAGTGTTTTCCATGATTTACACCTACCACAAACGAAGAACAGCCTACAGCATCAGGACTTGTAAATGCATCGCAATGAATTGAAATAAACAGATCTGCTTTTTCGTTATTAGCAAGAGCTGTGCGTTCGTACAATTCAGGAAACACGTCTTTATCGCGGGTATAAATAACCTCAACTTCAGGCATATTTTCTTTTATATACGCGCCTACTTTCAAGGCTACATCTAGTGCAATATCCTTTTCTTTAAGCTTGTATCTACCTGTTCCTAAATTACCTGGATCTTTTCCTCCATGACCTGCATCGATGATCACTTTTTTAAGCGCCACATCGTAATTGGCTGAAAATAAATACGAGCAAACAGGAATAGAATAAAGGACAAGAAATATCGTTATGAATCGTTTTACCATCGAAACTTTTTGTTTTAGTTTTGCAGTATTCTTAAACAACAAAAATAAAAAGAAAATTCACTTTTGTCTACTAAGTCACTATATACTCTATTTTTAAGTTTAACAGTCCTGTGTTTACTGCCTTTTGGGCTGCATGCACAAGATGCTTTAGTAGACACAACAAGCAACAAAACGAACTTCTTAGCAGCTAAGGTTCAATATTTTGCGACAGACTCTAGTATAATATTACTTCAAGAAAAAAAAGTTTTACTGTATCATGAAGCACAAGTAAACTACGAAGACATAGAGCTCAAAGCTGAACATATTATTATAAATTGGAATGATAATACTGTTTATGCCATCGGTTTACCAGACAGTACTGGAACAATTGTAGGGGATCCGATTTTTACTGAAGGTGGGAAAAGATATGATTGTAAGAGTATACTGTACAACTTTACGACTAAAAAAGGAAAAATTAAAGGGATGAGGACCCAAGATGGAGATGGTTATATTCATGGGGATCAGCTAAAAAAGAACGACGACAACTCTATGTTTATAGAACATAGTAAATATACAACCTGTTCGGCAGACGAGCCTCATTTTTATATTGGTGCAAAAAAGTTAAAAATTATTCCAGGTAATAAAATTATTAGCGGACCTGCAAATTTAGTAATTGCGGATATCCCTACTCCACTGGTTGTTCCTTTTGGACTATTCCCAGTACAAAATAAACAGAGTTCTGGTTTTATAATGCCTAGTTATGGTTACTCCCCTGCCAGAGGATATAACTTTAGAAATGGGGGTTGGTATTTTGCGATGAATGATTATTTTGATTTAGCCTTGAGAGGAGATATATACACCTTAGGCTCATGGAAAATAAAAGCACAAAGTGCCTACAAAAAGAAATACGCTTATAGTGGAAACCTAAGTTTGAGTTATTCTAAGAATTTATTGGGCGAAGAAGGTTTAGCTGATTTTGAAGACAAAAGAGATTTCTATATAAAATGGTCACACAAACAAGATGGTAAAGCCCATCCCAACAGACGATTTAATGCGAATGTAAACGCTGGTTCGAGTACATTTAACCAATACAATGCGAACCAAAATAACGACTATTTAAAAAACACCTTAAGTTCAACCGTTTCTTATAGTTATTCGTGGCCAACAAAACCATTTAATTTCTCGGCAAATTTACGTCACAGTCAAAATACGCAAACTCATAAAGTAAGTTTAAGTCTTCCGGAATTAAATTTTGGCATCAACTCCTCCAATCCATTTAAAAGAAAAATCTCCTCGGGGAAACAAAAATGGTACGAAAAAATTAGAATGAGTTATACCGCAAATGCGAAAAACCAAATTGAAACAATCGATAGTTTACTGTTTAGAAACGAGACTTTAGATCAGATGAAATATGGTATAAAGCATAATATACCCATAAGTAGTTCTTTTAAAGTTTTTAAATATATTAATATAAGTCCATCCGCAAACTATAACGAACGTTGGTATTTTAACCGCATAGAAAAATCGTGGAATACAGACTCTTTGCATGTCGAAACAGATACTATAAACGGGATGAGAGCAGTTCGCGATTTCTCAACAAGTGTGAGTTTAAACACTAAAATATATGGACTCTATCAGTTTAAGTCTGAGAAAATAAAGGCTTTACGGCATGTATTAACACCGAGCTTATCCTTCTCTTACCGTCCAGATTTTAGCGAAGATAAATTCGGTTATTACGACTGGAGTATTGCCGATACCACAGGAAACCAGAACGATGTGTACTCCTACTTCCAAGAAGGGATTTACAATACAGCACCAAAGGGAAAGTCTGGAAATTTAAATTTTAGTCTTAATAATAATTTAGAACTAAAAGTAAAAACTCGAAACGACTCTATTGTAGAATATAAAAAGGTGGCAATTTTTAAGAGTTTAAGTCTTGGAGGTAATTATAATTTAGCAGCCGACTCATTTAACTTATCTAACATCACCTTTAGTGGGAGAACAGAGCTTTTCCCTAAAATGAATATTAAATTTAATGGGTCATTTAATCCTTATCAAATTAATGAAGAAGGTGCTAGAATAGAAAAGTTTGTTTGGAAAGATGACTATTCTTTAGGACGCTTAACAAATTTTAATTTTACAATAAATTGGAATTTAAAAAGTTCTGAAAAAACAAAGGAAACCGTAAAACCAAAAAACACTACGGAACAAGAATGGAGTATGATACAAGATAATCCAGGCGATTATGTTGATTTTAACATACCATGGAATGTAGGCTTAGACTATAGCTATATTTACAGTAAACCCACTCTTGAAAAAACCGTTCGACAGACTTTTAATGTAAACGGAAATGTACGACTTACAGAAAAATGGAAAATAGGTTTCCGCTCTGGATACGATTTCGATACGAAGAAAATCTCGTATAGCTCTATAGACGTTTATAGAGACTTACACTGCTGGGAAATGCGATTTAATTGGATCCCTTTTGGACCCAGACAAAGCTATAATCTGAGTATAAATGTAAAATCCTCGGTATTACAAGACTTAAAGCTCAATAAGCGCAAGAGTTTTTACGATTTTTAAATACTAAAAAAAATCTTTAAATTCAACCTGATTCTATCAGTTTCAATATGAAAAAAAATATAGCTATTCTTCGAGGAGGAAATTCCTCAGAAATTACCATTTCAATAAAAAGTGCTGCTTTAGTATACCAACATATCGACAGCGAATTGTACAATCCTTTTTTGGTTCATATAGAAGGTACAGATTGGTATGTGGTAGATGGAACGGAGAAGATAGCAATCGATAAAAACGATTTTTCTTTTCAATCGAAGAATTCAAAAACCAAATTTCAGGGTATTTTTATGGCAATCCATGGTACGCCTGGAGAAGATGGAATACTTCAAGCATATTTCGACTTATTAAACATCCCATACAACTGCAGCGGAACTTTTGAAGCATCACTTACTTTTAATAAAGCGATGTGTAATGCTTTATTAAAACAATTCGACATACCCTCTGCCAAAGCAGTACTACTAAATAAAAACGAAGACTTTAAGCTTACAGAAATAGAAGCCAAAATAGGTTTACCTTGTTTTGTAAAACCCAATAGAGGGGGTTCTAGTTTCGGGATTTCGAAAGTCACAGAAACTTCACAATTCGATAAAGCTATAAAAGAAGCCTTCGTACACGATAATCAAGTCATTATTGAGTCTTTTATAAACGGTACAGAAGTTACTTGTGGTGTGCTCCAAAAAGAAGGAAAACTCATAGCACTGCCACTTACAGAAATAACTACAGAAAACGACTTCTTCGATTACCAAGCTAAATACGAAGGTAAATCTGAGGAAATTACTCCAGCCAGAATTTCTACAGAAGAAAGAGATAAAGTACAAGCGATTAGTAAAACCATTTACCAGACCTTAAATTTAAAAGGCATGGTACGTATGGACTATATTATTGAAAATAAACAAGCTTTTTTAATTGAAGTAAATACCATTCCTGGTTTATCGGAAGAGAGCATCATTCCACAACAAGCCAAAGCTTATGGAATGGATTTAAAGGAACTCTTTAGTATATCGTTAGCAAACATGTTTAACAATGATTAAACCTAAGCAAACACATAGCAAGAAGGAACTTAGCCTGGAGGAATACATAAGTGGACTAGCTGAAGGAAATATCAGCATATTAGGTCGTGTAATAACCCTAGTAGAAAGTACGCGCTTAGACCACCAAAACCTAGCTCAAGATATTTTAGAACAGTGTATGCCCTCTACAGGAAAATCTGTTAGAATAGGTATTACAGGAGTTCCTGGAGTAGGAAAAAGCACCTTTATAGAAAGCTTTGGGAAGCACTTAACCTCACAGGGTAAAAAAGTCGCTGTATTGGCAATAGATCCTAGTAGCGAACAAGGTAGAGGTAGTATTTTGGGTGATAAAACACGAATGGAAGCCTTGAGTATAGATCCTTTGGCTTTTATTAGACCTTCGCCAAATGCTGGTTCCTTGGGTGGAGTAGCTAGAAAAACGAGAGAGAGCATATTGCTTTGTGAAGCTGCTGGATACGATGTAATTATAGTAGAAACGGTAGGAGTTGGACAATCGGAAACGGCAGTACACTCTATGGTAGATTTCTTTTTACTATTGATGCTCGCTGGAGCAGGCGATGAATTACAAGGTATAAAACGCGGTATCATGGAAATGGCAGACACCCTTTGCATCACCAAGGCAGATGGTGACAATATAAATAAGAGTAAGTCTGCAGTAGGAGATTATAAAAGAGCCATTCACCTCTTCCCTGCCAAAACAAATAATTGGATTCCAAAAGTACTCACCTGTTCGGCATACGAGAACACAGGGATTGAAGAAATTTGGGAGTCTATACATTCTTTTGTGAATCATTGCGTAACGAATAATACCTTTGAAGAAAATAGAAAAAAACAAGCTCAGTTTTGGTTACACGAAAGTATACAAGAACAACTGGGAATCTATTTCTATCAAAGACCAGAAGTAAAAAAATTAGTATCACAATTAGAAAAAGAAGTCCTTGAAGGAACATTAAGTCCTTTTGTCGCTGCTAATCAACTAATAGATTTATTTAAAAAATAATGGAGACACCTAACCAACTCGTTGAAGTACTGGATATAGCCATGGCTGGTTATCGGAAAGAAAATGAAGCTTTTGTAATTTCTATACTTTATAAAGAAGAGGAGATGCTACAAATCATAAACCAGAACATGACAGAGGAAACGAAGTCTGAAACTGGTGAATTCGGAATTGTACTTTCTATTTGTTTTGATACAGCTCAAGAAAAAGAGGTATACCACCGCTTTACACATTCTCACTTTAAATTCGACTCTACACCTGCTTTAGATACCACAGAAGAATTAGCTTCTTACTTTTTACCCCTAGCAAATAATTCAGAAAAATCGGCTAAGATTATTTGTAAACTACTCATTAAAGTTTACGAAATTAAAAGTACCCAGCATCTAGATTTTGAAATGTATGAAGTAGAAGCTTAAAGCTATAAGCTTATATTAGTTACATATAAATTAAAGTAATAGGTACAAACATACTCTGCCCTTCTTCTATCACAAATTTGCATTCGTTAAAAGTGGGTTCCGAGAGACCTATTACAGGGTTGTTAGAAAAACCAAAACCTTCTTGAGGTATTAAATTTAAAAATCCGCCCATTTCCATGCTACCACTTTCATCTTCATCGTGTAAAATACTAACAGCATATGTACCTGGTTCTATACTATCCAGCTCGAGTAACATATCGTCTGCAGAAATAGAAATTGCAGTATCCATATAATAAAGAGATTCGGAATTAAAAGTAGAAGAAGAATTGTAAATTGCTATTGCCAGTTCGCCTGAATGGTTTTCGAAATCATAAACCTCTAATACAATTTTAGTATTTAAAAGTAAACTGTCTATTACAGTTGGATTGTCACCATCATCACAATCTTTGGTACAACTAGAAAAACTCAACACTAATAAACTTAAGATTAAAAGTAATTTTTGATTCATTTCATTTATTGTTTTAGGGGCTTGAAAAGCAAATATAATTTTTTAAATTTAATTTATGAATAAACTCATTTTCATTCTCGTAATCTCATTTATTTTTGAGTGTAAAGCACAAATAGCAGACTCTGTTATAGTAGATGGAGAAGCCATTGCGGTACAACTACTTAATGAAATCACTTTAGTTCCTCTACATTTAAATTCATCTGAAAAAATTAAATTTTACAGACTACGTAGAAAAGTACATAAGGTATATCCATTCGCATTAGCGGCTAAAAAACAACTATTAGAGCTCGAAGATGACTTGAATTACACTGAAACCAGAAGACAAAAAAGAAGAATTGGTAAACTTCACGATAAGTGGATACAAGAACATTTTACTTCTGAGATTAAAAAACTAACTCGATCTGAAGGAAGGATTTTAATTAAACTGATTCATAGAGAAACCGGAAATACAGCTTACGATTTGGTTCGCAATTATAGGAATGGTTTAACGGCATTACTCTGGCAAAAACTAGCAAAGTATTTCGATGGGGATTTAAAGGCCACTTACGAGCACGAAAGTATTACTGAAGATGAATGGATAGAGCACATACTCTGGGATATGAAAAGGACGGATTCTACTCTAAGAAAGAATCAATAAGTCCAGAGGTGAGTGTGGTTGCACTTACCTCAAAATCAAACCAATCTTGCAAAGGGACTTCAAAGCCTACACCATTTAAATAATTATTTAAAGCCAAGTTTAATCCTTCTCTATAGTCAGTATGATTAGCCCCTTGCTCATCTATATGAGTTAGATCGTTTTGTGCAAAACCTTCAAATTTAGGGCCTGTAATTTTTATTCCAAAACTCTCAGGGTCATGTCCAATAGGACTGTGAATAGTGCATGTAAACTGATGCCAAAAAGCAGATTGTATACAATTGGTTTCAAACAATTGTCTAACGACCTCTAGTGAGTCAATCGTTTCCTGTTCTGTTTCTGTGGGGAAGCCATACATTAAATAGGCATGTACCATTATATTTTGATCGGAGAAAGCTTTTGTTACACGCGCTACTTGAGCAATATCAACTCCCTTTTTCATTTTTGTGAGCAATCTATCGGAGGCAACTTCTAAACCACCCGTAACGGCAATACATCCCGATTTTGCTAAAAGACTACAGAGCTCAGCAGTAAAGGTTTTCTCAAAACGAATATTTGTCCACCAAGTAATATATACTTTGCGTTCAATTAATTTCTCAGCCATTAAACGTAGCATTTTTGGCGGTGCAGCTTCATCTACAAAGTGGAAACCGGTAGTCCCAGTTTCGGCAACTAGTTGTTCAATTTTTGAAACTAAATCGTCTGCAGTGGTATTTTGATAATTCCCTATATAATCGAGCGAAACATCACAAAAAGAACATTGTTTCCAGTAACAACCGTGAGAAATGGTTAGTTTATTCCATCGACCATCGCTCCACAATCGGTGCATAGGATTCATCACATCTAAAAAAGACAAATACTTCTCTAGATTTAAGCCTTTATAAGTGGGTGCAGGTAAGTTTTTATGGTGAAAAATAGTGTTCGGGATCTTATTGATATAAACTACTTTTTCATCCTCTAGAATAAAGGTTCTTTCAAGTTCCGATTTATCAATTTTACCAGATAGGTATTCTGTAATTTTTAAAAGAGGCCCCTCACCATCGTCTAAACAAATAAAATCTACAAACTTAAATATTCGAGGATCTGTAAGAGAACGCAATTCGGTATTACAGTAACCTCCACCAAAAGCAATTTTAATTTTTTTAAATCTTTTCTTTATAAACTGAGCACAGCGTAGGGCTGCAAATAAATTACCTGGAAAGGGAATGCTAAAACAAACTAAATCTGGTTCGTGTTCATCTAATTTACCCATTAATAAAAGCAATAATAATTGCTCTATAGAAGTCACATTGTACTTTAAATATTCTTCAATTTGATCAAAATTACTCGCTGAAGTAGCAATTTGCTCTGCATAGCGTGTAAAGGAGAAAAACTCATCCACATTAGCTCTTATAAAATCGCCCAATTCCTCAACAAACAGCGTTGCCATATGTTTTGCCTTATCCAATACTCCTAAGTTCCCGAAAGCATAGTCTAAATCATCAGAGGCTAACTTTTCAACTCTATGAGATACAGGTAAAAAACCCTTGTGAAGAATTTGGTAAGCAGCCGTAACTTCCTGTTTTTTCAAATACGAAATAACAAAGTCCACCTTGTTTATATAATCTTCCTTTTGCTGGGCAACCAATGGAAAATCGAAACTTTGATTTTGGGCAGCCTCCTCAAAAACACGATTTATAAAATCCTTCGTAAAAACTTTTAGAAACAAGTCGATACTCAAGTCACATTGGCTCGTAGGAATCCCTTTACTATCAAGAAATCCTTTTAAATACGCCGTTGCTGGATACGGTGTGTTTAATTGGGTAAAAGGAGGTGTTATTAAAAGTGTTTTTATTGACATTTGCTAAAGATACTAAACCTTATAAGGTACTAATGAAACTAAATAAACGGAAGACTAAATGCTTATTTTTCTAAAATAGTTTTGATGTTTGGCTTGAAATAATTCTCCCCTTTTAATATTTTCCCATCTTCTCTAAATATTGGATTTCCAGCAGCATCTAATTTAGACATATTAGATTTTTGTATTTCCTCAAAAACCTCTTCAATTTTATGCTGAAGGCCATGTTTTAAAATAGTACCACAAAGAATATACAATTGATCTCCTAGTGCATCTGCAATTTCAACAAGATCATCATTTTCACAGGCTTCTAAATATTCGTCATTTTCTTCCTTCATTAAGTTATAGCGAAGTGAATAAGTCGACTTCCCAACTTTAGAGATAGGCGCTAGCTCATTTCCAATTTGGAATACATCGTGAAATTTTGCTACGTGGTTAATTTGTTTTTTCATTTGCTTTACGTCTTAAATGACGAATATTTAGTTATTTTTGGTGGCGTAAAGAAACAAAATACCTCTAGCATGAAAAAACTTATTTTAATAGCAGCCTTAACAATTGTAAACCTAAGTATTACAAAGGCTCAAAGTCAATTAAACATCAACCTTGCTGAAAGTACAGTTGAATGGATAGGCGAAAAAGTAACCGGTTCTCACACTGGGAATATTGCACTTAAAAGTGCTCATTTTATAATGGGTAAAGAACATATTGAAGGTGGCGTATTTGTAATGGACATGAATAGTATTAAATGTACCGATATTGAAAGTCCTGAATACGCGACCAAATTAGAAGACCATTTAAAAGACAATGACTTTTTCGGAATAGATAGCTTCCCAACAGCCAATTTTTCTTTTGCAAAAGTAATTTTTGATGGAACTTCTTATCTTATTACAGGTAAAATGAACATCAAAGGAATGAGTCAAGAAATTACTTTCCCAGCACAATTCCACACCGAAAATGGGATATTAATTGCAGATGCTGTAGTGAAAATTGACCGTACAAAACACGATATTAAATATGGTTCTGGAGCCTTTTTTGATGGCTTAGGTGACCGTATGATATTAGATGACTTTACTTTAAATATTCATTTAGTAACTGAGTAATATGGAAAACATCACTCAAGGTCACTGGATATTTGCGGCTATTTTTGCCTTAGTTTTTATTATAGGTATTGCAGCCGCTTATATAAAAGACGCTAAAATTCATAAAATCCATTATAAGGGATTTTATGTTTTTTTTGCGGCACTTATAATTTTCATTTTTTTACTTTTTGTATTTAAAGACTTCTTACGTTGAAAACAATATTCAAGGTACTTCTTAGCCTAATTCTACTCTTACTACTTTCAAACTTATTTTTAAAAGGCAATGCAACTGTACAGCGTAGTATAGAAATTGAGCGCCCTTTAAACCAAGTTTTCATGAAGGTGGCGAATGTTTCCGAATGGGCGAAATGGGATCCTTGGTGTACTTCAGATTCTACCATTAGCAATACTTTTCCTGGAGCTATTTATGGACTTAATGCCCAAAGAACTTGGACTTCAGAAGAGTCAGGTGTTGGTCGCATGACCATAAAAGCAATAGAACTAAACAAGCAAATTGATTTCGATTTACAGTTTTCAGAACCCTTTGAGTCCGAAGCAAAAGTGATCTTTACGTTTGAGCAGATTCAAGGAAAAACAAAAGTTACTTGGGCTATGACTCAAGAGTTCTCTTACTTTTTTAGAGTCTTTGGTTTACTAGCCGATAAAATGATTGGGCCGGATTTTGAACGAGGCTTACAAAACTTAAAATCAATTACTGAGACTTCAAGAGAGGCATTTCATATTCTGATGTTCGACAAGGCAGAATTTTATGTGTATAGCAAAAGAGAAAATTGTGCTACTGCAGAAATAGGCACCACCCTAGAGGCTGCATACGGTTATTTAATAGATAAAATGGCAGAAGATGAAATAAGCATTTTTGGCAAACCTATTTGTATTTACCACTCCTATACAGATACCGAGGTAGAACTGGAAGCTGCAATACCTGTACATCAAATTACAAAGCCTAGCGAATACACAAAAACGATTCCTGCTGCCACTGTACTTAAAGCTACCTATGTGGGTGCTTACGATAAAACACAAGCAGCATACGATGCATTGGATACATTTGCTGCGAAAAACGAATTAAGTATTAGTGACGGTCATTACCAAATTTTCATCACAGATCCAGGTACAGTTACAGACCCTAACAAATGGGTAACCGAAATCTATTATTCTGTAGAATACTAGCTTATATTCTCAATGCACATAGCTTGTAAAATCCTTTGATTTACAAAACTCTAAAAAATAAAAAAAGGCTGAATAGTATTTAACTATTCAGCCTTTTTTTGAATCTATAAGGAGTGAAAACTTCTTGCTAAATTATTTGTTTTTATTCTTCACAGGAATGTGAATAATTTGTTTGGTTTCGAAAAAGTCTTCTTCAAAATAGTTAGTCAGACTAAGCACTGTTTTTCTGTTTCCCCATGTAGCTAATTCCGCACTCAAGTCGCCACCTTTAAGAGCGATAACTCCATTATCAATTTCGTGCTTATTTATTTTAGAGTACTTCTTACGAGTCCATTTAACAAGATCCATCATTGGAGCTACAGCACGAGTAATTACAAAATCGAAGGTATCCTCTACTTTCTCAGCACGCATATGATGGGCTTGTATATTTTGCAAGCCTATAGCTGTAGAAATTTCTTGTACTACTTTTATTTTCTTCCCTATAGAATCTATCAATGTAAAAGACACTTCTGGGAAAAGTATTGCTAAAGGAATACCCGGAAATCCACCACCACAGCCTAAGTCCATTAATTTGGCTCCTTTTTTAAAGCTTATAAACTTTGCAATAGAAAGAGAGTGTAAAACATGGCGTTCGTACAAAAAGGCTACATCCTTGCGAGAAATAACATTTATTTGGGCATTCCATTCCTCGTAGAGTGGTTTTAACTGAGAAAACTGCTCTTTCTGAAGATCAGTAAGTTCAGGAAAGTACTTTTCTATCAATGCTATATCAGAATTCATTCTCTTGTGGTTTCAATATTTCTACTAATAAATCTCTAGCTCTAAACAGTTTTGCTTTTACAGAACCTAAGGGCATATTTAATTTTGCTGCTATCTCGGCATAAGATAATTCATCGAGGTATCTCATAATTATAAGCTCTCTATAATGGGGCTTAAGTTGATGAACCAAACTCGCAATATGTTTATTTTTTTGCTTCTGAATTAAATTTCGTTCCGGATCTAAACCATTATCTATGATATCCATCGTACTACCTTCCTCCTCTTTATCGAGGTCTATAGAAATAGTTTTTTGTTCTTTTTTTCTAAAAAAGTCAATCAATGTATTGGTAGCAATGGTATTTATCCAGGTACTAAAAGCAAAAGAACTATTATAGGTTTTTAATTTATCGAATGCCTTACTAAAAGTAGCGATCGATAAATCCTCTATATCTTCTTTGCTTTGCAATTTTAAGGAAAATGATTTTTCTACTGTAGCCCAATACAAAGTCATGAGTTCAGAATAAGCTTTCTGATCTCCTTGAATAGCCCTTTTTACTAGGGCTATATCGCGTTCCTTATTATTTTTTGTTTGGCTCAATAGAATTTTCTAGATGTAGTAAATAAGTATGTTAAATAATATACAGCTGCAAAAATACTATTAATAGATAAACTGCTCTATAAATATCGGTAATAGATGTACAAACAAGACAATTCAATTATATTTGCTCAAAATTTGTGTAGATGAAATTCACTTTAAAGAAAACAGACCCGCAGTCGCAAGCGAGAGCTGGAGTTATAGAAACTGATCACGGAATAATAGAAACGCCCATTTTTATGCCCGTAGGTACTGCAGGTACTGTAAAAGGCGTGCATCAGCATGAAATAGAAAATGATATAAAAGCACATATTATTTTAGGGAATACCTACCATTTGTATTTACGTCCTAAAATGGACGTGATCGAAGCTGCCGGTGGATTACATAAATTTATGAACTGGGAAAAACCAATCCTTACCGATAGTGGTGGATTTCAGGTGTACTCTCTTTCAGGAAGAAGAAAAATAACGGAAGAAGGAGTGCGTTTTAAATCGCATATCGATGGTTCTTACCACTTCTTTAGTCCAGAATATGCCATGGATGTACAACGTACTATTGGGGCCGATATAATCATGGCTTTCGATGAGTGTACACCATACCCTTGCGACTATCACTACGCTAAGCGTTCTATGAAAATGACACATAGATGGTTAAAAAGATGTTGTGAGCATTTCGATAGCACTCCAGACAAATACGGATTTAAACAAACTCTATTCCCTATTGTTCAGGGATCTACTTATACCGATCTTAGAAAAGAGTCTGCCGAAGCAATTGCCTCTTTCGGAAGAGAAGGAAATGCTATTGGTGGATTATCTGTAGGGGAACCAGCGGATGAGATGTACGCAATGACAGAAATTGTAACTGCAGTACTTCCAAAAGACAAACCTCGCTATTTAATGGGCGTTGGAACTCCATCGAATATTCTAGAAAATATTGCCTTAGGAATTGATATGTTCGACTGTGTAATGCCTACTCGTAATGCACGTAATGGGATGTTGTTTACCAGTGAAGGAACCATCAATATAAAGAACCAGAAATGGCGAACAGACTTCTCTCCTATAGACCCTAATGGAGAATCGTATGTAGACAGTGCATACACTAAAGCGTATTTGCGTCATTTATTTGCAGCTAATGAATTGTTAGGAAAACAAATTGCTACCCTACACAATTTAGGTTTCTATTTATGGTTAGTAAAAGAAGCTAGAAGAAGAATTTTAGACGGTACTTTTTACGATTGGAAAGAAATGATGGTTAAAAAATTGAGTCTTCGTTTATAATTGAAAAAGCTCGACAGATACATACTAAAACAGTTCTTAGGAACTTTTACTTTTACACTGGTACTCATATTATTGATATCAGTGGTATTTGATGTGTCCGAAAAAATTGACGATTTCTATAGAAGAGAGGCTCCATTAGACGCCATATTAAGCGATTATTATTTTAATTTCATTATTCATTATGGCTTACTCTT
>Ga0115004_10002804_pt1 | contig 14306 bp, 9 predicted proteins | sample ArcticOcean_MG_C_10_FD_88737 | JGI IMG/M metagenome (GOLD analysis project Ga0115004, IMG submission 88737) | Marine microbial communities from western Arctic Ocean - ArcticOcean_MG_CB11_90 | ecosystem: Environmental > Aquatic > Marine > Oceanic | place: Arctic Ocean: Canada Basin | collected...
GATCAGTATCTAATTATATCCAATCAGGATACTATATCCAATTCGTGATTGGAAACAGAGAGAGGGGATTAAATCGAGCGAATAAAAGTAAATAAATAAGAACGCGCGCTCTCTCGCTTCTCTAGCTCGCTCCTTTCGTCCTAGTCCTAACTCGTTCTTACCGATTTCATACAATTAATTTATGACTTGGACGAATTCGTTATCAATTTGTCCATAATACTACTATTAATGTCACTTTTTGTCCAAATCAATTATCTTCAATTATTCATTAAATAATAATAATAATAATAATAATAACATATCGATGCTTAAAAAAGCTGTAGCGAGTGCGCTTTTAACGAGCGATAAAAGTAGTAGTAGTAGTAGTAAAAGTGATAAGAGATTTCGTAGGCGAGTCTGCTGCAGAGTGCGCGAAGCCGGTACTGATACTACTACTACGAGTGATGGTGTTTCCAATGCTTTGACGGCAGAATTGGAAGCATTGGAAGCAGAAGAAGAAGAAGAAGAGAAAGAGAATGATCTGGAGGATGAATACGTGGAAGAAGAAGTCGAGGTTGAATATACTGCGTACGATCACGCGATCGATTTCATGAACGAGGTGAAAACGAAAAGGCAAGATGTATGCCAGAGCTGTTTTCGAGAGAACGATGATGATTTCGCGGTCAGTCGTCGTCGTCGTCGGGATGTTGATGAGGGAGAAACGCGTCGTAGTAGTTCCGTAGCGAATTTTAGAGAGAGATCTTGCTATGGTGTTTATGGTGAGAACTACGTTAAGAGCGAAATCGTAAGCGTCGCTATCGCTATCGCGTTTGCGTTTGTGGCGAAACGAGTACGAACGGAAAAGGAACGGAGAGAGAATTGGGGAACGAACGAAACATGGACCGTTAATAGAATGTTTGAAGAGCTGAAAATGATCGATTGTGAAGGTGATCGGAATGAAAAACAAAAACAAACGATGAGAGCGTATGACGAGGAAGATTTGAGAAGAGATTTAGAAAAGAAAGAGATCGTTTTGAACGAACGACGCTCGAAAGAGCTCGAGAGAAGAAAGATTAGAGACGAAAACGAACGATTAAGAGAACAAGAAGAACAAAGAGAGCGAGAGAGATTAGTAGAAATTGAACGCAGAAAAGAGGAAGAAGAGGAGAGAAAACGAGAGCTCGTAAGAGCCGAGTTTCGATTGAAACAATTGGAAGAACAAGAGCGGTTGAAAAAACGCGAAGAGGAAGAACAAATGAGGAAAAAACGGGAACTCGATGAAGATGTTAGAAAAAGGGAAGAAAAAATGCGCATAGAACGCGAAAGAGTAGAAGCCGAACGAGAAAGAAGAATGAAAATCGCCGAAGAGAGATTAGAAAAGACTTTTGAAGTCGAAGCGAAAATAAAAGTCGAAGCGAGAAGGAAAAACGGCAAATGCGAGGTCACGGCGCAGTGCTCGATTGAGTTTTCAAACCAGTGCGAGGTTTCTGAAACGCATGAAAACACTGAATACGCGCGTTTGCAAATGTCCTGGGCATCGAAACTTTCCGCAGATGCCATGAAGGCGTATAAAAGCGACGATATTTTGAAAAAAATGATGGGCGAAGGCATATTAGCGAGAAATCCAACCTTTAACGCGTTAGAGTTTGAACATTGGATGAAGATTATTCGAGTTAGATTAGATAGAGAAATAAGAACGACTGGTTTGAGAGCCATTGCTGGATTAGAGGCGAATAAATTGACCAAGAATGATAGTTTTATCGAGCGCGAAGTGATATTTAAAAGAGCTTTGTTGCCGACCTCTGATCCGCAGTGCGTCGAAAATAGAATTCAAAACGCGATTCGTTTATTGGTCGACCAAGTTGAAGAAAAGAAGAAGGAAACAGAAAGCATGAAAGATGATTTAGAAACAACTATGTTTGGATACGACAATAATAGTATTTCAAATTCTGGTATAGGCGGCTCGCCAGACGAAGAGTTAGATCCGAGGAAAAGCCCAATGGCAATCATGTCTCGTATTTGCGAACACGAGCTCGCGCAGATGCATGGACTCGATCCATCTTTAGTTTTTCCAGCGGAAACTGATGGTTTAACAACGCAATTGAACGGACGTGTATTATCTGGTATACTCACAGCATCACACTTTGTGAAAGTGTTACGTTTGGTGACGAAAGATTCGAAACCGGAAGTTTTAAAGCGCGGGATCCAAATCGCAGCCGCGCTCGTCGGCCGATGCGCAAATGACGAAGGAAACTGGAGAGCTATGTATTTGGACGGTTTTCGTGGAGACGCCTTGGAAGCTGGCGCTTTGATGGCTAAAGAAGTCATCCCTGAGGAAGAAAACGACATCGTGTTGAGTAATATTTTTAGCGCTCTCGAAGCGATGGAAAAAGTAAAGAATAGAAGACCAGAAGAACAAGGCGAAAAGATTGATCAAGAAGTTTTGAGAAAAATGAAAGCTCGCAGACGCATGAACTCTGTACCAATTACAGAACGCCTATTTGCAACTCGAAACGCGGCCATTCAATTAGCTGGAAGTGGTTCCGTCGAACAAGGCCGCGCAATGTTAGAAGAAGCATACGCTTTAAGAATCAACCACGTGGAAAAACGAAGAAAAGAGTTGGGCCTGAAATCGAACGAAGAACGCTTTGGTATTCCCGAGACTTTGCCCGAACTGAAAGCGTTATTGTTTGTCTTGGAATACGGCGGTAGTGCTTGGGAAGTAGATAAACGAGGCGTGCAAAAGCAAATCTTAAAAGCAGTATACGAATCGTGCGTGAACGGTACCATGAAGAAAGATTCCGAACGAGCGTTGGCGACTTTTTCAGCAATTCGTAAGTATTTTTTTACTACTACCGCTATCGACGCTAAAGATAGCGATCTTTATTTAACTAATGAATGGGAGAACAACTTATTAAAAGAACAACAACAACAACAACAACAACAACAACAAAGGATGGACGACGACACAAACGTTGAAGATTTCGTTAAAAAGTACTATCCGAACAGTCTATCCGATGCGCTCGATTTCGCGGTTTCACTCAATGACGCTGAAATAGAGGCTCGCAGGAAAATCTAGTATAACATAGGTAATATAATATATAACGTTACATCATCGAACTCAACATCTTAAGCGTTAAACGTTTATTCCCTCGCTCTATATCCTCTTCCGCTAGCGTTCGAACGTTCGACCACTCGAAATCGTCTTTCGCGTAATGCATCCTCACGGTCATTATCCTCTGCGCCAAAGATTGATCGTGTTCACTTAACTTCTCGAGCCATTCCTCCGTATTACTGGTCTTGATTGCATTCTTTTCTAGATAGTCTAGTAAAAATTCGTACTGATTTTTTACCCTTCTCACTTCTCTTTGCCCATCTGATGACTCCTCTGCATCGTCTTTCGTTTCTATTGAAATCTTACAATTAATACTCTCTAATTGCCCAACGACGACCCACGCGGCGGTATACGTCAGTAATTGATGTAAAACATCCGCAGCTTTTCTCTCCGGTGATTTTATTCCCCCAAAAGCCTCGGCTGGAACGTATACTTGCGGTGCATCGTTCTTCCCATCTGCGGCACCGACCATCTTCATCATCTTCTCCATCGCGCTCTTTCGCTCTTTTTGGAATCTATTACTGATTAGCTCGTTCTTTCTACCGCGCGAATGAGCGCGAGAGGAAGAATTAGTCATTTTCGGCGCTGGCGTCGTCGCGATCATCATCATCATCATCGTTATTTCATCGCGATGGGTATTCCCTAAATAATAACGAATAACTCTGTCTTTTCCTACATTTCTATTATTTTTATAAAAAAAAGTTTGACCGAAAAAACGCATATATTTTTAATACTAATAATAATTAAGTTTGCAAATAAAAACGCGCGCCGCGGATCAGATTTAAGATGACGAAATGGTCAACGAAGACGATCGATGGTCGATGCCGGGGCTCGATCGATGGCGCCATAGCGCACCAACTGTTCGAAGAAGAAGATATACATAAAGCCGCGAGGTGCGGAGATCTTCGCGAGCTCGAACGACTGATCGACGAAACTAAAGACGTGGATGTGCTGGACAAGGCTGGGAGAACGGCTCTACATTTCGCGGCCGGGTTCGGGAGAGTTGCGTGTACGAGGTTATTGTTAAAGCGCGGGGCGAGGTTAGAGGTGAGAGATGTTTGGAGTAAGGCTCCAGTAGATTTCGCTTTACAGGCGAAGCAGTTCGAGACGGTTAAGTTGATGAGAATTGAAGCGATTGAAAGGAATTTGGATATCGGAGCGAGAGGTATAGAGCGTTACGTTGTATTGTTTAGTACGCATATTAATTGATTATTTATATATATATAGGGACAGTTTCTCCTTTGAGAACGATGCATGAATATTGTTACGATTTAACTACTGAAGAAGTGGAAGAATTGATGCAGAAGCATCGAGAAGAAGCGATGGCGGATTATGAGCGAATGAATGAGGAAGAAAAGAAGTCGCTCGTCGGGGGACGAGACCCGCGAGAACCGATTCTGTTTTAAACTTTTACCTACTCATATATATATATAATATTACATACTAGTAATATTAATTTACTCCACTACAAAGGAACTTCAGTAAAATCGCCTTCCTCCTCCTCTCTTCTATCGATGTCATCATTCGCGTCTTCAAAATTTGGTTGCTGCGGCGGAGCGTTATTATTATACCCGTTATAATTCGCACTTTGCGTGTTGTTTTCATTGTTATTATTATTATTATAAACACCTTGACCTCTTGGAGGTGTGGGCAAATGAAAATCGTGAAAAAATGCAGAGATATCGGCTGGAGCTACACCAGCGGGTGCTAATGGAATGCCGCCATCTTCTTCCTCTTCATCTGCTTCGGCGTTGCTCTCATCGATAGCGCTACTGGTATTTTCATCAATATACGGAGAATCGGGCGCGTCTGGAAAGTCAAGATCGCCCAGAATGTAATTTGATTTCTTTTGAGGACTTTGAATCGGAGTAGTTTGTTCTTCTCCTTCCTCTCGTTTATAAGCTTCTTTTTCCACCATAAAAGCATCATCACCGCCGTTAATAATTTCCTCATTAACAGTGGTCGCTTGAGCGAACAATCTGTTCAATTCTTCGTCTTCTTCTGCTTCGAGCTCTTCAAGTATTGCATCGACGTCTGCACCAGCTTCGGCTAATTTTTCTTTCAATTTATCGCACGCCCGTTCGCTTTGACCTAAACACATCAATAAATCGTTCATCTCTTCCTCAAAATACTTCGTTGCTTCGTCGTATCCTTGCTGATACCCTTTTGCTTCAGCTTCTTTTATCAACTCTGATAAATCGTGTTCGCTCTGTAATTGATCGACTTTGAGCTTTAATTCTGCAAGCTCTCTCTCTGCTTGCTCTAATTCACTCGCTATGTCTGCGTTCTTCAACTTGAGATTCTCATTCTCGTTCTTCGCGGCATCAATTTCAACATTTTTATCGCTAATTGCAACTTCAGCGTTTGCGAGTTTAGCAGCTATATCGTCGTAAACCTCGCGTTCGATCCAACCAGTCGTATCGTACTCGTACTCTTCTACTCCTTCTTCGTAAACCACGGCGGCTCCTTCTTCTACTAAAAATTCTTCCTCGGCGCCATCGCCGGCGAAATACCACGCCCCAGATGCTTCATCTAGCACCCATCCAGGATAATCATCCGGATTGAATGGCGGTGCATCTTGACCATCGTCGCCATCGTCATCTTCTGTTTCGTCATCGTCGTTAGTTGCATCATCTTTTGGGACCGGATTTGGTGGCATTTCAACATTGCCGTAATCGTAATCATTGCCGCTGAAAGCACCGACGCTTTGAGTACCATCTTCGCCAATGCGAGGTGAGCGCGGAGCAAAATCATACCCATCGTTGTAATTCTTTGGAGCTTCTATCTGAGGAGGACGCAAGTAATCGTCATCGCCATCGTACTCAATCTCATCTGCAGCTAATATCGTGTTGTTGTTTGTTTCTTCTTCTACGAATAAATTTTGTTGTGGATGATCATGACCAGTCGTAGTCTGTGGTGGTTGTGGTGGTGGTGCTGGAAAGTTGTCTTGTTGCGCATCATATTGATCGTACATTGTATTTGGCGGTTCATGTTCGTATTGTTGTTCTTTTTCGTGTTCGTGTTCGTATTCGTATTGTTGATATTGCTCTTGATGATGTTGTTGATCAAACGTGGGCGGGTATTGTTGTTGTTGATATTGATCGTTAGCGTAAGCATCGAATTGGCTCGTCGATTCGTGTTCACCGATAGATCTCGCAGATGGAGGTTGCGAAGATACATGTTGTTGTTGTTGCTGCTGATGCATCTGCTGCTGCAGTTGCTGCTCGATGAGATTCCCCCACTGGTCGTACATTTGTTGGTGCTGCGGCGGCTCATCATCATATAGTTGTTGTTGTTGTTGTTCGCTATTTACTATTCCATCTTGTTGATATTCTTTTTGATCGCTTTGATATTGATGTTGTTGGTCTTCATTGAAATGTTGTTGTTGTTGCTGCTGATAATTTTGTTGCTCTTGAGGAAGCATTTCATCTTCCTCTGGCACCGACGGACTTCCCTGCTGAAACTGATTGAGGTGCTGAGAATGTCTGTTTGAATTATTACTAGGAGAATCATCCCGCTTCATGGGTGAGAGGACTTGCTGGTTATCCACGTAATGCGGCGATTCGCTTTCTATCTTGTCCCGCTTCGATTCATTTCCTTCATCAGCGGCGCTCGGCCCTGGTACGAAAAACTTTTGCGGCTTGACCACCGCAATTGGAGGCGGTAAAAACGCCGCTATATCTGCCGCGCTTCCAGATAAAGTACTAATACCGTCACCACTTTCCGAGACACCGGTTGGGTTAAAAACATCAACATATCTACTTCTCACATCGCTCTGTCTCGTAACGAAAATACTTGCTCTTGGTGGCATTCCCAAAGGCGCGTTATTCAAAGAAGAAGCGCTACTACTCGTACTCGCTTCCGCTGCATTTGTTGTGTTTAATCCTCCTCCTCCTAATTGTTGTTGTTGTTGTTCAAAATTTCTACCATAATCGTCGTTGCTACTCATGTTGTTACTATTACCACTATCCGTATTATTATTATGATATTGCATCATCATTGCCGGTTGTTGTTGTTGTTGTTGTTGTTGTTGTCGTTGCGAAAAGTCGCCTACGGTTCCATTCGCATTAAACTGATTAGTATCGCCATCCCGAAACACGTGTTGTTGTTGTTGTTGTTGTAATGGTTGTTGTGATTGTTGCGGTATCTGCATACTACTACCATTACCATTATTACTATTATTAATCATCATCGGCGGTGGCGCTAACTGCGTCTGTTGTCTCGCCAGTTCTTTCCCTTTCGGGTTCGACCCATCGACCCAGGCCTTTAAGCTCTCGTCGTAATAAAATTCAGAGTTATTCCCGAGCTTCGCTTTCGTTACTTTCTTCCTCGGTTCTCCCTGTTACATAGCAGTAGAATGATAATAATAATAATAATAACATCGATGAGTACGATTAATTAATAATCTCGATTACTAACATCAATTCTTCTTCTTCTATTAAACAAGCGCGTGAAAACAAAACCGAAATCGAAAATCAAACGTCCAAAATCCAAAACGAACGTCCTTTTCTTAAAATAAAAACGAACGCTTGATCGGAATGAAAGACATGAAAAGACTACTTACGCCTCCAAAGAGACCGAAAAAACTGGCAGTTTTAGCGGGTGAATTTTTTTGATCGCCCATGTGCTCCTCCTCCCGTGTTCCTCTTCCTCTTCCTCTTTATCTGTTTTATATCTCTTCTGTTACTTATTATGAAGAGTAGAAAAAGAGCTCGCTGTAGGAAAAGAAGGGACGGTCAGTACAGCGCGCGGCCAGTTTTTATCACGATAAGTTGTAAATCTCTTCTTCTTTCTTTATTAAAAACGCAATAATATCGCTAGTTATATGTGTGTTAATGATATATACCGTAGCTATCAGTAAGGTACGCTATAAAACTTGTATGATGTAATAAATCTTAATCCATGACGCCATCGATTTCACGTTGCTTTTGCAACATTTCATCTTCCTCGCGCATGGCTTCGGCTTCGGCGCACATTCGTTCAATCTCTTCCGGAGTTAAGCGTCCTCTGTCGTGTTGTAAGGAAACGTTCGCTTCGGCACCAGTGACGCGATCGCGCGCGGTGACGGTTAACAAACCGTTCGTGTTAACCTCGAAAGTGACATCAACTTTTGGAACGCCTTGATCCGCTTTTTCCAAGCCAGTGACTTGGAATTCGCCTAACAAGTGGTTACCGTCGGTGGACATGCGTTCGCCTTCAAAGATACGAACGTCGATTTCCGTTTGGTTGTCATAAACAGTAGTGAATTCGGACTTTTTCTTGCACGGAATCGAAGTGTTTCTGTTGACAACTTTTGCGAAATGTCTCCCTTCGCATTCGACGCCCAAAGATAACGGCACGACATCCATCAACAAAACCTTGGACGTTTGCTTGTCGCGAACTCCGGCCAAGATCGCACCTTGCACGGCGGCACCATACGCAACGGCTTCATCCGGGTGCACAGATTTGTTCAACGGCTTGCCGTCAAAGTATTCTGTCAAGATTTCTTGAACGCGCGGGACGCGAGTGGAACCGCCGACTAAGACGATCTCGTTCACGGCGGACTTGTCTTTTCCAGTATCTTTGAGAACTTGCTTGACCGCTTCCAAGCATCGTTGGAAAGTGACTTCGTTCACCTTGTTGAATTCGTCTCTGGTGATGCTCATGTTGACTTCGTGTTCGCCAATGAAGCACTCCAACTTTGTGCTTTGCGAGATTGACAATTCTCTCTTTGCTTTTTCGCAAGCGGTTCTTAATTTTCTCTTCGACTTGTCGTCGTTGAAAATCTTATCCGCGTCTGGGTACTTGCTCAAGACATATTTTACAAAATCGGCATCGAAATCTTCACCTCCCAAGTGAGTATCACCGGACGTACCTAAGACTTCAAACACGCCGTCTTGCAAGTGCAACAAAGAAACATCGAACGTGCCCCCGCCCAAATCGAAGACCAATACGGTTTGATCTTTAATAGATTCACCATCTTCGCCTTCACGCTTGTCCAAACCATAGGCTAACGCAGCCGCAGTCGGTTCGTTGATGATTCTCAAAACTTCCAAACCGGCAATTGCACCAGCATCTTTCGTTTGACGTCTTTGCGCGTCGTTGAAATACGCCGGGACGGTGATCACGGCCTTCGTGATCACGCAACCCAACTGTCCTTCAGCGGTGGCTTTCATTTTTTGTAAAACCATCGCGGAGATTTGCTCTGGTGCAAACTCAAGTTTTTCGTTGTTCCTCGTCGGGTCTTCGACGCAAATGATCGGCTTCCCGCCCGGACCTTCCTTGACTTCAAAGGGCATATCGGCGAGATCTTTCGAACACTCTGAAAACTGTCTTCCGATAATTCTCTTAATGTTAAACAACGTCCCTTTCGGGTTAATAGCAGCTTGTCTCTTCGCTGCATCACCGACAACACGGCCAGCTTCGGTGAACGAAACCCACGACGCAGTCGTACGATCGCCTTCGGCGTTTGCCAAAACGTGCGCTTCGCCATCTTTCCAGACAGAGACGCACGAATACGTCGTACCTAAATCGATACCGATGACGTATTCATCCAGAGTCGCGTTATTCATCTTCGCCGCTAACTTCGCTTCCTCAATCTTCTTCTTTTGCGCCAACTTTGCTTCACCCATGCCCTCCATCAAAGCCAAGTTCTTCGGATCCAAGACCAAACCTTGGTTATACGCTTGAATCGAATCGTGGAAAAAGCCAGACTTGAACAAGGCGAAACCTAAACGTGAATACCCTTTCACGAAATCTGGCTTTAATTCAACGCATCTGCGCGCATCCGCGCACGCTTTCGAGTGTTGATCCAGTGCCGCATAACACGCCGATCTATTCGAATAGAACACGTGGTCATACGGGTCTTGATCAATCGCCTTTGTGAACTCTGAAGCGGCTTCGTAGAACTTCTTCTTCGTGAACGCCGCGTTACCAGTCGCCTTATGTTCTAACGCGAGCTTTCTTTGCTCTGGTGCGACCTGTTCATTGATTAAATTTGATGACGAGAAAACGTGATCACATCGCGCGGTCAATATGTTATAAAAGTAAACATCATCATCGAAACATCATCATATCTCTCTCTCTCACTAAAAAGAAGTTTATTCCATCAGCCGCCATTCCAGAAAAAAACGATAAAATCACGGGATGGAAAAACACGAAAACTCTGATATATATATAATATCTATGAAACGATACGTAAAAAACGTACTTGGATCTTGTCCTCGTCGTCGTCGTCCAAGACGCGAACGGCTGCGCCGGTTTTAGATTCTTTCTTTGAACCCCCTTTCGCCGTGTTCTTCGGTGCCATTTTTTCTTATTCAAAAGCGGTGTGATTCTTATTTATGTGGTAAATGCGTGCTTTTCAGAGATAAGAGGGCTTTTTCCTCTTTTTTACATTTTACTCTGTCTTTTCAGTTTTTGCTAATTATTAGCCCGTTTTTGTGAACTTTGACCTCGATCGCGACGTCTTAAAGTCGTCGCGTTCTCGATGTATATCTTTCGCGAGACGTTCGGTGCTAAAAAATCGATCGAAAGTAGTTCCGTTCGTTGAATAGGCATCATCATCGTCGGAGAGTACTTTTGTTTCGCACGTCGGTCGCCGTAAAAACAGAGTTTTCGTTTTGTTTACTTTTTTTCCGATCGGATGGACATGTTCAGATGTTGGGGAAGTCTAATAACGAATTTTGGAAACTTCATTTTGCGAATGCACGTGAGACGTCCTCGATCGATAGTTTTAACGAAATCGATCGAATCGTTCATCGCGAGGTCGAAAAAGCAGAGCACGAAACCGTTCGTTCCCTGTTCCAGCTCTTCCTTAGCGACAAAAATGAATAAACAAGAAGAGGAAGAAGAGGAAGAGGCGCGAAACAGACTACGCACGTATAGGTTACGTCCAATGGATAAAATAAACGAGAACGAGAAGGCGAGATATGTCAAAATACACTTCGTGAGGCACGCGGAAGGCACGCATAACGTTTATAAAGAATATAACGATCCGAAACATTTAGATGCGAGGTTAACCGAACGCGGGAGAGAACAGTGCGAAACTTTAGCCAAATCGCAGCCGTGTAAAGGGAAGAAGAACGTGACTATTTTAACTTCTCCGATGACGAGATGTTTACAAACGGCTCAATTAGTGTTCAATGAACACGTAACAAATGAAAATAATAGTAATAGAAGTAGTAATATGATTGCGCTCGAGGAATTACGCGAGACCGTAAATTATCAATGCGACGTACGAAGGAAGACGTCCGAGTTGAAGAGCGAGTTTGGCGGTTTCGCTTGTTTTAAGAACATCGAGCATAACGAAGAAGATCCGTATTGGCTTTATTGGTTAAATAGATGTGGGTCAGAGGAGGAGCATCAAAAACATCGGGAATCGGCTTCTTTGTATAAAGTAGCCGATCGCGCTCGCGCCTTTTTTGCGTTTGTAGCAAATCGCGCAATAAATGAAAATAGTTTAGAATCAAAAGAAGAAGATGAAGAGATCGTAGTAAGCTCGCATTCGGCGTTTTTGCGATGTATGTTTAACTTTGGCCATGGTCAAGATAAATTCGATTACCACATGGGTGGCTCGGAGCAAACGTTCGATGATAGAGTAGATAAAACAAACAACGTGAAAGTCGTTGAATACGTAGACGATGATGCGTTTGAGGAATATATGCGCAGAGACTACGAAAACTGTGAAATGAGATCGTGCGTGTTAGAATTGTTATAAATTAATGAATGCTTTTTCCAAAGACGTTGCCTAATATATCGTCTTCATGCGAGAAGACTACGAAAACTATGAAATGAGATCATGCGTGTTAGAATTATTACAAATTAATGAATGCCTTTTCCAACGACGTTGCCTAAATCGTCTTCATCCCAAGTCGCTGAATAATCAGAAAAATCTCCCTTTTCATCGGCTTCGTCTTTTGATTCAAACACTTTTCCCGCGTTGTCTACAAATTGCCACGCTTCGCTTAAAACGTGCGACATCCTTCTCTCTTTCGCTTCTAAGTATTTTTCCGAGAACAAATTCGATTTAGTTACACATGGAATCCTTGACGTCACTCTTACGCCCTCTTTCTCTAACTCGTTTATCTTTCTCGGGTTGTTCGTCATTAAAGCGACAGATTTGATTTTCAAATCATCAATAATGTTCCTGACCGCAGAATACTCTCTAATATCGTCCGGTAAACCTAATTGTCTATTCGCGTCGACTGTATCTACGCCAGATTCTTGCACTTTATACGCCGCGATTTTGTTCGCTAAACCGATCCCTCTCCCCTCTTGCTCTAAATAAATGACGACTCCTAATTCGTTATCTCGAATGAAATCGAGCGCGAGGTCTAGCTGTTGTTTACAATCGCACTTTAACGAGCCGAGGACTTCTGAAGTGAAGCACGCGTCGTGAACGCGAACGGGGACGTTCTCTAGACCCTCGACCTGCCCGAAAATCATGCAAGTCGGTTCAGTAATAACGTGTGTCTTTGGACCTCTGTGGCGATACCCACGCAGGCGATAGAATCCTTTATCCGTTGGTAAGTTCGTTTCTGCAATGAATTGCGTTTGTGATTCGGCTACCCAATACGAGGATGGAATGTCCACCATGTTCGTATTATTATTATTATTATTATTATTATCATCAATAGTAGTAGTCATCGTCGTCGTCGTTGTTACGACTAATTCCTTCGTGTCATCGTTGGATAAAGTGGTCACATTTTGTGCGTTTGATTTTGATCGTGCAGACGGTCTCGTCGTACGTAATAGCACACGTCTCGAAAAATGAACCGCTTTAGATGAAGATGGAGCAGATGATGATGCTTTAGATGAAGTGCGAGCGATTGAGGCACGCGATAAGATTGTCGACGAGGACATTATTTTCTGGGGACTTAAAAAAGAAAAAGTTTTTGGTTGCCTTTGCTATTTATCCCCCATTTATTATTGCCCGCTTCTTGAAATTCTTCACATATAATTCAAATATTTTGCCTTGACCGAACAACGTTTCGAATTGAATTTTATATCACTTTTTTACACAGATTCAAACGAAGAATGAACACGCGCTGCTAACGCGATGATGTTCTTTAGCAACGGTCGAAGAACATTGGATGATATGGTCAAAGAGAGCGGATGAGTCAAAAAAAATTTGTATATGCTAATCTAAACCCTAAGGCAAATTGCATCAGCTGATTTGGCCAAGTGGTAAGGCATTTGTTTTGTACAAACCATTTCGCTCTAAACCGCGAAGAAAAATGCTCAAACCAGCAAACGATCACAGGTTCGACCCCTGTAATCAGCATTTTTTTTGTCATTAGTAGCATCAGTTGTTCTTATTTATGTTCTGCTACAGTTGTATTCGATTTTCAATGTTAAATGTGTGTGTACTGTGAAATTTTTGTTATCGTCTCGCCAAACGGAGATGACTGGGATTTTATATAATTCGAAGACGATCGAGGGCGGAAAACTTTGCAAGACGTGTTTGAACGTGCTCACGTTAATAATGCGTCAAGCAAAGTTTTCCGCCCTTTTTTTGATTTTCCAAGCACGCTAAAAAAAACTCTCTCCTCTACAAATTCTAGTTGCTAAAACTATTGCTGGACTGTAATAATCATCATCATAAATTAAATTCAAACGAAGGCATGTCTCCGGTTTGACAAACGTCAACTCTAAACCCGTTTTTGCTCAGCTCATTCGTGAATAACTCGACGTTTTCATTCGCGTATTGCAGAGCTTTCTCTTTTTTTTTTACGTCGTCGTCTTCGTTCAATAATAATAACGCTTTCAATTTAGTCATCGCCAACGCACAACAGAACAAGTCTCGAACTTTTGCTTTTCTCGTTAATAGAGAATATATGATATAATCATCATTTCCTTCGATTAGATCTCTATCACTTCTTCGTATAAAGAAATTAGTAGTAGTAACGTCGTCCTCAAAATCAGTAAAGTCAAAATCAGAAGGCGTTACACCAAACTGCATAGAATTTAAATACTCCTCTTCTTTTGATCGCCAAACGCCTTCGATTTCTGAAACTTCGTCTACAGTTAAAACTCTATTATTATTATTATTATTATTATTATTGTTATTCTCAAAAACAAAATGTTTTGCTTGAATTAACAATCGTCTTCTCGATAAAGTTTCAAATTTCAAGCTCTTCGCAGCCATGTAACAACAAAGCGAGTGCGAGAGTAACATCGAACCGTACGTTATGATTCCTAATGAAATTCCTTTCATTATGTCATCTCCTCC